>Ga0115562_1003554_pt1 | contig 10378 bp, 13 predicted proteins | sample COGITO_mtgs_1105_6_FD_87200 | JGI IMG/M metagenome (GOLD analysis project Ga0115562, IMG submission 87200) | Pelagic marine microbial communities from North Sea - COGITO_mtgs_110516 | ecosystem: Environmental > Aquatic > Marine > Epipelagic | place: Germany:Helgoland, sampling site Kabeltonne...
AACCAATTAAATTATTAGTAAATAACAAAATTGACTTAGTTAAGAAAGCAAAGGGAGGATAGTCCTTAATCACTTTTACATTTGCCTTAAGTATAGTTTAATAAGCAGTGACATTCTGCAGTTCTCCATTAGTAGATCCATTAGTAGAAGTATAATCATTAACCCCACACATTGGTTGTAAACTTTCACATTCGCCCTCAGTATAGTTTAATATGCCATAACATTCTGCAGTTTCCCAGTTAGGATAAGTAATATCATTGCATCCACAGACTGGTTGCAAATAATAAGGTACAGGCCCAGTACAATTTGATTCTAAACATTCTGTTTTATCACATGAAACTAATAATAAACTTAGAAAAAGGACATTAAATATATATTTCATAGCTTTTTATTAACCGACGAAAAATGATTATTAAAAGTTGGGTGGTTTTAGTTAAATAGGAATAAGAACTTTTGGTTAATGCATTAAAAATTCCTAAAGTATAAAAGACATTTTAGATTATATCCCCAAATATTTATTTTAAATTAATTGAAATTGTTTGGCTAGTTATTCTACTTTTTTCAGCCATAAAACCCATGATATGGCTCTCTACTGATGCATCAATTGTAGAGGTTAATAAATTGGGATCTTGATTTTTTACGGCTTTAACCCAATCTGTTACTAGTCCCCAATCTCCACCACCATGACCACTAACTTGATATCCACTATTTTTTTCTTGGTCAAGAGAAATATCCCATTTATTAATTTTGCCTGTCAAGAAATCTGTATGAGTAAATTCTGTCATATCTCCAACAATATCTCCATGAGAACCCATAATTCTTGTTCTTCTTCCATGATAGGAGGTAAGAGCTTCCATAGAGAAATTAGCAGTAATTTCTTCCTCAAATTCAATTGATGTTACATAATGATCTGGTTGGTCATTTTCCATTCTATAAACACATCTTCCATAATTTGTTGTTTTTAGTTGCTCCAGTAAATATTCTTTATGTTTGGCTTTATCATCTGGAAAGTCAAATACAGAAGACCAACCATCAGGTTTGCCATAAACTTTCAAAGCAGAATATGGACATGTTTTTTCTACAGCACAGCCATCTGTGCACCTCTTTGTAATTCCTGCTGGTGCGTTTTCTTTTTTAAACCATTTTAAACTGCCAAATGCTGAAATACTTTTACATGGTTTGTCAATAATCCATCTTAAAATATCTAAATCGTGACAAGATTTAGCAAGAATAATTGGTGTTGTTTTTTTAGAATTATGCCAGTTTCCTCTTACATATGAATGGGACATATGAATGTGTTCGATAGGTTCTAAATGCTGTATGCTTATAAGCTTACCAATAGATCCTGAATGAACCATTTCACGTAATTTTATAAAGTATGGTGCATAGCGCAACACATGGCAGACAGCAACAATTCTCCCCGTTTTATTGGCTAAATTTAAGATTTCTAGACATTCTTTTTCAGTGGGAGCAATTGGTTTTTCTAATAGAACGTCCTACCCCATCTCAAGAGCTTTTATACATGGGGCATAATGTAAATCATCAGGTGTTGAGATAATCACTGCATCTGCAAATTTAGGTCTATTAAAAACGTGTTCCCATGTTTCAAATATATATTCTTCTTTAATATTGTGTTTGTTTTTATACCGTTCATTTCGAATTGAGATTGGCTCAGCTACACCAACAATATCTAATTCTTTGGGGAATTGAATTCCATAATTTCCATAAACATTTCCTCTATTACCAGCACCTAAAGTAATAGCGGTTACAGGTTTTTCAATACTAAGATTTCCAATTTTTTTAGAGGGAATAGTCTTTGATTTAGTTTTTGTATTTGCAAAAGCTCTCAGCGGGTTGGACAGAAGAGTGGATCCACCTATTCCAATTGACAAATTTTTTAATGCTTTTCTACGATTAATTTTTTTCACAATTAATTTTTATTCAATTTACAACAATTATAAGATTCATCTTTTTGTAAATCTTAAACCATTAGAGTGAGAAAAGTTGACTTAGTTAAAAAAAATGAAGGGATAAATAGTTTTGTTTATTTTTCAATGTGATTTTTCCATTCATCATTTAGTTTCTTTCTTTTAGAAATAAGAATACTTGACAAATCAGATTTACAAACATTGTAATTATAGTAAAAAGCTCTAAACTCTGAAGAATTTAAAACCTTAGTTGAATCAATAGAAGTTTGATCAATAAAATATTGCTTATTATTACTTTTATTTCTACAACTTGCAACTAACACAAATGAGAATATAAATATTATAAGCTTCTGAATTTTGTGCATTTTAATTTTGAGTTTGTTGAAAAATAAAAATAAGGCTAATAAATGATTAGTTTTTGACAGGTTAAAAAATTAAATTTCTTTGGGGTTAGCTCCCCATTTATTTTCTTGTGGCTGACTGTCTTTGCAAAAAAGAATCAGCAACCAAATAGCTCCGATTAAGGGAATTAAAGCTACTAACAACATCCATCCACTTTTACCAACATCGTGTAGTCTTCTTACACCAACAGCAAGGCTAGGAACCAAAATTAGAAGGGAATAAATACCACCAAATAATCCAGTTCCAGTATTGACCTCTGTTCCTAAATTAGTATCAATTAAAGTTAGTATTCCGCTAATAATAACTGAAAATAAAGTAAACATCCAGTATTCTTTTCTTCTAGCTCTTGTTTTAAAATCTGAAAATTGTTTCAATACTTTAATAAACCATTCCATAAATTCTTTTTTAAAATTTTAAAATAGTAAGTTAAGAAAAAGTTTAGATAGTTGAGAAATCAAAGAGAGTTTAATCAATGTCTGTGTACATAGTCTTAATAATACAATTTTGCACACTCTAATAAATTAATTAATTTTTCTTGTTAAAAAGAGTAATTTAAGAACCACAACCTATACAGTCAAAATGGGAATCTTCGGGCTTAACACCATTTTTCTTCATTTCTAAATTATGGATTTGATCTCTTATTTCCATATCTTCCAACATGTTGCCAGTTAGTTTAGACTTTAAAGATTCTATTTCATTATTTAGGTTTGAAGTTACTTCCATTTTTTAATATTTAATTCTAAAATAATTAGAAACTTTTAACTTCTGTCCAATTATTTTCAGAAGTTTTTAAAATAATTTTCAACAATAGGTTTTACCCTTAAAATTTATCTGAAAATCAATAAATAACATTTATTTTTATAAATTATAAGACTAAGCCAAGACAATTAACACAATGAAAGCTCTATTATTTATATTTTATTTTTTGGTAATTAACACAGCCGTAAGCCAAAATTTAGTTCAACAAAAAAATATACGACTTGTTTACCCAGAAACAACTATTGAAGCGGCTAGAAAAATTGAAAAATATATAGACTCAGTTCCTGAAATAAAAAGCAAATTTCTAAATATTTACAACAAAAAATATATAATTCTTACTGCAAAACAATACGAACCAATTCTAAAATATGTAAACGAGTTTAATACTGAAAGTGAAGACAAAAAAAATGAATTCTTAGTTTTTAAAAAGAAATGGTTTGATAAATATTATAACATTGAGAAAGTATTCGATTTATGAGAGAAGTTTCTATATATATTATCAGAAATTTTTTAATTTCAATTATTTTTACAACAGTTCCTATATTCCATTATTCCCAATGCAATAATGGAACTAACTTTTTTCCAACTACAGTACAAACTCCAATATTAAATCAGTGGTGGTCAGCAACAGCCAATAATTGGGCAGGAGAAATCATAAAAATTGGAGTCATTTTAGGTGAAAATTATCAATTTTCCACGTGTGCAACCTATGGAAATGTTCAAGCTAGCTACGATACTGAACTAACCTTGAGAGATCAAACAGGTACCCTCATAGATTTTAACGATGATTTTATAGGATGTGGAAATCAATCTTATATAAATTGGACCGCCACCTTTAGCGGAGAAGTACATCTTCACATTAATGATCAGAACTGTGCTTCCAACTCCATTGCAACTGAAGTAATGATTTTTAGATCGCCAATAAGTATTTGTAGCCCTCCAGTTGCGACATATAATAAAACATGCCAACCCAATTCTACCTACGATGTTGCTATTAATTTGTCCTCAACAGGTAGTGGATCTTCTGTAAGTATTTCTACTATTGATAGTGTCTATTTTACCAATGTTCAAAGTGGATCCTATTCACTCAATGGTTTATCTGGGATATCTACCATAGTAATCTCTGACTTTATCGATTCTAGTTGCTATACATCTCAAGGGTTTTCAATTTGTAATCCATGCACAAATATTTCAGCACCTAGCGATTTGCCATGCAATGCAACCAGCTTAAATCTTTTGGACCCTTTTTATGGTTCAACCAATTGTGGATATTCTGTTTCAACTGGTGGTAACGCTAACGGACCAGATAATTTCTGTGGAAATTCAAACAACGATTCATGGTTGGTTTTTACAGCATCTGACGATACTATTGTTTTGGATTGGAATATAATTTATGATCCAATAAATGGATGTGATCAAGGAGTTCAATTTGCAATTTTGGAAGGAAGCTGCAATAATGAGGACCAAATGGTGGAACTAGCATGTTACAATCCAGCTGGAGTCTTTCAAAGTACAGGAACTTTTACCATTCCAGATGCCTCCACTTCTCCTAATCCACTTAACATTGGACAGGACTATTATATTTATATAGATGGATATTCTGGAGACTTATGCGATTATTATTGGCTTGCTCAGTCCGGAATAGCAACCAATCTAAATAATGACTCTTGCGGAAACGCCCAAACGGTAAGCTGTGGATTCATAGACACCTCTAACAATATACTTTCTAGCAATACCAATACTCCACCAACTTGTTCTAACCTAATTCCTGGAAAAGGAGTTTGGTATGAGTTTATCGGAGATGGTTCTACTCTTACTACTTCTACTTCAAATTCTGAAACAAATTTTGATACGCAAATTCATATTTACCAAGGCACATGCGACAGCTTAATTGTAGTAGGGTGCGATGACAATAGTGGGATAGGTAATACTTCTGAATATTCATTTTTGACAGTTAACGGAGTTACATACTATATTTTTATAAATGGAAATGGTACTGAAACTGGTCAATTTGTAGCATCTTTCTTTTGCCAGTCCTGTGATTTAAACATATCAACTACCATAAACTCTGAGACTTGTGAGGGCGAGAATGATGGGGAGATTTTTATTGACTTATTAGGAACAAGTTTATACAATATTGACACCAATGGGACAACCATTTTTAGTGCTGTTGCTTCAAATAATTTCACCATAAATAGTTTAAAAGATGGCAATTACAATCTAAGTATTTATGATTTAAATATTTTAAACTGTGATACTAATTTTTCTATTACTATCAACCCTGGAAGTAGTACTTACAATGTAAATTTAGATACTGTTATTTGCAATGGCACATCCGTTTTAATTAACAACAACACCTACAACGGTAGTAATCCAAACGGATTGGAGGTTCTTAACTCTATTAATGGATGCGATTCTACAGTTAACATTACCATTACCGAATTGCCCGATATTTCCTACAATTTGGATACTTTAATTTGTGGTAATGACTCCTTGATATACAACTCACAAATTTATAATATATCTAACCCTAGCGGTCAACATATTTTCACTGCACAAAATGGTTGTGACTCTTCTGTTAATGTAAATTTAAATTTCTTACCAATTCCCAATATTTCCAGTAATTTCAACGATACCACTGTCTGCGAAGACGATACTATTTTAGTTTATGGTATTGGTGCAGACTACTATTTGTGGAACAATAATATTCAAGACAGTATTCCATTTATTTCTCCATTTGCTGGCCAGTACATCGTATCGGGAATTGACACCAATAATTGTACAGGAATTTTTAGTTTTCTACTTGATACTGAATTTTGTCCAAGAGAGCCTTTTTCTATTCTTATTCCCAATGTATTAACTCCTAATCAAGATGGTTTAAACGATATTTTTATGGTGTCTGGAACCTCCTATGAATTTACATCGATGCGAATTTTCAATAGATGGGGACAGGAAATTTTTAGTGACTTTTCCGGAAGAGGTTGGGATGGAAGGCTTCCCTCTGGTCTTAAAGCAAAAACAGGTAGCTATAATTTTATTCTAGAAATTCAACCTTTAACTAGGCCTGTATCTAATGCAGCTATTTACAAAGGAAATATTGAACTATTTAATAATTGATTTCAAATTTTAACTTCTAAAACATCTTCAAACCTAGTAGTGTAGCAAGGCGATAACTTCTCCTGTTTTAATCGCCATTTCCTATCAAAACCTTGGACAGCCAATCTAACCTTATTTCTACCCATTTTTCGGTTTATATCGTCCATGGCATTCATTATATTTTTTGTTTTAAAAATATCCTGTGTATGAAATAAACTCAACTGTCTAGATTCCTCAGAAACAATATCTCCAACAATAACCCCTGCTTTTTTATAATTAAATCCATCTTTATAAATTCTTTTCAGCACCGATAGAGCCTGACTAGTAATTTCCATACTATCGTTAGTAGGAACATCTAAAACAACTTTTTGACAAGGGCTGTATTGGCTATTTAATTCCTTAAAAGGATTGGTTTTAACAAATACTAATATGGAAGAAGTAAGACTTTTTTCTTTTCTTAACTTCATCGCGCATGTGGATGCGTAGGAAGCTACCGCTTCTTCTAATTCGTGAAGTGTCTTTACGTCCATTCCAAATGATCTTGAAGTGCAGATATTTTTTTTTCTTTGGGTTTCATATTCTAAAGCAAGGCAAGGAATTCCCTTTAGCTCTTTAATCATTCTAAGACCATTTACTGTCATGTTGTTTCTAATCCAAGATTCACTTGCATTTACTAGGTCATAAGCAGTTTGAAATCCTCTTTGAGATAAAAACTTGGAATATTTTCTTCCTACTCCCCAAAGTTCGTCTACCGCAACATGCTTAAGAATACGAGTTATCGTAGCTGGTTCTTTCATTAAAAAAACACCATCTTTCTTATACTTTTTAGCCATTCGATTAGCTACCTTCGCTAAAGTCTTAGTAGGTGCGATCCCTATAGAAACAGGAATTCCCGTCCACTGCCCTACTTTTTTTCTTAAGTCAATAGAAAATTTATTTAATTTTTTTACTCCCTTTAAATCTAAAAAAGCTTCGTCTATAGAATATATTTCGATTGCTGGAGATTCTTGAGAAAGTATTTGCATTACTCTATTAGACAAATCCCCGTACAAAGCAAAATTAGAAGAAAATACATGGATATTGTGGTAGTCAAAAATAGGCTTCATTTTAAAAGCTGGAGCTCCCATTTTTATACCCAAAGCCTTGGCTTCGTTACTTCTAGCAATAACACATCCATCGTTATTAGATAAAACTACTATAGGTTTATTTTCTAATTTCGGCTGAAAGACACGCTCACAAGAAGCATAAAAATTATTACAATCGACTAAAGCTATCATACTTTATGTATAATGTGTGTTACTACTCCCCAAACTTTAAAATCTATTTCTTCGGTAATTTCAATAGGCTTGAAATTTTCATTTTCTGGATTCAGGTACAGCGAGTCTCTCTTTTTATGAATCCTCTTAACAGTAAATTCTCCGTCAAGCACTGCCAAAACTATGGTTTTGTTCTTTGGTTCTAGAGCTCGATCTACCACCATTACATCACCACTAAAAATACCTGCATTTTGCATAGAATCGCCTGTAACCTTAACACAAAAAGTAGCAGAAGGATGCTGGACTAAATACTCTTGCAAATTCAAATCTAGATCCATGAAATCTTCAGCTGGAGAAGGGAAACCAGCAGGAACATTAGATTCGTAAAAAGGAATATCTAAAACTTTTCCTTCTATGGAATAGAAACTCAATTCTTTACTAGCATGTATGCGTTTTAATTTTCTCAAAAAAAAGTGCTTTATTAAATGGGAAGTAAATTTCTTTTTTTATTCTGAAAAAAATGAATTAATTCATCTAATTTTTTTCACAATTAAGATTATTTTTCTTTTCGGCTAGTCATTATTAGCTTCATCAATAAACTCAATATTTGCTTGAATTTCAGGTATCTCTCTTATTTGAATTTCTTTTTTTATTTGAGTGGACTTTTCTTGCAAATCCTTGGTTAGTATTTGCTTATTCCTTTTTTCCATAGGCGGATTTAATCTTTCCGCTTTTTCAAAATCAATAACACTTTCTAACATTTCTCTAGGCAATTGAGCTCCTGCTTTTTGCAGAGTTTGTAAAAACTCCTCGGCAAAAAATTGATCTATCTGAATTCTTCTTTTAGTAGTATGGGCAAATTTCCCTATAATTCTACAGACATTGTCTCGTTCTTCAGGACTTAATTTATCTACAAATTCATACTCTTCTATTTTCTTCAAACTTAAAATAATAGGCTCTAAAGAATCTTTAGTTATTATAAACACATTATAATCACCAATATTGTAATTGAATTGTTTAATGACATGTAGGGTATTGGATGGAATTACAAGAAATAGATCCTTTTTTACATCTTGATGCTTGGCATATTTCTTTAAACTTTCTGTTTGTAATTTTATATACTTTGGGAAATTATTTAAATCGTCATTGGCAGGACTTTTTGCATCAAAAACGATAAGTTGATCCATTATTTCAATGGCATTATCTGGCTTATTTCTTGGATGAGGGAAATCTTCTTGACTTATGTATTTAATAACATGGTTATTACATATTAATTGTAAATGGTTCTCAACATCTTTTTCGTGTTCTCTCCAAGTTTGTTTTTGGCTTTCTAGTTCTTGCTGTGCTTCTTTTACCCTATCGTCATTGATTCTTTGTTTTTCATTTTCAAGACTTTCTTGTAAAGTATTAGTAGATTCAATAGATTTTCTAAGCGTTATATTCCTGTTTTCTTCTTCTTGAAGAAGTATAGTATTCGCATTTTTTAGGTTATTCCTTTCGATTTCAATTAGCTTTAGCCTCTCTTGTATTTGAGTTTTTTCTGTCTTAAGCTGTTCCAAAGAATTGATTTTGGTATTGGCAATTTCAATATTTTTTTGATGGTTGTTTATCTCCACTTCTTTTGCAGCCAGCTTTTGTTCTAACTCTGAGGTTTTATTTCGCTCAGTTTCAAGAGAATCTTCAAGAGAACTAGTGTCGTCACTTTTTTTGGTTCTAAAAAAAACAAAGGCTGCTAAAAGTAAAATAAGTATTGGTACAATAATATCCATAAATAATATTTAGAACTAATTTAATTATTTATGAATATATAAAAGAAGAACATAAAATATTTAAGTTCTAATTAACAGAATAAATAAATATGGAATTAGTACATTGGAAAAAAAATTATGGCTAAAAATAAAAAACCGATCCTAAACGAACTCTTCGAAACAAGAAATAGCCATTCAGAAGAAGCAGAAGAAATAAAAAAAGAAGATTTTATAAAAACAATAAAAAGCAGAAGAAGTGTAAGGAACTACAACGACGAACCTGTTTTAGAACAAGATATGAAAGCTTGTTTGGAATTGGCATTGTTGGCTCCCAATTCATCCAATTTACAACCATGGGAGTTTTACTGGGTTAGATCACCAGAAAAAAAACAAAAATTGGTTTCCTATTGCTTGGGGCAACCAGCGGCAGCAACAGCGCAGGAATTGGTAGTAGCCGTAGCAAGACCAGATTACTGGAAAGTCAATCAGAAAAGAATGTTAGAATTAATAGCAGAAATGGGGGAAAAAGCACCCAAATCAGTCAAAAAATATTATGGAAGGATAGTTCCACTGGCTTACCAACAAGGGCTATTTTCAATAAGAGGATATTTAAAAAAAATAGCCATGGAAATTCGTGGAATAAAAAAACCAACACCTAGAGAACCCTACAATAAAAAAGGAATGTCAGTCTGGGCGCATAAATCAACTGCATTGGCTTGTGAAAATTTGATGCTGTCGTTAAGAGCTTATGGATACGATAGTTGTCCAATGGAAGGAATCGATTCCAAGAGAATTAAGCAACTACTAAATTTAAAAAGCCCTGCAGAAATTTCAATGGTGGTTAGCGCAGGTAAAAGGGCAAAAAATGGTGTTTATGGAAAGCAAGTAAGATTTAAAAGCAGCTACTTTATTCATGAAGTTTAAGATAAATAAATCCATAATATTAATAATCTATATTTTTGTTAGCTCTTCACTTTTTTCACAAAATAATTCATTAAAAAGAGAGATAATAGCAAAAGTTATTGACTCTATAAATGCTCATAACCAACTAGAGTTTGAAATGTTTCGAAGTGAAAGAAACGAAAAAAATGAATTTATCGATGGCAAATTTTACGCCAAGATGAACAACAATCCATTGAAAATTTATGTAAAAAATGAAAAGCCAAAAAAAGGAGCTGAAATATTGTAT
>Ga0115562_1003556_pt1 | contig 10375 bp, 14 predicted proteins | sample COGITO_mtgs_1105_6_FD_87200 | JGI IMG/M metagenome (GOLD analysis project Ga0115562, IMG submission 87200) | Pelagic marine microbial communities from North Sea - COGITO_mtgs_110516 | ecosystem: Environmental > Aquatic > Marine > Epipelagic | place: Germany:Helgoland, sampling site Kabeltonne...
AATATAAAACATGGGAGGAGGATTAATGCAACTCGTAGCTTATGGTGCTCAAGATATCTACCTTACTGGTAACCCACAAATCACTTTCTTCAAAGTTGTCTACCGCAGACACACTAACTTCTCTATGGAGTCAATCCAACAAACATGGAATGGCACATCAACTGGAAGTGATGGTCGTTGTACTGCAACTATTTCTAGAAATGGTGATTTAATTCATAAGATGTATCTTGAAGTTGGTGGCACAGCTGCTGATACAACAAATCCAGGTGCTAATTTTATTAAAGATATTGAATTAGAAATTGGTGGTCAACAAATTGACAAACATTCTGGATTATGGATGGAAACATGGTCTGAATTAACTGCTGAAAATCCAACTGGTATCACTGCAACTATAGCACAATGTGATGATCGTCCAGCTGTAGGATTAACTAAATTTCAAAGAACTACTGGTATGGGAGGAATTGATGGTGATACTGTAGGTACAACTTTTACAGTTCCCTTATATTTCTGGTTTTGTCGTAATCCTGGATTAGCTCTTCCTTTAATTGCATTACAATATCATGAAGTTAAAGTTATTTTAGATCATATTCATAATACAGTATTTACTTCAGATCCAGTTAATAATTTATGGGTTGATTATATTTATCTTGATACTGATGAACGTAGACGTTTTGCTCAAGTGTCTCATGAATATCTTATTGAACAGGTTCAAGAACAACAACTTTCTGTAAGTACTAGTAATGATTTAAATTTCAATCATCCTGTAAAAGAATTAGTATGGACAGTTGCAGGAGCACCAAAAGGTGTAGCAGATTATACATCTTTGCAATCTATTCTTGGTTCTAATGAATCGGATAAAACTTTTCAACTTAAATTAAATGGACATGATCGTTTTGCTGCACGTCCATTATCATATTTTGCAAGAACACAAGTATATGATTATCATAGTGGATATGGTGGACTTGATTCAGAACAGACAGCTGGAGTTGGTGAAGCAAATGATTCAATTGCTGTATACTCTTTTGCCCTTAAACCTGAAGAACATCAACCATCTGGAACTTGTAACTTCTCAAGAATTGATAATGCTCAATTAGTAACAAATGGAACTATCCAATCTAATTCATTTATTTTTGCTGTCAACTACAATGTCCTCCGTATCATGTCTGGTATGGGTGGTCTTGCTTATTCTAATTAAGTAAAAAAAAAAGATAAGATTAAATAATTAATTTATTTTTTATAATTAAAATTAGATATTAAATAACTTTCTACAATATTTATTTTTTCTTCTAAAGTATCAGATTCTTTAGAATTAAAATAATATCCTGTATCACTTTTTAAAAGAGATACAATTTTTTCTAATTTTTCTTCTGATGAATTTACATTTAATTCTGAATTATTAAAACCAAAATTATTTACTAAATAATTTACTAATTTTTCTAGTTGTTCATCTTCTGTTACTTCTACTTCATTTGCTGGTTCTTCTGCTGGTTCAGCAACTTTTGGTTCAGCAACTTCTGGTTCAGCAACTTCTAGTTCAGCAACCTCTGGTTCAGCAACTTCTGGTTCAGCAACTTCTGGTTCAGCAACTTCTGGTTCAGCAACTTTTGGTTCAGCAACTTTTGGTTCAGCAACTTCTGGTTCTTCTGCTGTTTCACTTACCTCAGGTTCTTCAGGAACATCTTCAACATTTACAGTAATATTAGGTTCATCAGATGATACTTCTTCACTAGAAACTTCATCAGTCATATCTAATGTACTCATTTATAATTTATACAATATATTATTTTTTAAGTATTTAAAACTATTATATTAAAATATTAGTAATATGGATTATGGATTAAAAAATCTTGGAAATACATGTTATATGAATTCTATAATTCAATGTATTCGTTATACTGGATTATTAAGTACAGATAATGATGATTTTATAAATAATTGTATTAAAACTGAAAAACGCAATGAATTCAGTTTAATGAGAGAATGGTTAAGATTACAAAAGAATTTTATGATAGAAAATGACACAGGATGTATAAATCCTATCAATTTTTATAAGTCATTTGCACAAAATATTAGTCATAGCGAATATACATTTGTTGGATTTGAACAAAATGATGCTGGTGAATTTATAACAATACTATTTGATTTATTACATAAATGTTTAAAATATAAAATTAAATTAAGTGTTCAAGGCAATATTCAAAATAATTTAGATCGTATAGCAGTTGATAGTATCAATTATTGGAAAAAATTTTTTGAAAATGAATATTCATATTTAATAGAATCTACTTATTCACAATTATTAAGTATAACAAGTTGTACGAAATGCGATTATTCTGCAAGAAATCATGATCCAACACAAATTGTAACTTTACATATTAAACCAAATTTTGAAACTGTTTATGATATGCTGTCACATTATACAAGTGTTGAAACATTAGACAGCAATAATACTTGGAAATGTGATAAATGTAAAAAAAATGTTAATCCAGAAAAAAAGATTGTATTTTGGAATTTAAGTGATGTTTTAATCATTCAAATAAAAAGATATGATAGCAACTTAAGAAAAATAGATAGACATATAAGTTTTCCAACAATATTAAATATGAATAAATTTTGTATGAATTATAATGAACAAAGTATGACTTATAAATTATGTAGTATGAGTGTTCAAAGTGGCTCATTAAATGGAGGTCATTACTATGCTGTTTGTAATACGAATATTGCTAAAAAAGGTAAAGACAAATGGAAAGTATTTAATGATAGTAGTGTTTTTGATATTTCTGAAAGTGATATGATGAGTCAAAAACCTTATTGTTTATTTTACAAAAGGATTTAAATAATAATATAAATATATGGGTAATAAATTTTTAGATCAATATACATATTTACATTTTGCTACTGGTATAGTAGCATATTTTTTTGGTATAAGTAAAAAAAATTGGATTATAATAAATATTTTATTTGAAATAATAGAAAATACAAAGTTTGGTATAAAAATGATAAATATGTTTCCATATTGGCCAGGTGGTAAAAATTATAGTGATACATTAAATAATATGATAGGTGATATAATAGGTGCTATATTAGGTTGGTATAGTGCTAAATTATTAGACGAACTAGGTAATAAATATGGTTTATATTCAAAACATATCAATTAAATTATTATAATCTTATATCTACTTGTAAAATCTCTAAATTATTAATATTATGTATATGTTTCCTTTAATGATTTACGAACTTTTTCTTTCTTATCTTCAGAATTAAATATTAAATTATCATATAAATCATTAAAAAGATCATTTAATGTTTTGAATGGTCCAGCACGTAATATATCTGTATATCTATATAAATAAACTATATAATATCATTATCATAATATTCATCTTTATTTTCCATCTTTTTCAATTATTTGTAATATCATCAATAATTATTTAAATATCAAATTTTATTTTTTCTTTTTATTATTATTTTTAGAATTAATCTTTTTTTTTATTCTAAACCACCTCTTAGTTTTCTTATACCGTTTATTCTTATACAAATTACCATCAGAACCTTTCATTATTATATTCAAGTTTGATTTATTTGCTTTGTATCCTAGAACAGATGGATCACTTTTAAGTTTTTTCTTTTTTGTCCGTTTTTCTTTTAATAAATCACTAAATTTATAAGAACCACCAATCATTTTTTGTGTTAACATATAATATAACAATTATAATATATGTGATTATTACATATATTCCATAATCATATTATCAACATCTGGCGAATCTTCTAAATCACCATCATCATTATAAGGGTCTACATAATCACATATATCATAAACAAATTGTACAATAGGATAACTTGTATCATCTTTACCATGAAATAATTGTGAACCAAATTGTTTTGTATAGTCTTTAAAATATATAAATATATCATTTATATCATCGCTATATTTCATATTATAGTGTTCATAATATTCATCTTCTATGTAATCATATGGATATGTTTGTAATGGTAATATATATTCACAGTATATAAATTTTGTAAAGTTATCATAATATTTTTCATCATCTATGAATCTATTTAAATCAGTATTAGAATCTATCCATATTTTCATATAATTAGATAATATCAACATTAAATACTTATTATCAAAAGATGTAAAGTTTATACTTTGTGTTAACCATTTATTCATTGATATTTTATTTACAACAATTATAGGTAAAATCATATTTTCCATAATAAATATTTATATATTTTTATTATTTAAAATAAAAAAAAAATATAGTATAAACATATAGATATGTTCATATTTGATATTTTAAAAATAATATTGGTTGCATTTATATATGGTATATTACTTATATTCGTTGGTCCATTAATAGATCATGCTTTCACTGATTTACATAAAGATGAAGATAATTTTGAAATATTGTTTGAAATAATAATTCATATTATTGCTATTGCTATTATATGGTATTACTTAAATAATACGATATTAAGTATACTTAATCCATTATTTAAAGTCAAAAATGTTAAAAGCATAGATACAGTTATTAGTATAACATCTGGTTTATTATTAGTTGGTTTACAAACACATCTTAAAAGAAAATTAGAGTATATAACACACGAGCATCCATTTAGAATATTTCAATTTTTCAATAAATAATATATAAAAACTTATAAATATTATTATAAAATGAAAATTGCTATACATGGAAAAATGTGTTATGGTAAAACTACATTAGCAAATATTATTAAACAACTTGATAATAGTTATGAAATATTATCATTTGGACAAAAAGTTAAAGATATTGCTAAAGATTTATTCAATATGCAAAATAAAGACAGAACACTTTTAACAAGTATTGGAACTAAAATGAGAGAAATAGATAGTGATGTATGGGCAAATTATACAATAGAGAAAGCAAAAGATTATGATAAAGTAATCATTGATGATTTAAGATATCAAAATGAACACGATTTATGTATGAAAAATGGATATAAAATAATAGTATTAACTTTGCCAAAAGATATACAAATTGAAAGATTAAAAACTTGTTATCCAGATAATTATATGGATCACATAGAAAACTCGGAACATGAATCCGAAAATGGAATAAAATGTAGTGATTGTTTAATACTTGATATGAGTTTAAATTTAGATATCATAAAGAGTATAATTTATAAATATTTATTGAAAAATTAATATTCATTATCTGATAATGGGACCATATCAACTAAACTAGTTTGACTATTACTTATATTACATGTGAACCTATTATAATTATTGATATAATTGAAGTAGTTAACATATTATAACTTATTTCTTTAATATTATTTATATGTTTAATATTTTCCCATTTTTTACATTGAGCATTTGTTACAAACAAGTAAATTAATAATGATAATATTACAAATACACTTAATCCACTAAATAATACAGTTATACTTTTATCTTGTGGTATAGAAGATGTATCTGATAATCTAGCACCTTTAAATCCATCTACTAAAAAGTATATATATAATTGCCATAAACATAACATTATTATCACACCTAGATCCATACTAATATTATCTTTATCATCTTTATCATCTTTATTCCAAATCCAACCTCGACCATGTAATTTTAAAAAATTTATACTATTATATACAACTATATTTGATAATAATAATAAAAATAATATATTTTTATCACATAATAATTCATTTATATTTTGACAATCGCCCATAAAACTATTTAATATATAAGCAATAAAGCCAACTATTGTAAACAATATACCAGATGTTATTGTTTTAGTTTTTAAAGCATTTATTTCATTTTCAGAAATATCTTTATCATCGATAGTTTTTTTAATATTAATTAAACTAAATGTATAACCGATTATGAGTATTATTCCAAATAATAATAAAAATAATGAATTATTTTGAGTTTTTAAATAATAATATACTAAAGCAGATAATGATATAAATCCTATAACTCCACCAACTATCATATGTATTAATACATTTTGATCTTTATCTAATACTGATAAGGTTACAATATTATAAAGTATATAAATTAATGTTATTATAAATGTAAATATACTATTCATTATATTATATAATTATAAAAAAATATATATTAAAGATTTATCTATTATAAAATAAAAATGCATTTATTAATTAAAACTGAAAATGTTGAACTTCAAGAAAAATATATTCATCATACAAACTATCATGAAGGCGATAGTGGTTTAGACCTATTTTGTCCAAATGATATTTTAGTAAAAAGTGGTGAAACTGTTAAAATTGATTTAGAAATTTGTTGTGAAGCATTAAAAGATAATCGTAATAATGTATCATATTATCTATATCCGCGATCATCTATTGTAAAAACACCTTTAAGATTAGCAAATAGTGTTGGTATTATTGATGCTGGATACAGAGGTAATATTATGGCATTTGTTGATAATATTAAAGGTGAAGATTTTCTAGTAGAAAAAGATACACGATTATTTCAGATTTGTTCTGGCGATTTATCACCAGTAACATTTGAACTTGTCAATGATTTAAGTGATACGACACGTGGTACAGGTGGTTTTGGTTCAACAAACGATTTAAATAGAAATGAAGCAGTAGATTTACAAAATAGTGTGGCAAACGGAGCGGTAGAACCAGATGTATCAAGTTTACCAGAGATTGTACTTTAATTTATTAATTTAAATTTAATTTTTAATATTATTTTATTTTTTGTATTTATGGATAGTAAATATATTATAGTGGATTCACGATTAATGGAAAGTTTTAAAAAATCTACATTTAGTGGATATAAAAAAACAGATGTAATATCAACCTTATTTAAAAGTATAGATAATGGTAAAATAGAAAATGCTTGTAATTGGTTGGCAGAATGTTTATGTTCTGGATATACATTTGATATATGGCAAAGATTATTGATATATAGTACTATTAGTATTAGTATAAATAATCCAAACTTAACATTATATTTATATAAAAAAAATATTGTAATCAATAATATTTATAAGAGTATAGATAAAAATGATAGATATGGTATTTTAGAATGTAGAAACAATGATAAAACGAGGAATATTTATTTTAGTGTTGTTACGATATTATGTATGTCAAATAAAACAAAAAAATATGATAAATATCCAAAATTAAAGGAAACTGATTTTGATTTTGAAAATATACAAAAAAGATTTGTTGCAAATGTTTATCTTTTAAACAATGATTTTATACATTTTAATGAACCTGAAGAATTAAAATTAGTTATGAATGAGATTTATACTTATCTTAAAGGTAATAATTATGATATGTGTTTATATTGGATATTTTGGGTATTTGAATGGGAAAAACGTAACTTAAAAGCAAATAATAGTTGGCATATTGATTCGCGTGTAGTAGATGTACATCCTAAATTTCAAAGTGATTTAGTATGGATAATTTGGGATTTAATACATTTACAATGTGAAAATGTAAATATTGAAAAAAAAAGACACATTAAAGCATTATATATGTTATATTTAGATGACTTTAATAGCAGAAAGCGTAATAAAAGATTACCATATTTATATATGAGTATATGTATATTAACACACGATATAGATTATACTACACCATTATTACGTGATAAAATGACACTTATAGTATCAAATATTAAAAATGGTGAAATGTTTAAGATACGTAAACCTAGGGAAAATCACGATGTTGTTAAGGATTTAGAAGTCAATAAAAAACCACAATCACAAAAACGGGTTGAAAAACGAATGGATACAGAAAAAACTGATGATAAATTAAAGTTGTTTAATGATTTGGATAGTTTTTTAAATAAATAAATAATATGTATTATATATATGCCAAATATTAATAAAGTTATAGATGTTGCAGAAGATGTTTTAGAAGATACAGCAGAAAAACTTGAAGATGGATTTGAGTTTTTAATGAGACCAGAAGTCATTTTATGTATATTAAGTTTAATAATACTTGTTTGTATAATGATGTATTTTATGAAAAGCGATGATAGTGTTGAAAGTTATAAATATAGATAATATTACAAATAATTTTTACATAATGTTTTAAAATCCCATCCTTCACATTGTGCAATATATTTTAGTAATTGAATATTTTGAACTTTAATATAAACTTCTAGCATTTCAAGTATTTCTTCATCAATATCCATTTTTTTTTATTTTATATTTATTTAAATATAAATATCAAATTATATATATCATGATAGATAAGTTACCATATGATATTATAAAAAAGATTTTAGAATATACAATAAGTATTAATTCTCCTTTATTATCATATAGATTAAAATTTGTAAATCGTAATTTTTATGATATTATAGATAAATATGATAATAAATTACCACAGAATATATGTGATAATGATATTGATAAATATATATTATTAAAAGATGGCAATATTATAATATTTCAATGGTTATTCGATAAAAATTATAATATTATATATACAGATGTATCAACTATGATACTATGTGATAGGTTAGATATATTAAATCTTATGATAAATTATAAGAAATACAATAGTATATTATTTAATCGTTTTTATTTAAGTGATGGTAATATTTCAGAAGATTTTGATATTTTTCATTTTGGAAAATGTAATCGTTCATATTTATTATTAGCATGTGAATGTGATAATCTGAATATTGTAAAATTTTTGTTAGAAAACAAAGTTAAAAGTAATAAAAATGTAATTTATTTTTTACAAATAAATGCAGTTGTAGATTATTGTTTAAAAAATAAAAATTTGAAAATATTAGAATATATATACAATAATTACAAATATAAAATAAATCAAAAAAATTTAAATAAAATCAAAATATTTAAACAGATAAATATAATATAGTATATAAGATATGATGAAAGTAAAAAAACGTGATGGATCTTTAGAGAATGTCAGTTTTGATAAAATTCAAAAAAGATTATTAACATTATGTGAAGAACCTAATCTTGAAAAATTAGATATTGATCCAACAATTATTGCACAAAAAGTATGTTCTGAGATATATGATGGGGTTACAACAGAAATACTTGATATTCTTTCATCAGAGACGAGTATTTCATTATATTCAAAAAATATAGATTATAAAGTATTAGCATCACGGATTGTTGTATCAAATTTACATAAAAATACAGAAGGTAAATTTAGTGATGTGATTAAAAAGTTATATAATTACAAGAAAAATGGTAAAGGAGAACCATTAATTAATGAAAGATTATATAATTTAATTTGTGATAAGAATTCATTACATCGCGATATGATTGACGATAAGATAGATTATATTCGTGATTATAATTTTGATTACTTTGGTTTTAAGACACTTGAACGTAGTTATTTATTAAAAATTGATGGAAAGATTGTAGAGAGACCTCAAGATATGTTAATGAGGGTATCATTGTCAATTCATAGAAACAACTTAGAAAAAGCATTTGAAACATATGATAATATGTCTAAGGGCAATTTTATTCATGCCACACCAACATTATTTAATGCAGGAACAATGCGAGAACAATTTTCAAGTTGTTTTCTATTAGCAATGCAAGATGATAGTGTTCAAGGTATATTTGATACATTAACAGATTGTGCTAAAATTTCAAAATATGCTGGCGGAATTGGTTTAAGTATTCATAACATTAGGGCAAAAGATTCATTTATTGCTGGAACAAATGGTATTTCAAATGGTATAGTTCCAATGTTAAGGGTATTTAATGATACAGCAAGATATATAGATCAAGGTGGTGGTAAACGCAATGGTTCATTTGCGATTTATTTAGAACCATGGCATGCTGATATCTTTGATTTCTTAGAATTAAAGAAAAATCATGGGAATGAATTAGAAAGGGCGAGAGATTTATTTTATGGTTTATGGATAACGGATTTATTTATGGAACGTGTTAAATGTAATGGCAAATGGTCATTATTTTGTCCGGATAAATGTCCAGGATTAGATGAAGTATATGGTTCAGAATTTAAAAAATTATATAGTAAATATGAAAATGAAAAATTATATAATCGGCAAGTAGATGCTCAGGAATTGTGGTTTGCTATTTTAACATCTCAGATTGAAACAGGAACACCATATTTAACTTATAAAGATGCTGCAAATCTAAAATCAAATCAAAAAAATTTAGGAACTATTAAATCATCTAATTTGTGTACTGAAATCATAGAATATACAGATGCAGATGAAACAGCTGTATGTAATTTAGCATCACTATCATTGAAGAATATTTTAAAATATAAAGATACTAATGATTTAAAATTACGTATTTATAGTAAAAACAATTGTATGTATTGTGAGGCATCAAAACGTTTATGTGATAGTAAAGGTATTGAATATATTGTAGAAGATTACAATAAT
>Ga0115562_1003578_pt1 | contig 10333 bp, 9 predicted proteins | sample COGITO_mtgs_1105_6_FD_87200 | JGI IMG/M metagenome (GOLD analysis project Ga0115562, IMG submission 87200) | Pelagic marine microbial communities from North Sea - COGITO_mtgs_110516 | ecosystem: Environmental > Aquatic > Marine > Epipelagic | place: Germany:Helgoland, sampling site Kabeltonne...
CCGCCCATAACCAAACGGCGTCGCGTCTGACCGTGACCATAGCCCTGCACGGTTTGGCACAATGAAAACAGCGCGCCCGCCGGGGCCAAGGACACGCCATGCTTCGTCCAGCAAGAGCGAGGGCTGCTCGGTTGTTTCCAGCCCATGCAGCATCACCAGTTTATCGACATGGCCGGTCTCAATCGGCCAAAGTGTGTCTTCGCAAAGGACGCTGACATTCTTGCCATCCGCCGGCCAAGGCATCACCCCTTGCGGTCCGGGCATCAGCCCGATCACGCGACGTGCATCTTTCAGGAACGGGCGCAGCAATGGCAGCGCAAAGCCGAAACCAACAACGACCTGCCCCTTTGCTTCAGGCCACATCGTGCAAAGTTCATCGCGGATCACCTTTTGTGCCGCACGCCCCAAGGCGCTGCGGTAATAGAAGTTTCGCAGATCCAGGACGTCGAGATGCATTGCGGTTTGCGGCTCCTTCGGCAAAGCTGTGACTACAGCATATCAAGAGAAGGGCGCAAAGCTATGACAAAGACATCAGCCGTGGAATTGGTGGTGGTACCGTGTCGGCGCGATAACTATGCGTTCTTGGTCCACAACGCGGAGACAGGCGAAACGGCCTTGGTCGATGCGCCAGAAGCGGCCCCTATCCAAGCTGCGCTGGATGCCCGTGGCTGGAAGCTGGACGATATCCTGATCACGCACCATCATGACGATCACATTGACGCAGTTGATACACTCCGCGGCGCTGCGCGGGTGGTTGGGGCAAAGGCGGATGCCCACCGGTTGCCGGTCCTGGATCTGGCGGTTTCAGAAGGTGACGTCATCACTGTGTGTGGACAGCAAACAGACGTGCTTGATGTCTCTGGCCATACTATCGGGCATATCGCCTTTCATATGCCGGACGCGGCGCTGGTGTTTACCGCCGATAGCCTTATGGCGCTGGGCTGTGGCCGTCTGTTTGAAGGTCAGCCGGCACAGATGTGGGACAGCATGCAAAAACTACGTGCTTTGCCCGATGACACGCTGATTTGTTCAGGCCATGAATATACCGCCGCCAACGCCCTTTTTGCCGCATCCCTTGACCCAGACAATCCAGACCTTATCTCTCGTATCAAGGGGATCGATGCTGCCCGCGCGGTTGGCCAACCGACCGTCCCTTCCACGCTGACCGAAGAGAAGCGCACAAACCCGTTTTTGCGCGCCGATGTTCCCGAATTCAAAGCCGCCATTGGTATGAGCGATGCATCTGCGGTGGATGTATTTACGTTTGTGCGGGCGCAAAAAGACAAGTTTTGACCACAAAAATGTGAGAGCATGGTTAAAAGCAGGTCAAAATCCAAGCATCACGCGTTTTGTGATGCCAAATGTGAAAAAAGTCCTTGAAGGTTGGGAATTAAAACCAAACCTTAAGGGTAAGAGGCCACGGTTGGCTTGCGCCGACCCCCGATATGAAGGAGCACAGACGTGCCATCATTTTCGACAACACTTGAGCAGTCCATTCACGGCGCCCTCGCGCTGGCCAATGAACGCAAACATGAACTTGCCACGCTAGAGCATTTGCTGCTCGCGTTGATTGACGAACCTGACGCAGCCCGTGTGATGCGCGCCTGCTCGGTGAATTTGGATGATCTGCGCAAAGACCTGGAAGGTTTCATTGAAGATGACCTTTCGACATTGATTACAGATGTCGAAGGATCCGAAGCTGTGCCAACCGCCGCGTTCCAGCGTGTCATTCAACGTGCCGCCATCCACGTACAGTCATCTGGCCGCAGTGAAGTGACCGGCGCCAATGTACTGGTCGCGATCTTTGCCGAGCGAGAAAGCAATGCTGCTTACTTCCTGCAAGAACAGGATATGACCCGCTACGATGCGGTCAACTTTATCGCGCATGGCGTCGCTAAAGACCCAGCCTTTGGTGAAGCACGCCCTGTGACCGGTTCGACCGAAGAAAGCGAAACCATCGCACCCGGCGAGGCTGATGAAAAAGAAAGCGCACTGGCAAAATACTGTGTTGATTTGAACGTGAAGGCCACAAAGGGTGACGTTGACCCGCTGATTGGCCGCGCGCATGAGGTTGAGCGTTGTATTCAGGTGCTTTGCCGCCGTCGCAAAAATAACCCGCTTTTGGTGGGTGATCCTGGCGTGGGCAAGACTGCGATTGCGGAAGGCCTCGCCTTTAAGATCGTGAATGGTGAAACGCCTGAGGTGTTGTCAAAAGCGACGATCTATTCGCTTGATATGGGCGCACTGCTGGCTGGTACCCGCTATCGTGGTGATTTTGAGGAACGCCTGAAGGCCGTGATGACCGAAATGGAAGATCACCCTGATGCGGTGTTGTTCATTGACGAAATTCACACTGTGATCGGTGCCGGTGCCACATCCGGTGGCGCAATGGACGCGTCCAACTTGCTGAAGCCTGCGTTGCAGGGTGGCAAGCTGCGTTGCATGGGGTCCACCACATACAAAGAATTCCGCCAGCATTTTGAAAAAGACCGCGCGCTGTCGCGCCGGTTCCAGAAGATTGACGTGACAGAGCCTTCGGTCCCTGACTCGATCAAGATTTTGCAGGGATTGAAGCCCTATTTCGAAGAGCATCACAGCATCAAATACACTGCTGACGCGATTAAGACCGCAGTGGAATTGTCTGCGCGTTACATCAACGATCGGAAGCTGCCCGATAAGGCAATCGATGTCATTGATGAGGCCGGTGCCGCACAGCATCTGGTGGCCGAAAGCAAGCGCCGCAAGACAATTGGCGTCAAAGAAATCGAGAATGTCGTGGCAAAGATAGCCCGTATTCCACCCAAGAACGTCTCAAAGGACGATGCAGAGGTTCTGAAGGACCTAGAGAAATCGCTGAAGCGTGTTGTTTTTGGGCAGGATCAGGCCATCGAGGCCCTGTCATCTGCCATCAAACTGGCGCGGGCTGGCCTGCGCGAGCCGGAGAAGCCGATTGGTAACTACTTGTTCGCCGGACCTACTGGTGTGGGTAAAACCGAAGTGGCAAAGCAACTGGCGGATACGCTGGGTGTGGAGCTGATGCGTTTTGACATGTCCGAGTACATGGAGAAGCACGCCGTTTCTCGTTTGATTGGCGCACCTCCCGGCTATGTCGGGTTCGACCAAGGCGGCATGTTGACTGATGGTGTGGATCAAAACCCGCATTGTGTGTTGTTGCTGGACGAAATGGAAAAAGCACACCCTGACGTCTACAACATTCTGTTGCAGGTAATGGACCACGGCAAGCTGACCGACCATAACGGACGGACCACAGATTTCCGCAACGTAATTATCATCATGACGTCGAATGCCGGTGCGGCAGAAATGTCGAAAAATGCGCTGGGCTTTGGTCGTGAGACACGTACGGATGAAGATACAGCTGCGATTGAGCGAACGTTTACGCCCGAATTCCGCAACCGCTTGGATGCGATCATCAGCTTTGGCGCGTTGCCGAAGCCGGTCATCATGCAAGTCGTCGAAAAGTTTGTACTGCAACTTGAGGCGCAGTTGATCGACCGTAACGTGCATATTGAGCTGACACCGGCAGCTGCAGAATGGCTGGCCGACAAAGGCTATGATGCGAAAATGGGTGCGCGTCCGTTGGGCCGCGTTATTCAAGAGCATATCAAAAAGCCGCTCGCAGAAGAGTTGCTGTTTGGCAAACTCGTCAAAGGCGGGATTGTGAAAGTTGGCGTCAAGAAAGGCGCGCTTGAGCTGCGGTATGAAGCACCTGCGCAGGGCCGGATTTCGGGGGGCGGTGATAAGCCGCCACTTCTGACCGCCGATTAGTCTGCTGAATTCCGATGAAAAGAGGCCCCCGCTCTACCAGAGCGGGGGCCCTTTTTATGTGGTCTGGACGTCTTTTGGCGCTACATGCCCCAGGTCAGCAAGACCAGACCAAGGATCATACCCGGCACGATCAGCATCATCGGGTAAACCAGTGCGGGAACACCAAATGAAAAGATAGCGACGCTCCAAAGCGCGATAGTCGCAAGGAGTGCGCAGACAATCTTTGCCTGTGTGCTCATTGGGAAAAAGAGGTCGCAGAACGCGACAGCAGCTTCTTTGGCTGTATCGATGAAGGGGCGGAATGTTGGTTGGTCGATCAGTGACATCATACTTCCTTTCGTTTCAGCGCATTTATGTCGCGAAACGCTCCTGTGCAGTGGGCGTATTGCCGCAGCTTCGAAACGATCCTGTCGCCTCCCCATCTTGCCTTCGCCGCCTGGCCCGCTATCTGACAACCCATGAGCAAAACTGCCAACCTTGCCCCCGAACACATCAGCGACATTATCCAGATGGCGCTGTCAGATCATGTCAGCTTTCAGGTTATTCGCAGCGAGTACGGAATTGCCGAGAAAGACGTGAAAGCATTGATGCGCGGGCATCTCAAACAAGGCAGCTATCGTGCTTGGCGTAAACGGGTGCGCGATTTCGGTGATCGCCGCGAGAATTATAAGTGATCGGGGTGGGCAAAGGGCTGGTGTTGGCTGATATTGGACCTACATCCCGTTAATGAGCCAAGAACCATCTGTATCGCGTCCCCTGGCTGTGCCCTCCGGCCGTCTGTCTCGTGTGTCCCGTCTTGGTACGATGACAGCAGGGATTGCAGGCAACATGGCGGTGAACGGGCTCGCGCAGTTGGTGCAGGGCCAACGGCCTGCCATGCGTGATCTGTTGGTGACGCCGCAGAACATCACTCGCATCACGGAAAAGCTGGCCCAGATGCGTGGTGCTGCGATGAAGATCGGGCAGTTGGTGTCGATGGATACGGGCGAGTTTCTACCCCCTGAAATGGCGCAGATCATGGCCCGTCTGCGCGACGATGCGCACATCATGCCGCCATCGCAGCTGAAGCAGGTGCTGAATGCCAACTGGCCAGACAAGTGGCTAAGCCATTTTGCGAAATTCGATGTCCGCCCGATTGCTGCGGCATCTATCGGGCAGGTGCACCGTGCGCGTCTAAAGGACGGTCGCGATCTTGCGATCAAAGTGCAATATCCCGGTGTTGCCAAAAGCATCGACAGTGATGTGGCCAACGTCGGCGCGCTGATCAAGATGTCTGGCTTGCTGCCCAAGGGGTTTACGCTCGCCCCCTATTTGGAGGAGGCCCGCCTGCAGCTGCATCAGGAAACGGATTACGCCTTGGAGGGCCAGCACTTGCACCGCTTCGGTACAATGCTGGCCGATGTGCCCGAGTTCACCTTGCCGCAATATGATCCCGAATGGAGCACGCCGGAGATTTTAGCGATGAGCTATGTCGAAGGGGTGCCCATAGAACAGGCCTTTGCGCAGCCAAAGGAAGAACGCTGCCGGATTGCCCAGGCCCTGATCGAACTGACCCTGCGCGAGCTCTTCGACGAAGGCGTGATGCAAACCGATCCGAATTTCGCGAACTATCGCTATGCTCCTGAAACGGGCCAGATCATTTTGCTGGATTTCGGGGCGACCCGTGTTCTTGATCCGAAGGTTGTGGATCAGTACCGCCGACTGTTGGCGGCGGGGTTGCGTGACGATCAGCAGTCGACTGCGGCAATCGCTGAAGAAATTGGTTTTGTAGCACCTGATACCGTCCCAAAACATCGGGCTGCGATATTTGAGATGATGGCCATCGCATTTCAGGCATTGCGCAACGATGGGCCCCTTGATTTCACTGACAGGACCTTGCCGCGCAAAATGCAAGCCGCTGGTATCGCCTTGGCAGAAGATGGATTTGTGCCACCGCCGCTACCGATTGATGTTCTACTGTTGCAGCGCAAATTTGGTGGCATGTTTCTGCTAGCCAGCCAATTGGGCGCACAGGTTGATCTACAAGGATTTCTGCGGCGCTACGCGAATTCGGTCTAGCGCTCGGTCAGCTTTAACTCGATCCGGCGGTTTTGGGCGCGCGCCTCTGGTGAATCTAATGGGTTAAGCGGTTGGAATTCGCCAAAACCGTTGGCGGAGAGCCTGCGCGGATCAATGCCCAGATCCTCGGACATGAACCGCACAACAGACAAAGCGCGCGCTTGGCTCAGTTCCCAGTTGTCCTCGAACTGTGCATTGACGCCGACAGGAATATTGTCGGTATGGCCATCCACACGGATCACCCAATCAATGCCCGCGGGGATATCTTCCGCGATACTGCGCAGAATATCCGCAATGTTTGCAATCTCGACTTTACCGGCTTCGGCCAATGTCGCGCTGCCGGGTTCGAACAGAACCTCAGAGTTAAAGATGAAGCGGTCGCCTTCGATGCGAATGCGGTCTTGACCTTCAAGGATTTCGCGCAATTCACCAAAAAAGTCTGACTTAAAGCGCGCAAGGTTTTCGGCCTCTGCTGCAAGACGTTCTGCTTCTTCGGCCAGGCGCACTGCTTCGGCTTCTAACCTGATACGCTCTGCTTCTTCCAGCGCGCGGCGTTGTCGTTCTTCGGATACGACGCGGGCCAATGCAGTGTTAAGTTGTGCGCCCAAGGTTTCGATTTGCACTTGCGCTTCGCGGTCGGCCTCTTCGGCGATATTGAGCAAGGATTGCAGGTTCCCGACTTGGGTCCGCAATTGCGTGATTTGTTCGTTGAGCAATGCAACCTGTCGCTGGCTTTCGGCTGAAAGCGCCTCTTGCGCGGCGAGCTCTTCGTTAGCCATTGCCAGCAGTGCGGCTTGGCGTTCTGCCTCGGTCGATTGGTCGCCTAGATTACCCTGAAGTTGGGCCAATTCCTCTGCGAGGGTCTGATTTTCGCTTTCAAGCGATCCGCGCAAAGTATCCAATTCTGCTTGGGCAGCGCGAGCGGCGGCCAAAAGTGTGAGCGTATCTTCGGCATCCTGCCGTTGCTTTTCGAGGTTCAGGGTCATCGCGGTGAGTTCTGTATCAGCGTTGGCAAGGCGTTCGCGCAAAGCCTCTGCGGCCGCGGCACTGGTGATTTGGTCAGCTTCCAATGCCGTGATGCGGTCAGTGTTCGCGTCGTTCTCGACTTCAAGATCAGCGACCAAAGCCTCCAGCGCTTCGCGCCGTGCAGCAGCGAGACGTGCCGCCTCTGTGCCTTCGTCGATTTCTGTTCTTGCTTCGGCCAGCGCTAAGTTAAGCGCCTCTTGTTGGGTCAACAGGCGATCCTGTTCTGCTTCAAGCCCTGCGATATTCGCAAGCGCGTCGATGCGTTCGGACAAGAGACCCGCAACTTGTGCTTCGAACTGAGTGATCGCGCTTTGCGCCTGCGCCAGAGCTTGGTCTTGCGCCTCGCGTTCTGCGATCAGGGCCGCGATTCGCCCTGCTTGGCGTGTAGCTTCGGCAGTGGCGGTGTTGAGGTCTGCGGACAGTGCCGCGTTCGTGTCGCGTGCCAGCCCAAGTGTTGCTGTCAGTGCGGCCACCTCGCGCCCGAGCGTATCAAGTTCGGTTTCTTGTCCTGTGATTTGTTGGCGCAGGACGAACTGAATGACCATAAAGATCGTCAGCACGAACATCAGCACCAGCAAAAGCCCAGTCATCGCGTCGACAAAGCCCGGCCAGATCGCGTTTTGGAATCTGTTTGATGATCTGCGGCTCAGCGCCATTGATCAGCCTCTGCCTTTGATCGCGTTTGTCAGGTTGGCGATTTCGCTGCGCAGGTCGCCGACGCTTTCCTGACGTCCAGCAGACATTTCTTCCAGAATACGCAAGAGTTGTACGTCAATCGAACGCAGCCGCATTCGGCTTTCTGCATCAATCCCGTCCATCCCGTTGTCGTCCAGTTTTTGGATCAAGGCCTCTTGGCCAAGTGCCACACGTCCCAGCAATTCAGAATTTGCATTGGCTGTATTGCTTTGCGCCATACGTTCCATCGCTATGGCAAGCGCGTTGAACTTCTTGTTGTTCTCTTCGCGGTCGGCGTCAGTCTGGCCCATCATCATTTGGATGGTGTCCATCAGTTCGCCCAATTGTTCGACAAATGGCCCCATCGCGCTGAGGTCGGCGCCCAATGCACCATCCTCGCCATCAATGCCGACACGCGTGATCGTTGATAGCCATTCTTCAAGTTCGCGGTAGAAACGGTTTTGGCCGTGTCCTGCAAAGAGCTCGAGCAGGCCAACGATCAATGATCCGGCTAGACCAAGAAGCGAGCTGGAAAAGGCAGTGCCCATGCCGCCCAATTGCGCCTCAAGTCCCGATTGCAGGCGCGCAAAAATGTCCGCTCCGCTTTCGCCTTCGCCGGGGTTGAGTGACCTGATCGTTTCGACCAGAGCAGGAACAGTTGTGGCGAGGCCATAGAAGGTTCCCAAAAGACCCAAGAAAATCAGTACGTTGCCGATGTAGCGCGTTATCTCGCGGTCTTCGTCGATACGTTGCCCCACGGAATCAAGAATGGATCGTCCCGAGGAAGATGACACCTGCGTACGTGCCCCGCGTGAGCGGAGCAGCGTGGCAAGAGGTGCTAGAAGCGACGGTGCAGCACTGTAGGAATGCCCGCCTTGTTCTTTTGCGAACCGTTCGATCCAGCGGACCGAATTCATCAACAAGAAGACTTGGTTGAAGCACGACAAGACCCCAAGGACGAAGACCCCGAGGATCACGCCGTTCAAATAGGGGTTCGATTGGTAGATCGCGGTGATCTGCTCCAGCCCCAGATAGAAACCAGACCCAACCAATCCGAGCACGATTAACATGAACAGAAGTTGGCGAAGTGGTTGCGAAAACTGCGGTGGTGCCTTGGGTTCCCGTTTATCCGACAAGGGTGGGAGTCCTCATATTGTGTGACTGCTTTGCTCGCATAACATCATATGGCCTAAGTTGCACAAACCCAAACAAAATCGAGGGTTGATTATGTTGCCGTCAAAGCACGCACGCGGCTTACGAGCCAATCCATATCACTGTCTTTGATCTGCAGTTCGTTAAGGTGGACGGCAGTGTTGAAAAGGTATTCGGTATTTGGCCCGCGCCCGCCGACGGCATTCGCGATGATCTGCGCCTGCTTTTCAAGGTCGAACTGGCAGTACTGATCGTGGTCGCGATTAATAATGTAGGCGAGTGCCGGGATCTTGTCGCCATCATCGCTGACCAGTTCAACGGTATCTTCATAATAGGCCGACGAAATCAATTCCCGCTCGCGCAGCTCTGCGTGAACGGTATCAACATCCTCGTCAGCAACCTGAAACGCCACACCGGTGCATTGGCCACCAGGCTGCGTATCAAGTGCGAGGACAAGGCCAGGGTCTTCTTCCGACCCGCGATGATGGATCGACAGCATGCAAAAGCTGCGGTGATAGTCGTGCAGCCGCGCCTTGACCTGCCGCACCGGGGTGAACCCCGGGTTCCACAAAAGTGAACCGTACCCAAATACCCAGAATGCCATGCTGCTGTCCTTGCTGCTTACAGCCCATAAACACCGGATTGAAAGAAACGAAAAGGGCCTAGACAGCCCGAAGCAGGTCACCGAAGATCGATGCTGTATGGTCTTGCAGATAAATCCGCAGCCATGGCGTGTACTGGGCGGGGTGGCGTGCGACATCGGCCGACAGATTGTAGAAATCGACCCAACGGGTATTCATGACCTCGTCAGGGTTTGGCACGACTTTCAGATCATTCGGCGCATCGGCCACATAGACTTGCACAACTTCGTGCTCAATCAATCCGCCGCCGACGTCGGCGCGATATTCAATCTCGTCACGGTGCGACGGGTAAAGCCCCTTGATCCCAAGTTCTTCGTCCAGCCGGCGCACTGCGCAATCGGTCGGGTCTTCGTCCCATTCAGGGTGCGTGCAGCAGGTATTCGCCCATAGTCCCGGTGTATGATATTTACCCATCGCCCGCTGCTGGATCAGCACGCGACCACGGTTCATCACAAAGATGCTGACTGCCTTGTGCTTGAGCCCGCGCAGGTGCGCATCCAGCTTTTCGACAGGTTTGAGCGTGCCGTTTTCCCAGGCCGGGATCATTATGGTCATGTGCGCAACGGAGAAATCAATCGTGTGAGGTGTGCAAGGTTCTTGATGCCGATTTTCAGGTGTGCCATGGGGCGTGCTGCTACTAATTTCTTGTTCATATACGCCTCAAACGTCAGCTTTTGCACGTCGACATCGTGACAAAGGGACACAAACCGTTCGCGCCGTTCGTCGCTGCGATAATATGCGTTTTGCATGGCGCCGAGAACCCGAAAGACTTGTTTGTGCTCGCGCATGAAGAGTTTTCGCGCCAGTTGCAAATCTTTTACGCGTCCTGAGGCCAAAGTGGCCGCAGCGGCTGTGGCTGCAACGCGCCCGCCGACCATGGCGTAGTAGATGCCTTCACCGGATGAAGGTGCAACGACGCCTGCGGCATCACCCGCCAAAACCACGTCCTTGCCATTGTCCCAGCAGTCGAGCGGTTTCAGTGGGATCGGCGCGCC
>Ga0115562_1003579_pt1 | contig 10333 bp, 9 predicted proteins | sample COGITO_mtgs_1105_6_FD_87200 | JGI IMG/M metagenome (GOLD analysis project Ga0115562, IMG submission 87200) | Pelagic marine microbial communities from North Sea - COGITO_mtgs_110516 | ecosystem: Environmental > Aquatic > Marine > Epipelagic | place: Germany:Helgoland, sampling site Kabeltonne...
AATACCTTCTCTACAATCATGGTCAAAAGCAACAGGCGAGTCTCCAGTTGTGATCAGTTGTCTATTTAATACATCTAGCATTTCAAGAAATGACATGTCTGGAGAAATATCCTGAATTGGGTATTCTACAATTTTCCCTTCCGCTTTGGCGTTTTCTTGTCGCCATATTTGTAATGTTAAATTCATAGCAGTGCTTATTTGTATGAGCGTTCTTTAACTTCAATATTTTCGTATACTAATGCTTCTTTGTGTAATTCAGCATCTTTTGGTGCGCCTTTGTATTCCCATGCAGACACAAACTGAAACTCTTTTCGTCGCTGAGCTTCACCATCTGGGGTTTGATGTTCCTCTCTAAAATGACCTCCAGCAGATTCTTCACGTACCAAGGCATCTTTAGCAAACAATTCCCCTAACTCTAGGAAATCTGCAACCCGTCCTGCCTTAGCTAATTCTTCATTGAATTCATCAGCTGATCCAGGTACAAGAACATCTTTATAAAACTCATCTCGAAGCGCTGAAATTTCTTCAATAGCTTCTTTTAATTCTTTTTCATTTCGAGCCATTCCACATTTTTCCCACATAATTTTTCCAAGACGTTTATGGAAATAATCTACCGGTTTGGTACCTTTATTAGTAATAAAGTGATTGATCTCAGAAGTCACTTTAGCTTCAGCTTCTTGAAACTCTACGGTGTCCGTAGGAATAGGACCTGTTCTAATATCATCAGATAAATAGTTTCCAATGGTGTATGGTAACACAAAATAACCATCCGCTAAACCTTGCATTAATGCGGATGCGCCTAAACGGTTAGCGCCATGCTCAGAAAAATTAGCTTCTCCAATCGCATAGAGACCAGGAATAGTTGTTTGTAGGTTATAATCAACCCAAACACCGCCCATAGTGTAGTGTACCGCTGGATAAATCATCATTGGTGTTTCATATGGATTTTCATCCACAATCTTCTCATACATCTGAAATAAGTTACCATATTTACTTTTGACAAGCTCTTTTCCTAGGGCTTGAACAAGTTCTGCATCATTTTCATTTAAGCCTTTTATGTGTGCTTGTTCTTTTCCATATCTGATAATAGCAGAAGCAAAATCTAAAAAAACCGCTTCCCCTGTTTTATTCACTCCAAAACCTTCGTCACAACGTTCTTTAGCAGCTCGAGATGCCACGTCTCTTGGCACTAAGTTTCCAAATGCGGGATAGCGTCGTTCTAAGAAATAATCGCGTTGGTCTTCAGCGAGATCTGTTGGCTTCAAATCGCGATTTTGAATCGCTTTAGCATCCTCAATATTTTTTGGAACCCATATACGTCCGTCATTCCTTAAGGATTCAGACATCAGAGTTAATTTTGATTGGTGATCACCTGAAACAGGGATACATGTTGGGTGAATTTGTGTGTAACAGGGGTTTGCAAAATAAGCACCACGTTTGTGCGCTTTCCATACTGCTGTTACATTACTGCCCATTGCATTTGTCGATAAGTAAAATACGTTTCCATAACCTCCAGTACCTAATACTACAGCATGACCTGAGTGACGTTCAATCTCTCCAGTGATTAAATTTCGAGTAATAATCCCTCGAGCTTTTCCATCGACTACGACTACGTCCAACATTTCGTGACGGTTGTACATTTTAATCTTTCCACGTCCAATTTGACGGTTCATTGCGGAGTAGGCTCCAAGTAATAGTTGTTGACCTGTTTGCCCTTTGGCATAAAAGGTTCTGGAGACCAAAACCCCTCCAAATGAACGGTTATCTAGCAGTCCACCATAATCTCTTGCAAAAGGCACGCCTTGCGCAACACATTGATCAATAATATTGGTTGAGACTTCGGCTAAACGGTGAACGTTTGCCTCACGTGAGCGATAATCACCACCCTTGACAGTGTCGTAAAATAAACGGTATGTAGAATCACCATCACCTTGATAATTTTTTGCGGCATTTATTCCACCTTGAGCCGCAATAGAGTGTGCACGACGCGGAGAATCTTGGAAACAAAACGCTTTCACGTTGTAGCCAAGCTCAGCGAGTGTCGCTGCAGCAGATCCACCAGCAAGCCCAGTTCCAACAATAATTACGTCGATATGACGTTTGTTGGCAGGGTTTACAAGGTTAATATTGTTTTTATGATTAGTCCATTTGTCTGCTAAAGGACCATCGGGTATTTTTGAATCTAAAGCCATAATACTATGTTTTAGTGTGTGTTGTTAAAAAAGTGGAAGAGCGCAATCACAATGAATCCTAAGGGAATTAGTATGGCATATGCTTTTCCAAAACCTTTAAGTGATTTGGTGTATTTGTTATTTGCTCCAACCGATTGAAACGCAGAATTAAATCCGTGTAACAGGTGTAATGCCAGAAATATAAAAGCGACGGAGTAAGCACCTACTCTGAGTGGGTTGTGAAATTTCTCAACCAATTCATGGTAATATCTAAATTCGCCATTATGCAGGCCGCTCATGTCTCCAATAATATATTTAGTATTAAGTTCTGGAAACCAGAAATCAATAAAATGTAGGGCAACAAATGCTAAAATAGCAAACCCGCTATAAATCATATTTCTACTCATCCAAGTAGAGTTTGCACTGCCATTATTTTTGGCATAACTCACCGATCTAGACGTGTAGTTTTTGTATTCTAAAACAAATCCCATTACAAAATGAAATATCACTCCAAAAATAAGAACGGGTTGCAGGACAAATTGTACCAACGGATTTGTTCCCATAAAGTGAGAAACTTCGTTAAATGTATCGGGGTTTATAATAGATAGAATATTTATGGCAAAATGTTGTAAAAGGAAAAACATAAGAAAAAATGCAGAGAGTGCCATAGCTATCTTTTTCCCTATTGAAGACTTTAATAATCCAATCATATTTAGATGTTGTTTTTTAGCCTTGCAAAGGTAATTCACGACAACGTTTTAGACAATAACATTCGTGTTAATTTTATTATTTAGAATTGTTTTAAATTAACAGATTCTCTCGTAGGGATTTTAACATTTTAATTTCGACATGTTAATATAATTTATTTATTTTTGATTTAAATTCACACATACATGAAATACCTACCGATCAGTCCTCAATTATTTACAAAAAATAGATTGAAGTTTTCGCAACAAATGGCACCTAAATCTGTTGCAGTGTTTAATTCAAACGATGTGTTTTCAACAGGTGCAGACAGCACATTGCCATTTGAACAACATCGCAATATTTTTTATCTTAGTGGGGTAGATCAAGAAGAAAGTATACTGGTTCTTTTTCCAGATGCGATTGAAAAATCGCACCGTGAAATTTTATTTGTTAAAGAAACCAACGATCACATCGCTGTTTGGGAAGGTGCAAAGCTTTCTAAAGTGCAAGCGACTGCCGCTACAGGAATTGAAACGGTCTATTGGTTGAGTGAATTTGACACGATTTTCCCAAAATTAATGGAAAAAGCCACAGGTTTTTATTTTAATAATAATGCCCATTACCGTCAAGCAGTTGAAATGGAAACACGTAATGATCGGTTTTTAAACAAGGTAAAATCAACATATCCAAATCACAAACTTATCCCTAATTTCCCAATCATGGAGTCGATTCGTGGAATTAAAGAACCTGAAGAAATTGCGTTGATACAAACGGCTTGTGATGTCACTGAAAAAGGGTTTAGAAGAGCGTTAGGTTTTATAAAACCTGGAGTTATGGAATACGAAATTGAAGCAGAGTTTGCACATGAATTTCTTAAAAATCGTTCAAAAGGATTTGCCTATACACCTATAATTGGATCTGGCTACAATGCTTGTGTGCTCCATTACATAGAAAATAATCAAGTCTGTAAAGATGGCGATATGTTGCTCATGGATGTGGGTGCGGAATATGCGAATTATTCAAGCGACATGACACGAACTATCCCCGTAAATGGTCGATTCACAGCCCGTCAAAACGCTGTATATCAAGCTGTTTTAAATGTTAAAAATGAAGCAACAAAGTTATTGGTGCCGGGAACTATTTGGAAAGATTATCATGTTGAGGTTGGAAAAATGATGACCTCTGAACTTTTGGGCTTAGGCCTGATTGATAAATCTGACGTTCAGAACGAAGACCCAAAATGGCCGGCTTATAAAACATATTTTATGCATGGAACGTCGCACCATATGGGGCTGGATACTCATGATTTTGGACCACTTGAAACCCCGATGACAGCAAATATGGTATTTACTGTGGAGCCAGGGATTTATATTTCTAAAGAAAAAATGGGCATCAGAATCGAAGACGATGTTGTCATTCAAGCTGAAGGCCCACCTTTAAATTTAATGCAAAATATTCCTATCGAAATCGATGAAATAGAAGCCCTAATGAATTCAAATTAAGCTTTTTTAGCAAAGCATTCTTTTTTACAGTCTTTAATGTATTCTTTTTTTTCGGCTTTAAGTTTGTCTGTACAGCATGCTTTTTCGCACGTTTTTTTAGCTCCTGAAAAGGCCGCAACAGTTTGCATATTTTCTACGGAATAGGTGTCTGCTACAGAAATCACTGTTTTGGTGATGCTAGATGGATTTGCCTTGGCAACATCATATTCGACCATCGCTAGTTCGTTTTTAAAATCTACAGTTGCAGATTTCACTCCTTCCATACGAGTGAGTTTCTTTTCAATGGTTTTTGCGCATCCCATTTCACAGGTCATGCCTTTAATATTGAATTCTGCTTTAGAATAGGTGGCGTTTGGATCGAGTTTTTGACTCGATTTTTCAACAGTAGTTTCTACTGTTATGATTTCAGTTTTAGGCTCATTTTTACAAGAGAAAAAGAAGACTAATAGAAATACAGAGGCTAAGATACTTTTGAGATTTTTCATACTATTTAATTAAGGAGTTCAAACAAATGTAAAAATAATTCATTGTTATTCTAATTTATTGCTCAATTTTGTGAAATATTTATAAAAGCTAACATGAAACAAGAACAAAAAAAATGGATATACCTTTCTATACTGGCGACTGTATGGGGAAGCTCATTCATTTTAATAAAAAAAGGTTTAATTGGATTGACGCCTTTACAGCTCGGTAGTTTACGAACGGTCATATCTTCTCTTTTTATTTTTATGATTGGATATAAATCGCTCAAAACGATTCTTTATCCGCAATGGAAATGGATTGTTTTATCAGGGTTTATAGGGACTTTTTTTCCAGCCTTTTTATTTGCGTTTGCAGAAACCGAAGTCGATAGTGGAGTTGTATCAATTTTAAATGCTTTAGTGCCTCTAAATGCAATTTTAATTGGGTTAGCGATTTTTAAAATTACCTCTACAAAACTTCAAATGTTGGGAGTAATCCTTGGATTTATAGGGGCTTCAATGCTGATTTTTAATAGTATGGAGCTTAATCCCGAGCAAAATTATTTATATGCGGGACTTGTGGTCTTATCAACGGTTATGTATGGCATCAATGTGAACCTCATTAAACATTACCTTCAAGACGTGAAACCAATTGCCATTGCTACAGGGAATTTTGTAGCGATATCTATTCCTGCTTTCTTAGTTTTAGTAGCCTCTGATTTTTTTACAACCCAAACCTTTCAGCAGCAATCCATATATTCGTCCATAGGATATGTAGCCATACTTTCTGTATTTGGTACAGTCATGGCGAAAATTATATTCAATAATTTAATACAAATTTCCAGCCCGGTATTTGCGTCATCCGTGACTTATTTGATGCCATTAGTGGCTTTATTATGGGGCTTATTAGACGGTGAGCGTTTTGGGTTAGATCAAGGATTTGCGTCTTTACTTATATTATGTGGGATTTATTTAGCCAATAAAAAAGTAAAAAAAAACCGAAGCTAATGCCTCGGTTTTTTAAATGTATAGAATATTGTTTTATTTAAAGTCTTCTTCTGAAACACCTTCATTAATAACGATCTCGTTTGCAGCTATTCCAATCACTTGAGGGCCAGCAGTTATTTTTTGTTCGTATGGAAATAACACACCGTTAACTTCTTTATAATTAGAGTAATCCTGAACAGAAGTTATTTGTTGTCCTTGCGCTTCTTCTGTCTTTTCAGCTCTTACTAAAAGTCCTGTTGCAGCATCATAGTAACGGAAGGATGCTTCTTTCACTTTTACTTTATAAACATCCACACCATCAACAGCTGTTAAGCTCACAAGCATAAGTGTACTCGCATCTAAATACGTTTCAGGAAATAAGCCTTTTTCTTCTGCTTTTTCAGCAAGTTCGTCTTCGGACATTGGCATTTTTCTCCCTTGTTGTTCGGCATAACCATTGGCACCATCAAACTTTTGTTTCATGACCGTTCCCATGCCTTCAATGGACATTTCCATTGATGACATATTAGGGCTCATATTTTTTATGACTGCTGTTGGTTTAAACGGCATACCTTCAATATTAACATCGGCGGAAATCATAACAGAGTTTACAGCATTGACCGCTTCAAGACCTCCGATAGCGGTAATGTAATTACTAAGTACTGTTGCGGCAGTAACGCCTGCAGGAATTGGTTTTGAGAATTCAGGTTTTTCAACGGCATTAGCAAAGGTGTCAAAGTAGTTGATTGGAATACCTGTTTTTTCAAGGTTTTCAATGACTTCACTTCCTTTTCCTACTACAATTACACGTGCATTATCAGCCGTAAAATAGAGGTTTGCAACACGCATAACATCTTCAATAGATACCGCATTTATTTTTTCTAAATAAGTAGCATAAAAATCTTCTGGTAATTCGTTGATTTTTGTGTTAATTGCATATTGTGCAATGGTACTTGGTCTTTCTAATGCCAGTACAAAATCGCCCACATACTTTGCTTTAGCATTCGCCAAGGCATCAGCTTCTACAGGCTCAGTTTGAAAGCGTTTGATTTCTTTTATGGTTTCAACTACTGCACTGTCAGTAACTGCATTTCTAACGGCTGCTCCTGCTCTGAAACGAGAGATGTACTTGTCTGTTCCTACAGATGATCGTGCGCCATAGGTATAGCCATGCTCTTCACGAAGATTCATGTTTAAGTAGCTATTAAATCCACCACCTAGAATTTTATTTGCAATAAGAACTGCGTGGTAATCTGGATCACTCATTTTTAACTTTACTGTGCTTGTCAAAGAAATGTTTGATTGTACAGCATTTGGCATATCAATAAAATTGATTTCTAAAGCTTTTGGGTTTTCATTAGCTTCAACGATTTCTGTTGTTAAATCTGCTGCTTTTTTCCAGTTTTTAAATTGTTTTTTAACGTGTTTTACAATGGATTTTGTGTCAACATCTCCAATGATTACTAAATACGTGTTGTTCGGATTAAAGTACTTTTGATAATAGGCGTTTACATCCGCAAGAGTTACTTCATTAACCGTTTCTTCGGATAAAAACTCGCCGTAAGGGTGTTGCGTACCATATGCTAATGCACCGCCAACTCGGCCTGCAATTGCATCAACACTTTTGGCATCTGATTTTATGCCTTCAATAAGTTTGTCTTTTTCTTTTTGAAATTCATCTTCGGTAAGTAAAGGGCTCATGGCAGCATCTGCTAATAACTCCAAAATACGATCGCTGTATTTAGTCAGCGAACTTGCAGAACCGCCACCAAAACTGATGTTTAATCGGGCACCTAAAAAGTCGATTTCTTCGTTAAAGTCATCTTTAGAAATAGAAGTGGTACCGTTTGCTAACATAGCGCCTAAAAGTGAAGTGACACCTGCTTTTTCTCCTTCTACTATAGGCTCTCTATCAAAAGCTAGATTAAAGGATACTCTTGGAAGTTTATGGTTTTCAACAACCAATACTTTAAGTCCATTTTTTAATTCAAATTCTTGTGGCTTTTCCAGCGCAATTTTTGGTGCTGGGCCTGGTTTTGGTTGCTGTGAGCGGTCAATTTGAGCATTTACTCCTAGAGACATAAAAAACACGGCAATTGCTATATATAATTTAGTTTTCATTTTAAGATCTATTTAGTTGTTATTCTTGATCGGATTCTGGTAAATACTCTAATATCAATCGTTGGTTTGTGTTCAAATATTTATTGGCAACTGTTTTAATTTCTTCACGAGAAATAGAACGGTAGATGTCAATTTCATTATTAATTAAATTAACATCGCCATATAGCATATGGTAACGTGCCAGTGAATTTGCAATTCCCTCAATACTAGAGTTTGAGCTTACAAAGTTGTTTTCAAATTTATTTTGAATTTTTTGATAGTCTCTTTCAGAAATAAGCTCTCCTTGAAGTTTTGCAATTTCTTCATCCATTTCAACAATAAGATCGTCTAAAGCGACATCTCCTAAAGGCAATCCATATAGGATGTAGGTACCATAATCTTCTTGGCTAAAATCAAGAGCACCCACTTGAAGTGCCATTTTTTTGTCATCCACAATTTTTTTGTAAAGCTTAGACGTTTTTCCATCACTTAAATAGGTGGAAATCATACTTAACACATAAGCGTCTCTGTCTTTAAATGAGGGCGTTCTGTAAGCTGCCATAATTGCGGGGATTTGAATATTTGAATCATACGCTTTTGCACGCATAGGTACTGTTATGGGATCTTCTTTTGGGAAGTTTCTAACAATATCTTTTCCTCTAGGAATTGGTCCAAAATAAGCTTCAATCATTCCTTTAACCGCAGAAACATCAATATCTCCTGCAACAACTAAAACCGCATTGTTAGGAACATAGAACTTTTTGTTAAAGGCTTGGAACTCTTCAAGAGTCGCCGCATCTAAATGCGCCATTTTACCAATGGTAGTCCCTTTATAAGGGTGTTTTTTAAACATATTGAGTTTAATCTTTTCAAGGAATTTTCCATAAGGACTATTGTCAACTCTTAATCTTTTTTCCTCTTTTACAACCTCATTTTGCGTATCAACTCCATCCTGGTTAATAACTGGGTGAAGTAAACGTTCAGATTCCATCCACAACCCAAGTTCAACATTATTTGAAGGAAATACTTCATAATAATAGGTTCTGTCATCTGTTGTGTTGGCGTTATTGCTACCTCCAGCAGAAGTTACAATAGTAAACCATTCGCCTTTTGGAATGTTTTCTGTACCTTCAAATAAGAGGTGTTCAAAAAAGTGAGCAAATCCAGTACGTTCTGGGTTTTCATCTTTTGCACCTACATGGTACATTACAGAAGTGGTTACAACTGGTGCAGAATTATCCTGATGTAAAATAACGTGCATACCGTTACTTAAATCGTATTCTTCAAATTTAACTTCTTGTGCTGAGACTGTTAATGTCATACCAAGCAAAGCCGCTAAAAAACATAAGCATTTTTTCATGATTTAATTTTTTGTATATTAATATTATGTTAGACGAAATAAATCTAATTTTGTTACATTTTAGGACGTCAAAAATAACATTTTTTTTAAAGTCAAAATTAAAACGAAGTAAATAAGAGGATATACCTTAATTTATTTGCAGATTAAGATAATAGAATTATATTTGCACCCGCCTAACTATTTGGTAAGGCAAACTAATATAAACTAATATAATAAAAACGTTACGCTATGTACGCAATTGTAGAGATAGCAGGGCAACAATTCAAAGTTGAAAAAGACCAAAAGGTCTTTGTTCATCGTTTGCAAACAGAAGAAGGAAAAAAAGTCACTTTTGACAATGTACTTCTTTTAGCAGATGGTAGCAAAGTTACTGTTGGCGCCCCAGCTATAGACGGCGCTTCTGTTGGAGCTAAAGTCTTAAAGCACCTTAAAGGTGATAAAGTAATCGTATTCAAAAAGAAACGACGAAAAGGATACAGAGTTAAAAATGGTCACCGCCAAGCTTTAACTGAAATCCAAATTGAGAGCATAGCTGCTTCAGGTACTAAAAAAGCTGCTGCTAAAGTAGAAGCGAAGCCAGCTGCTAAGAAAGAAGTGTCTAAGCCAGCTGCAAAAGCTGCGGCACCTAAAGCTGAGGCCGCTCAAGATTTATCTGCAATGACTGTTGCACAATTAAAAGAATTAGCAAAAGCAAAAGGAGTTTCTGGAATTTCAGCAATGAAAAAATCAGATTTAATTTCAGCTTTAAGCTAAAATATATAACACTTTAAAATCGAAATAAAATGGCACATAAAAAAGGAGTCGGAAGTTCGAAAAACGGTAGAGAATCAGAATCAAAACGTCTAGGCGTAAAGATTTTTGGTGGACAAGCAGCAATAGCTGGAAACATTATCGTAAGACAACGTGGTACTGCACATAATCCTGGTGAGAATGTGTATGCTGGAAAAGATCATACCCTTCACGCAAAAGTGGACGGACTTGTGAAATTTGCAAAAAAGAAAGATAATAAGTCCTATGTGTCTATTGTTCCTTTTGAAGCATAATACTCAAGAGTAAGTAAAAAAA
>Ga0115562_1003595_pt1 | contig 10312 bp, 12 predicted proteins | sample COGITO_mtgs_1105_6_FD_87200 | JGI IMG/M metagenome (GOLD analysis project Ga0115562, IMG submission 87200) | Pelagic marine microbial communities from North Sea - COGITO_mtgs_110516 | ecosystem: Environmental > Aquatic > Marine > Epipelagic | place: Germany:Helgoland, sampling site Kabeltonne...
CTTCTGGTTATTCCAGTTCTACGCTTATGAAAATGGGTATGAATTAAAATGGGTTTCACTTGAGAGTTTTAAATAAACTTGCGTTCTATGATTTCTAAAAATCGTGCTTCTAACTCTGCTTGTTCAGACCAATCATAATCTGGTTTCACCATTTTTTTTATAAATTTCTTAGCCTCTTTTTCTGAAGTATAGGTATTTAATTGAGAAAGCACTCTATTAAAGTCCTCTTGGCTCCCATCAAAAAGATTTTTGACAAAAGCAATTCGATCATTTAAACCTATTTGTATGTTTATTGCCAATGTATCGTTTAAAGATTTTGGGACTGGCAAATCGAATAAAGTAGCTATTTCGTCTACGGGAATAGTGTCTTGTAATTCTTCTTCTAGGGAGACTGTTTTAGTTTTATCACTGTCCGAAGTGTCAGAAACTGGCTCTTTTAAAGCCTCTTCTTCTGAAGACAATAACGCCTCTAATTCGTCAAAAGGTTGCTCTAGAATTTCATCAACATTTACCTCTGATTGCACTTCCTTTAAAACTTCAACTTCTTCCGTTACTTTGAGAACCTCTTCTTGTTGAGTAACTTCTTGTTCAATATCAGAGACAGGTGCTTCATCCGCTACTTTAAGGTCTTTTAACTCTAATGCTTTTTCTACTTTAGAAAGAAGTTCATTCTTTGAAAGCTCTTTATCTGGAGTTGTGTTCACATATTCTTCCACAAATGCCAATAATGATAATTTCTCATAAATGACCCTCGACTTTTCTTTTAAAGCAAATACATCCCCTTTGTTCTTCATTTGTAGAATGCTATGTGCCAAACTTATTAAATCAGTTTCTAATCTTTTGTGCATAAGTTGTATGTTGAAGTTATTTTTTTACTCGTAAATATTCATAAATTTGTTAAAATCAATGTAAACGTACATTTAATACTCTAAAGCCTAAAATTACAAAATGTTTCTTGAAAATACAGTAAATCATACAGAACAATTTGGTTGGATTGAAGTTATTTGTGGCTCCATGTTTTCAGGTAAAACTGAAGAGTTAATTCGAAGGTTAAAACGCGCACAATTTGCAAAACAACGTATTGAAATTTTTAAGCCTACAGTTGATGTTCGGTATGATCAAGAAGAAGTTGTCTCTCACAATGACAATAGAATTCGTTCGACTCCAGTGCCTGTTGCCTCAAATATTCTTTTGCTCGCAAATGATGTAGATGTAGTGGGTATTGATGAAGCACAGTTTTTTGACGATGGTATTGTTGCTGTTTGTAACGATTTGGCCAACAGAGGAATTCGGGTAATTGTAGCGGGATTAGATATGGATTTCAAAGGGAATCCTTTTGGACCAATGCCTGCTTTAATGGCAACCGCAGAGTATGTTACGAAAGTACATGCTGTTTGTACCCATACAGGAAACTTAGCGAATTATAGTTTTAGAAAAGCTTCTAATGATAATTTAGTAATGTTAGGGGAAAACCAAGAATATGAACCTTTGAGTAGGGCAGCCTATTTTAAGGCACTGAGAAATCAGCAAAATGAAAAAGAAGCTGGAAATAAAAAAATTACAGATGAATAATCATGTAACAATTTTAGAAATTAATGGAAATGCTTTGGTTCACAATCTAAATTATTTCAAACAAAAACTAAAACCAAAAACTAAAATTTTAGCAGTTGTTAAAGCTTCTGGTTATGGAAGTGATGCCATTCAAATTGCTGAATTTTTAAAAGATAAAGTTGATTATTTTGCTGTTGCATACACTAGTGAAGGAATCGCTCTACGGGAGGCTAATATAAAAGTTCCGATTTTAGTTCTTCACCCTCAAACACCTAACCTGCAAGCTATTATTGACTTTGACCTAGAACCAAATTTATATAATTTTAGCATATTTACTGCCTTTTTAAAATTAGCCGAGGACAATTCATTGTCGAATTACCCGGTTCATTTAAAGTTTAACACTGGTTTAAATAGATTGGGTTTTCACTTTAAAGATGTTCCTAAAATCATTACTCTCTTAAAAGAAACAACTCATATAAAAGTAGCTTATCTATTTTCTCACCTAGCAGCAAGCGAGGATAAAAACGAGCAAAGTTTCACTAAGAATCAAATTAACAGGTTTAGTGAAATTTCAACAGAATTTTATAAAAATTTAGCCTACAAACCAATGCTTCATATGCTGAACACCTCTGGTGTCATAAACTACCCAAAAGCCCAGTTTAACATGGTTAGAATTGGCATTGGTCTGTATGGTTTTGGAAACAATAAAAAAGAAACTGCTCAGCTTAAAAATACACACAATTTAAAATCTATTATTTCTCAAATTCACACCATAGAAAAAGGAGAGACTGTTGGTTACAATAGAGCCTTTACAGCAAATAAACAAAGTAAAACTGCAACAATTCCTATTGGTCACGCGGATGGCTTGTCTAGAAAATTAGGAAATAAAAAAGGATTTGTGCTCATTAATAATAAAAAAGCATCAATTGTTGGCAACGTTTGTATGGACATGATCATGGTTGACGTCACTGAAATAGATTGTGTAGAAGGGCAAGAAGTAATTATTTTTAATACTCAAGAAATGATTCAACATATTGCTGATGTTACGGAAACGATCTCCTATGAAACATTAACTGGCATTTCTCATCGCATTACAAAAACATTAACCGTTTAGTATTTTCAAAGTATACTAAATAAAAAGAGCCAACCAACCTACAAAAGGTTTTTTGAACTGGTTTCTAACTTTTTGATAAAATGTTCAATCGTTAGCCCTTTTTCAACGGAAAAGTCTCCAATTTTGGTTCTTCTCAAGGCAGATAAGTGTGCTCCAGACCCGAGGGCTAAACCAACATCATATGCTAAAGATCGAATGTACGTTCCTTTGCTACAGACAACCCTAAATGCTACTTCAGGTAAATTAATTTTTGTTAGTTCGAATTCAGAAATAGTTACTGTTCTCGCTTTAATCTCTGTTGTCTCCCCTTTTCTTGCGAGCTCATAAAGACGTTTGCCCTCTTTTTTAATTGCAGAAAAAATCGGAGGTTTTTGTTCGATATCTCCCAAAAATTTCTGTACTGTTTCATGAAGTAATTCTTCTGAAATATGTGCTGTTGGAAATTCATTGTCAATGTCAGTTTCTAAATCATAACTGGGTGTTGTCGCCCCTAGAGTAAATACTCCTGTATATTCTTTTTGTTGGGCTTGATAACGATGAATTTGTTTGGTTTGCTTCCCTGTACATATAATTAACAATCCGGTTGCTAAAGGATCTAAGGTACCAGCATGCCCAACTTTAATTTTTTTTATTCCAAAACATTGTTTGATATGCCAACGAATTTTATTCACCGCTTGAAAAGAAGTCCAAGTAAGAGGTTTATCTATCAGTAAAACTTGACCGTTTTTAAAGGCTTCCTCAGTCATGTGTGGTGAATTTAATGTTTTTTTAATTTAAAAGAGCATAGCCGATTGCAATACCTCCTGTAACTGAACAATAGATTGAAAAATAATACAGATTGCTTTTTTTTACTAAAGAAATCATCCATTTACAAGCCAACAACCCTGCTAAAAAAGCAGCAATAAATCCTGCCAAAATAGGAACTATTTCGGAGGAGTGAAAGTTTAAATCTCCACTTAAAACATCTTTCCCTATTTTCCCAAAAATTAATGGAACTACCATTAAAAATGAAAACTTCGCAGCTCTAGTTCTATCTACTCCTAATAAAACCGATGTAGAAATGGTAGCGCCTGATCTAGAAATTCCGGGTAACATTGCGATCGCTTGAGAAATACCAATGAGCACAGCATTAGAAAATGAAACCTCTTTATGTGTGTTTTTTGCTTTATCTGCTAGTAAAAGCAACAACGCTGTTAACAATAACATGCATCCAACTAATAATATTTTTCCTCCAAAAAAAGATGCTAACTCTTTTTCAAAAAGCAAGCCTATAATTACAGCAGGAAGCATAGAAATGATGATTTTTAATGAAAACTTACATTCATCATTCCATTTGAACTGGAATAATCCTTTAAATAGCTCTATAATTTCTTTTCTAAAAATAACTAGGGTACTTAATGCAGTTGCAAAATGTAAGACTACCGTAAAAGTTAAACTCTCTTCGGGCACAGAAGTGTCTCCTAAAATTGCTTTTACCAATTCTAAATGCCCACTAGATGATACCGGTAAAAACTCTGTTAAACCTTGAGTGATCCCCAAAATTATTGCTTCTATGATATCCATCTTTATGTATTAGGGTTAACTAAAATTGCATAAATTTCAATTCCCAAACCTATTATTACTAAAGTTGGTGCCAAACGAATTCGTTGCCAATTGTATATTTCTTCATTAAAAACCGCTGGATTATCACTTCCACCTCCTGACATCAATACAAATCCTAGTGTTATAAAAACAAGACCAATGATCATTATTACATAATTTTTTTTACCAAATAAAAAAGTGTTTTTTGGTGTCTTTTTATTTTCCATATTGCTAATAATAAAGTTCGTCTGTTTGTAAATTTAAAAATCGTTGTGTTGCTAAAAAAGTACTTACCCAAGTAATTATAAATGCCGATATTAAAACCCCCCCAACTAAATATCCCAGTGTCGAATAATCATTAATTAGTTCTAAACTTGGCGCATATATATCTAAATAATAAACAAATAATGACAATCCAATAAGTGCTATAAAGGCACCTATCATTCCTAGTTTTATACTTCTCCATATAAAAGGTTTTCTGATAAAACTTTTCGTAGCCCCAACCATTTGCATGGTTTTTATATTAAATCGTTTTGAATACACAGACAGCCTTATAGAGCTATTTATTAAAATCATGGCTACTAAACCAAAAAATCCACTCACAACTAGTAACCAAAAACTAATTCGCTGAATGTTTTTTGTTAAAAGATTAATTAATAATTTATCATAAGAAACCGCTGCTACAAAAGCATTTTTTGAAAACTGTTTTTCTAATTGTTTCATTTTTGTTGGAGTTACAAAATCTGCCTTCAAATAGATGTCTAACGCATTTTTTAAAGGATTATTCCCTAAGAAATCCAAAAAGTCTTCCCCAATTTCTTTGCTATAAATTTTGGCTGCTTTTTCCTTACTCGTGTATATTATTCTTCTGGTAAAGGCTTCTTTTTGGATAAATGCTTTTAAATCATTTCTGTTTTTTGGAGAAACATCATCTTTCAAGAACAACGTAATTGCAACTTTTTCCTTTACCCTATTTGCAATAATCGTCGATTTTAACACAACCAATCCTAGTACTCCGACCATAAAAAGAACAAGAGCAATGCTAATCACTACTGAAAAATAGGAAGATTTCAGTCGTCGTTTTTGGTAAGAATCAAATTTGGAGGACATTTTGTGAAATAATTTTTAGACTTGCAAGATAGTAATTCGTATGTATTTGACAGTATTTTAATTAATCGATCTCTTGGCACAATTCAATAAGAACACCATTTGTAGATTTTGGATGTAAAAATACAACTAACTTATTATCTGCTCCTTTTTTTGGGGTTTCATTTAAGACAACAAAACCTTCATTTTGAAGCCTCTTTACTTCATCTTCTATATCTAAAACAGCAAATGCAATATGATGAATTCCTTCTCCTTTGTTTTCTATAAACTTTGCAATCGGACTGTTTGGATTTGTGGCTTGTAATAATTCAATTTTATTTGGCCCTGAAGCAAAAAAAGATGTTTTTACACCCTCAGAAGCAACTTCTTCTATTTTATAATTTGGTTCTCCAAAAAGAGAAGCAAATAGTTTATTAGATTTCTCTAAATTTTTTACTGCAATCCCAATATGTTCAATTTTTTTCATACAGTAAAAATAAAAAAGATCTCATAAAAATCAGTTTTAAAAGTACATATCTTTTTTTTATTTTTTAGCGTATAGGATTGATAACTTTACTCCCGCAAAAAACAGCACTAATTACCTGGTTTTCATAATCAAAAAATTCAAACACCCCAAAAACAGTGAATAAAATACCCCAAAAACAGTGAGGATGAAATTTCACTAATTTCAGTGATTGACAAATGATTTTTTTACCATTACTTTTATTTAAAAAAAGTATGGAAGATAAATATTTAACGATTTGCACTCAAAGAAAGTTCAATAGTCTTATCAATGAAAAAGGGTATCTTAAGGGCAACTTTATCATTACAGGAAATAATATTAGTTCACTGGGGTGCTTGAAAAGAGTTTATGGAAATCTTGGAATAAATTCAAATCATCTGATAGATTTAGGTCAACTAAACTATGTTAAAAATGATTTTTGGATTTTGAAAGCTCAAAAACTTACCTCTCTAGGGAACATTAAAAAAATTGGAGGAACAATCACTTTAAGATACAGTAATATTGATAATTTAGGAAAATTAAAAACTGTTGGTAAAACGTTGTGCTTGAGAGATACCAATATAAAAATCCTTTCAAACTTAAGAGAGGTACCTATACTTCTATTGCCAGATCGCTTTAAAAATAAAAATATTGACTTTATAAAAACAACAGAAATAAAGTACTTCAGAAATAAAAAAAAGATCGTATGAAAAACTTAAAACAGAAATTACTCGTATTTCTCATCATTATAAATGTTGTATCGTTTCTATACTTGATTATAGAAATTGTGCGGAATTTTTTACTAGTTTAAAACTACCTCTAAGTTTTTCACCCCTTATTTAAGTAAATATTGAAAACTATTCTACTTTTTAGTGAGTAAGAATTCTTTTATCATAATTGTTGTTAAAAATAGAATACTATTTAAATAAGCGTATTATGTTCCTTTACTATAAAAAAACATCATTTCATCTAAATATATACTCTTTACTTCCGTTCATAGTTTTTTATTCATATTATTAACGGAAAAGAACTAATTCTATGAAACAGTTACACCTATTTTCTAAATTATTAATTGGGTTATTAATTATCAACTTTATGTGAACCAAACCCAACCCCTAGTGTTCTTATTTCTCATAATACCTGACGAGTATTGTGGCAAATAGTAATCTAAATGATCACCATAAATAAAAGGTATGAAAAAAAAATTAAATGTGGGTATTTTAATATTTAACCACGCTGATGTTCCGAATTTTGCTGGACCTTTTGAGGTATTTGCTATTTGTTCTGAATTACAAAACCGTGCCCTATTCAACGTGTTTACAGTAGCAAAAACTTTATCTCCAATTAATGCAATCAATGGTTTGTCTGTGAACCCGTCATATTCATTCTTAAATGTCCCAAAAATTGATGTTTTAATCATTTCAGGAGGGGTAGGAACCCGAGAGCTAATGGCAGATAAAAAAACACTGAAATGGATTAATAAAATCCATAGAGCAACTACTTTTACGTTAAGTTTTTGTTCTGGTGCGAGATTGCTTGCTGTGTTAAATTTATTAGACAGTAGACCTTATTGTACACATACAGGTATTTACAACCACTTAAAAGAGATGGTTTCTAATGGGATCCCAAAACCCAAAAAAAGATTTGTTCAGTCATCAGAAAAAATTTTCACATCAGAGGGGATCTCTGCGGGTATTGACATGTCTTTGCATATTATCGAACTATTGTACGCTAAAACAATGGCTAAAGAAACCGAACACAATATGGAATACAAACTAGAATCACTAGCACACAACACTGTGCTTAATTAATAGCAGTTTAAGCAACAGTACAAAAATTAAATCTATAAAATTATACTCCTTAAAATTGGAGAAAAAAATGACCCTAATATGAAAATCAAGACGCTGATCAACAATCGACAGAATAGATTAAAACACACTTTTATCTGAGTCTTGGTCGTAAAAAGACAAAACTATGAGAAGTATTATAAATATAATTTTTTTTTATTGGGATTTTAGCAAATTTATCCTCAAAAAACGAAAACATGAAACAAGAAATAGTAAAAAAATCAGGAGCAAGAGTTGAAGCAGTATTGGTTGAGTGTTAAACCGAAAAGGAAGCGTCTTTTTACGCTTCGTTTCGTTCACAACATTGTTCAAGAAAACTACACTATCGGATTTAAACTTCTACAAGACTCCCTAGAGTAAAAAGACTTTCTTTTTCTTCATAAGATCAAATAAACAATATTGCTATGAAAAACTTAAAAAACCTAGACCGTTTACAACAATTGCATAATTTAATTTTAAAGGAAAATACAGGCACTCCAAAAGATCTGTCAGAATTACTAAAAATTAACAAGCAATCTGTCCATTCATTAATGAATGAATTAAAAGAGTATGAAGCCACTATTTCTTACAGTAATCGTAGAAAAACTTTTTATTATCGTAATAATTTTGATTTAAAAGTCTCTATTTCTGTAAATGTGATGACCAATAATGAAGAGACAAAAATGTTTAGAATATAAAAGAGAAAGGAGAGGATCTTAATCCCTTACGATTCTTACATAAACCGTTCTACAACATGAAAAAATGAAAAAAACAATTTATATCTGACAGAGAATGGTTTTACTTTTAGCGCAATTCCACCTAAACTTAAAGGTGTAGTAACATTTCCTGTAAGAGCATTTGCTAAATTAAAAACAAGCTACAACAATTTATAGTGTATGTAAATCCTTCGAGATACGATAGGCATCGAAAACAATTTAGTTGCTTAAAAAAACTTAAAAAGGTCAATCATTTAAAACCAAATTCACCAAGTAAATATGGGTTTTAGGTTATTTTACTTCGTAAAAAACCCATTTCATCTAAATAGATATTCTTTACTTCTGTTTGTTGTTTCTCGTTCGTATTTTAGTGATGAATGAGAGCAAAAGCGCCTATTACTTAGGAAACAGAAAGCTGAAAAGAGGAGGTTTGTTTTTTATAAAGGCTGTTGGCTCGAAATTAAAAAAATAAAAATCCGTTTGATGATTTATAAAAGTGATACGGTAGCGTATACATAACTAAACTTCCGTTTATCCCCCCAAAAAAGAGTGATAGGCAGATAAAAGTTCCGTATATAAACAAGTTATAAGCCATAAAAGAAATCAAATTAAAAACAATTATAAATTTAAATTATTATGAAAACAATTAAAATTGCTGTCATTGCTATGATGGGAATGAGTTTGGGAGTTAATGCTCAGCATAATTACGACAATCAGAATACAATTTATTCCAAAGATGGCAATGTAGGAATAGGAACATCTCAGCCAAACGCTAAATTAGATATTAGAGGTACTGAGAGGGCTCAACTTCGTATTTACAAAAATGGATTAGATGATAAGTATTTAAGTTTTTGGCACGGAACTTCAGGAGCTGTTATAGAACCCATCAGAACTAATGGCAGCAAAGCTAATATGTTCTTAGGTGGATATGATAGCCCAACTGATGTATTGATTGCGGCACGAAAACCAGGAAATGTAGGTATCGGAACAACAAGTCCAGATATGAGGTTATCTGTATTATCTAATGATGAAAAAATTGCCAGATTTCATTATAGTGGTAGTTCTGCAGTAAGTGGTTTCAGAATTGGTCGTTCGGTTTCGTATGGAGATTTTATAAATCTTTCAAATGGTTTTGGTATTGGAGCTGGTACATCTTCTGGGAATTTACCTCTAAGTACTAAGAGTAAAGATCATATCGATTTTTTTATCAATAATACTACTCGAAATATTGGAATTGGCACGACAAGACCTGACATGAAATTAACTGTAAAAGGAAATATACATGCAGAAGAAGTTAAAATAGATTTAAATATACCCGCACCAGATTATGTTTTTAAATCGGATTATAAATTAAGAAGCATTGAAGAGGTTGAGAGTTTTATAAAAGAGCATAGTCATTTACCAGAAATACCATCAGCTAAAGAATTTGCTAAAAACGGAGTGATGCAAGCCGAAATGGACATGAATCTTCTAAAAAAAATTGAGGAGTTAACTTTGTATACTATTGAGCAGGAAAAGAAAATTAAAGCTTTAGAAATGGAGAAAGTTGAAAATGAAAAACAACAAAAGGAAATTGATGAATTAAAAGCTTTAGTTCAAAAATTATTAAAAGATAAAAACTAAGCGTAACGGCTTATAACAGCGTATAAACCCCATTAAAACGGGGTTTATACAAAACGTTATAAGCCATAAAACAAAAAGTAGAACCTATAGAACAAAAATTATTATGAGAACAAAAATTTTATTGATTGCATTGATTGGAATGAGTTTTGGAATGAAAGCTCAAATTACTGAATTACCAAATGGAAATGTCGGAATTGGAACAACAAATCCAGCAACTCTTTTAAACGTTAATGTAGGTAATGGAGGTTCTAATGGTACAGCTGGACTTAGAATTGGAGGTTTAGAAAATTATGCAAGTTTAGAATTAGGGATA
>Ga0115562_1003596_pt1 | contig 10309 bp, 10 predicted proteins | sample COGITO_mtgs_1105_6_FD_87200 | JGI IMG/M metagenome (GOLD analysis project Ga0115562, IMG submission 87200) | Pelagic marine microbial communities from North Sea - COGITO_mtgs_110516 | ecosystem: Environmental > Aquatic > Marine > Epipelagic | place: Germany:Helgoland, sampling site Kabeltonne...
CACCCCAGGCATGCTGATGGCTGCCATGCGAGTCAATATTCCGGTAATTTTTGTCTCCGGTGGCCCGATGGAAGCCGGCAAGACCAAGCTGGCCGATCACGGCCTGGATCTGGTCGATGCCATGGTTATCGCCGCCGATGACAATGCCACCGATGAAGAAGTCGCCGAATATGAGCGTAGCGCCTGCCCAACGTGCGGTTCGTGCTCGGGCATGTTTACCGCCAACTCGATGAACTGCCTGACTGAGGCTATTGGCCTATCACTGCCGGGCAACGGCACAACTCTCGCGACCCACTCCGATCGCAAGCAGCTGTTCGAGCGCGCCGGTCAGCTGATCGTTGAAATCACCAAAGACTATTATGAAAACGACAATGAGAACAGGTTGCCGCGTGTCATTGCCGGGTTCAAGGCACTGGAAAACGCCATCACGCTCGATGTTGCTATGGGCGGTTCAACCAACACCATCTTGCATTTGCTGGCCATCGCGCAAGAAGGTGAGATCGACTTTGACTTAAAAGATATAGACCGAATTTCCAAGACCGTGCCCCAGCTGTGCAAGGTTGCACCCAACATTCAGAAATACCATGTCGAGGACGTCCATCGGGCAGGCGGTATCTATGGCATTCTCGGCGAGCTCGATCGGGCCGGAAAGTTACACACCGATTTGCCGACCGTGCACTCGGCCACCCTGGCCGACGCGTTAAAAACATGGGATATCATGCAGAACAATGATCCCGCGATCGCCGAATTCTATAAGGCCGGTCCGGCCGGCATCCCGACCCAAACCGCGTTCAGCCAGTCCACCCGTTGGCCCACGCTGGACGGCGATCGGGCTCAAGGCTGCATCCGTTCCATCGAACACGCTTACAGCCAGGAGGGCGGCCTGGCCATCCTCTATGGCAATCTGGCGCAGGACGGTTGCGTGGTCAAAACCGCCGGGGTCGATGAAAGTGTGCACAAGTTCACCGGACCGGCGCGGATCTTTGAAAGCCAAGACTCAGCCGTATCCGGCGTACTCGACGGCAGCGTGTTACCCGGCGATGTCGTGGTTATCCGCTATGAAGGACCCAAGGGCGGACCGGGCATGCAGGAAATGCTCTACCCGACCAGCTATCTGAAAGCCAAGGGTCTCGGCCAAGCCTGTGCCCTGCTGACCGACGGTCGTTTTTCCGGCGGCACCAGTGGACTGTCCATTGGCCATATTTCGCCTGAAGCGGCCTCCGGTGGAAATATTGCCTTGATCGTTGAAAATGATCCGATCGAGATCGATATTCCCAATCGGGGTATCAACCTGATGATCAGCGATGCGGATCTCGCGGCCCGTCGTGAGGCCATGAATGCGCTTGGCGCGCAAGCGTGGAAGCCAACCGAAGTGCGCACCCGTAAAGTCTCGCGCGCGCTCAAGGCCTATGCCCTATTGGCGACCAGTGCTGACAAGGGTGCGGTGCGTAACGCCGAAATGCTCGACGACTGATCGCACTGGGGTTTCGGTTGCTGTTTGTGCTGCGCGCGAGCAGGCCGGACCCGCGTCAGAAACACCAGTTAAGGCGGGATGTGCAGCACCATGGCACCCCGCTTTTTGTTTTTTTACACCGAGGTAGATTGCTTGAATCCCGTCCCCTTGAGTCCTGTCGCATTCAATCGCAACGTTGCGCGCCGACTGGCCCTATTCGCTGCTAGCCTGCTCGTGCTGGTCAGCGGCTTTAGCGGGTTCAATTGGTTGCGCTTCTCGCCCGAACAATGGCTCAGCGCGCACCTGCCTCCGAACACCCTGGTTTCGATCCACGCTCAGGCCGATCAGCAGCGCATGGGCACCGCGCTCAGTTGGCAGCAATTGCAGGTCGAATGGGACGATCGGTTTTTTACCGCCGAACGGGTCGAGCTGAACTTCAATCTGCTCTCAGTTCTGCTCGGTAAGCCCCGAGCCGAATCGCTGAGCTTCAGTTCACCCCTGCTCAGTTTGCCGCAACAGCCAGTGGATACCGCCCTATTGCGCTTACTCATTGCCTTGGGTGCACACCAGCTGACGATCACCAACGGCGCTATTGCCAACGGTCAGCACGAGGTGCAGCACCTGGAGCTGTCGATGATCCGTAACGGTGCCTTCGGGGAATATGCCGTGCAAGCCTCGGGTCAAATCGACAGTGGGCCGTTGAGTGCCCGGCTAAACTATTCGCTGCTTATGGGCCTAGACGGACAAGACCGACTGGTACTGGGTAAGAATCAATTCGATGGCCAGATCAACATCGAGAACTGGAGTGCTCGGCTAGCCGGTAAGATTAAGTCGCTGATTATCGCCGCCGATGGTGATCTTGAATTCAGCTTTATCAATTGGTCATCGGCCTGGCAAAACACTAGCGTCGCGGATCCGATCAAGCTCGATTGGGCTGGGGGCATCAGTGCCGGCACCTGGGCCCAAGAGCAGTTACAGGTGGCCAAGTTTGACTCGGCCATCGCCTATGTCGATGACCAAGATATCGGTCATACGCTCGCGATGCAGTCGAACGAGGCTCGGCTAAAAGACGGCCAAGTGGTCGGTCAGGTCGGTCTATCGCTATTGGCCAATTTCCCCGCGGGTAGCCCTTGGCAGAGTTACAACCTGGTGATGACCGGCACGGTCGAGGAGGGTGCCGCCCTGCTCGACTGGCGCGATCCGCAAGTGCTGTTGGCGACCATCGCCGCCAACCAAGAGCAGAACAGTCATCTGCTCACGATGCGCCGCCTGAGTATCGACCGGGCCGCCGGCCGCTGGCTGTTTGATGATGGTGACTGGACCGCGCAACGCGCCGAGCGCATCATCGGCGACTATGGCTTTGGCCGTCTCGCCGGCAACTGGCCGAGCCTGGAGATTACCGAAGCTCCGACCATCGCGGCGCAATTGCAGCCCCCACTCACCCTGATCGCGTCTGACGTAGAATATTTAAATGCATTGTTCAACCGCCTGGTTCCGTAAACAAAGTCTCGCCTGGTACGACCAAAACGGCCGTAAAACCCTGCCCTGGCAGCAGGGCAAGACGGCTTATCGCGTTTGGCTGTCTGAAATCATGTTGCAACAAACCCAGGTCACGACCGTTATCCCCTATTTCGAGCGTTTCCTGCTCGCCTTTCCGACCGTGGCCGATTTGGCCGCGGCTCATGAAGACGAGGTGCTGCATCTGTGGACCGGTCTGGGCTATTACGCCCGGGCACGTAACCTGCATCGAAGCGCGCAACAGGTGGTCCAGGAATGGGGTGGCCAGTTCCCGCAGCAAGCGGAGCAACTGATTACCCTGCCGGGGATTGGTCGTTCAACCGCCGCGGCCATCGCCAGCTCGGTATTCAATGTCCGGGCGGCCATTCTCGATGGCAATGTTAAACGTGTGCTGAGCCGCTTCTTCGCGCTACAAGATTGGCCCGGCACCCGCCAGTCGCAAGACCAGCTCTGGCTCTGGAGCGAAACCCTGACCCCAAGTGCCCGGGTTGCCGATTACAACCAGGTGATGATGGATCTTGGCGCACTGATCTGCACGCGCACTAAGCCGGCGTGCGAACGCTGTCCACTGGCGGCCAAATGCCTGGCCCGGCAAAGCGGGCAGACGGCAAGCTTGCCAGTCGCCAAACCGAAGCAGATCAAGCCGATTAAGCATACCCATCTGTTGATGCTGCAAACACCCGATGGCCATGTCCAGTTAAGCAAACGACCCAATTCCGGGATCTGGGGTGGCCTGTACAGCTTTCCGGAATTTGCCGACCTCGACGCGCTGGAGGATTTTTGCCAATCCTACAAGTTGGTCAAGGCGCTCGATGCCTGGCCGGTGTTCCGCCACAGCTTCAGTCATTACCATCTGCAGATCACTCCGGTACTGGCCGCGATACGTCGACCCTTGAACGAGGTGCGCGAGACCGAACAGCTCTGGTATAACCCGCTGTTGCGCCCTGACGAAGAACAGGCCGTTGGCCTGCCAGCACCGATCGCGAGCCTGTTACAAAAACTGGCACAGGCACTGTGAGCGCGATTGGGCAGGGGCTGCCAGCCAAAAGCCCACTCAAGGCCATTCTCCGGATTGCCATCCCGGTCAGCCTTCAGGCCCTCATCAGCTCATCGCTGAGCTTTGTCGATATCTATATGGTCAGCTCATTGGGCGTCAACAACATCGCCGCCGTCGGGCTGATCAGCAAGGTCTATTTCGTCTTTATTGTCGCACTGTTTGGTCTGACCAGCGGCATTTCCATTTTGGTCGCCCAATATTGGGGCTCCGGACGCAAGTTGGCGGTCAATGGCTTGCTCTTTGCCGGCCTGATGTGGGTCGCCTTAGTCACCGTACCGCTGGCCCTGCTTGGCTTCTTTGCCAGCCAACCGCTGGCGGCCTTATTGAGCCCGGATGCGGCGGTGGTGCAAATCGCTGACCTCTATTGGCGCTGGACCTCACCCTTTATACTGCTCACTGGCATCAGCATGGTCCTGGCCACCGTTCAGCGCTCGACCGGTGACAGCCTCTGGCCTATGGTTGCCTCGGTCATTGCCCTGCTCAGCAACACCGGCATGAACTACCTGGTACTCTTTGGCCCAATCGAGGCGTTGCGCATCGGCATGCCTGGGGTGGCGCTGGCAACCAACATCTCGCGCTTATTGGAAGTCAGCCTGCTGTTAATTGTGCTGATACGCCATCTGCGCCCGACCTGGGTCTGGCAACGTCAAGCCATCGCGCAAATCTGGCATCAAGGCAAGGTCCTGACAATTCAGGAAGCCCTCTGGTCGGCCGGTATTTTTGCCTTCTTTATTGTCTATTCCTATATGGGCCCAAATGAACTGGCGGCGATGAGCCTGCTGTCACCCATCGAGAACATGTTGGTTGATGTTTTTATCGGCTTTGGTGTGGCCACAGGGATTCTGCTGGGTCAGCATCTGGGGCGCAACGAGTTTGACGAGGCTTGGGCCTTGAACCAGTATGTCTTAACCCGATTTCCACTCGCAGCGCTGGTATTTGCCTTTGTCATGATGCTCTTGAGTCAATTTTTTATCGCCCAATTCAGCGGTATCAGCGAGTCGGTTGAGGACCTCTTATTGGGGGTCTGGCTGATCTATTGCCTAGCCTTGCCGATTAAGACTCACAATCTGATTGCCGTTATTGGCGTCTTGCGCTCCGGGGGTGACAACCCCTATGTGTTAAGGCTCGAGCTGATCTCAATTTGGTTACTGGCTCTGCCCTTGGTGGCGCTGGCGGGTTTATATTTCGGCCTACCCTTGTGGCTGGTGGTCATGGTCACGGTCGCCGAAGAGGCTGCTAAGGTGGCACTGTTTCGGTCACGCATTAACAAACGTATTTGGCTTAAAAACTTAACCATTAATTAAAGGTATCCCATGACTCGACTGGTAGTATGCAGCAAATTTAAGCGCGAATTGCCCGGCCTGGAACGGCCGCCCTTTCCCGGACCCAAGGGCCAGCAGCTGTTCGAGACGGTCTCGCAGCAAGCCTGGCAGCAATGGCAAGAACACCAAACTCGGCTGATCAACGAAAAACATTTGGTGATGAGCAAGGCCGACGATCGGCGTTACCTGGGCGAGCAGATGACGCTGTTTTTGTCCGATGCCGATTTCGATCAAGCCGAAGGCTATGTGCCCGAGGCCGAGTAAGGCCGCGGTTTGATGGGCTTGGTGGCTTAAAACAGTCGCTAAGAACAGTCGCTAAGAATGGTCCGTTAAAACGGACAGTCACTGCGGCCTAAAAAGCGCTCACCGCTAACCGGATGTTCAAAGGCTAGGGTCTCGGCATGCAGCAGTAATCGACTGGCCATCCGTTCGCTCTGCGGCGTACCATAGAGATCGCAGCCCAGGATCGGATGGCCCAATGCGGCACTATGGATGCGCAGTTGGTGGGTCCGGCCGGTCAGCGGACTGAACTGGACTCGAGTACTGCCCAGCGCATCACCCTGCCCGGTTATCCGTTCCAGTACCCGATAGTGGCTACTAGCGGCCTTACCGCTGGTCAAACACACCTTCAAGCGCGGGAAATTGATCGGGTCTTTCGCTATGGGCAGATCGATCTGCCCGGTCTCTTCTTTGAGGCATCCGGCCAGCACCGCCTGATAGGTTTTAACCACGGTGCGGGCCTGGAATTGCCGATTGATATGGGCCGCAACCGGCTTATTCAGCGCAATCACTAAGACCCCCGAGGTGCCCAAATCGAGTCGATGCAAGAGTAGCGCCGTGGGAAACTGTTGCACCAGCCGATAGTGCACTGAATCCCAGTTGAGCGGGTTTTTGCCCGACAGCGAGAGCAGCCCGCTCGGTTTGTTGATCAACAACAGGCTGTCGTCCTGATAGAGAATCCGGATCGCCTCGGAACAGGGCGGCGCGACGAAGGTGTCGATGGGCAGGCTCATCTATCCGGCCAAGTGGCTCAGCCCCTCATAAATCGCAAAACCCAGCCAACTGAGCACTAACAATAGCCAAGGCACCCAGTTCCCTGCCCCGCTGTCCGAAGACTCATCGACCAATGTCGTATCTTCTGCTGCCAGCTTAGCCGCAGCCGCCAGAGCCTTCTTGCGCTCCTTATCGCGCTCGCGGCCCTTGGCTTTTTGCAACTTCTTATATTCGGCAATGCCCTTCTCGATACCTTGGGCGACCAGCTTGGTTTGGGCCTTGGTTTGACCCGGCTTTTGATGCACATGGGCCATCTTTAGAGCATCGGCCTGAATTTCATTGGACAGTGGTTTTGCCATCGGCGCTGTTGAGCCTCGCAGTGTTGAACAGAATTGGATCGAGCAGGACACCTGCCATTGTTGCCTAAAGCCGTGGCCAGATCAATGACCGGGGTCGGTCACTGGCGCTCGGCCAGGTCTCTAAGAGCCCGGGTAAACAGTGCTGTCTGGCGCGCCATATCTGTTATCCTGTCGGCCAAACTAAAGCAAGGATCCTCCGTGGCGCTCAAACCCGTAATCTACAAGTTGAATTTAAATTTATCGGACCTAAACCGACACTATTACCAAAGCTTCAACCTAACCATAGCCCAACATCCGTCGGAGAGTGACAATCGGTTGATGGCGCGATTGATGGCCTTCTGTTTCGAAGCCGAGGATGACTTGAGTTTTACCAAGGGCATCAGTGAGGTAGAGGAACCCGACATTTGGGCACGCAGTCTCGATGATCAGATCAAGCTGTGGGTCGAACTGGGCGAACCGGCGCCGGAGCGGGTTAAAAAGGCCAGCCACCAATGCAAGGCGGTGCGCGTCTACAGTTTCAATACCAAGAGTGATGTCTGGTGGTCCCAGTCGGCCAACAAATTCAAAGCCCTGCAGGCCAATTACTACCAGTTTGACGCCGCCGAGATCGACCAACTCAGCAGCCACCTGGTGCGCACGATGAAGTGGTTTGTGACCATTTCGGAAGAGTCCGCCTCGGTCAATACCGACAGCGGCGAATGTGACATAAGCCGGCATACGTTGCACAGCATTGCAGCCAAGTAGCCCCCTGCCGTTCTGCTTAGCCGGGCCTTGGGGCAAGGGTAACTGGCCATACCGGAGATGATGAGAAACTGATGAAAAACCTAATAGCCAGCCTAATAATCCTCCTGACCTTGAGCGCCTGCGGCGGCGATAAGGCTGGCAGCGATGAACCGCTGTCGAACTGGCTGGAACAGGGCGTGCTGATCGATAGCCGCACACTCGGCGAATTCAACCAGGGCCATCTCGACCGGGCCATACTGGTACCCAATGATCAACTCAGCCGGCGCATCGCGACGCTCGCGCCGACGAAAGACACGCCCATTTTGCTCTATTGCCAAAGTGGCGGCCGTGCCGGTACGGCGGAGAAAATGCTGCGCAAGATGGGATACACCAAGGTTAAAAATCTAGGCGGCATCCGTCAGGCACGGCGTGCTTTGGCCGACTAAAGGCGAACTGGGTCTGGGCCAAAATGCTGAGTTTAGTCTTGTCGTATGGGGTATTGGCTGAGGTGCGGGGGAAGGCAAAAGAGCGCACGAAGAAGGCTCGGACGGAAAAAACCTGGGCTGGAGACAGCCCAGGTTAACAAAAAATTACATACCGTAGTAGGCGTCGGTCATTTCGCTGACCACTACATCTTCAACACCGGCAATCGAGCTCAACAGCGCGGTCAGATCGGTACGGTTGGCCTCAGTCGCAGAGCCGTAACGGGCTGCGGTGGTGACATAACCGACGAATTCGAACTTGCTGCCGCCGATATCGATCATCAGGTCTTGAGCATCGATAAAGTCGATCAAGGTATCAAAAAACTGCTCTGGATCCAGACCGGATTCCGCGTTCAGTTTACAGGAGAAATCAAAACCCATAACGGCGAATTCATCGAGGTATAATTTCTTTCTCAGGCGGCGGTTTTTAGTAGATGTGGTCATGGTGAATCCTCTGAATGCATAAACTGCGGTAAATCGAACACTGTAACGTCAAAACATCACGTCGGTTTAAAAAGAAGCGCACTATAGACTGCTGGCCACGGCGCTGCCAGCCCTATCTTGGCTTAGTTTGCCCGCTTGGCGGCAGACCGCTCAGGGCATCGGTTCGAATTCTTCAGGCTGAGCGCGCAGCAGCGCGCTATCGGTGCCGATCCGGGGGAGTGGCGCTGTTCGCCATCACACCAAACAGCGACTTGCCCGCCCGCCCCAAACGCGACCATTGCTCGCTCAAGTTCACATTGCCACGACCTTCTTGGCGGCGGCGATTGAGCTGCGTCTGCAGCCCTTGACTGTAATAGTGATCCAGCTGCTGGTGTACGGCAGGCAAATTAAAATGTTCCCGCTGGGCTGAGACCGACAAGGGCAACAGATTAGCAAAGCCCAACAGCTCACGATTGTAAGCCAGCGCCTCATTGATGGTTTTCGCCTTGGCACTATCGGGCTGGTTTAGATCATAGGGTGGCTGCCAGTGCTCGACCGGATTGAGCAGGTCGACCTGGTTCAATAGCGCCAGGATCGGCGGCCGTTTGCGTGAACGTTGTTTATCCGCTTGGTAATAGGCTGTCATCGCACGTTGGAAATCCAGGTCGAGCTGACGCGAGGGCTGGCTGGCCTTGAGCACCCAGATAATCAGATCGCACTGTTGGATTTCTTGCACCAGTAACTCGGTGGTTTTCGCCTGGCCGTCCAGACCGGGCAAGTCGATCAGATGCAGGGCATCGTGACCCTCAATCCGACAACTGTAGACGCGCGCCGCTTGAGTGGTCGGTAACAAATCCACTTCGGCGGCCAGATCGAGGCTTAGCGCATTCACTAAGGACGACTTACCGGCACTGACCTGCCCCACTAGGCCGACCCGCAAGGGCTCCAATTCGAGCACGGGCCGCTGTTGGTCGACTAGGGCCGCCCGACTCTGACCCAGGTCGGCGTCGTCGACGGAAAAGCGACCGCTGTACAGATCGATACTCACCGAGACCACCTCTTGCATCAGCGCCCGCTTTAGGCGTACCTGGGATTCAGCGCCGATGCGCTTAATAAACTCATCGAACACCACCTTGCGCACCTCCGCGGCCACCGCGCTGACCGGATTAACCAATCGTAAGGCCCGATACAGATAGCTGGCGTAACGATAGACCTGACTGCCCTTGGCTAGGTTTTGCTTTTGCTCGAAGCCATATTTGAAGTGGCCGATGGTGAGTTTTTCGATCATCGGGACATTGTCTTTGAGCAAGATTCGATAACGCCGACTGATCTCTTCGATCAGTTTGAGCGACTCCGGCACAGTAAAGCTATAGGGCGCCTTGCCATAGTGCTGCGCCGTCTGCTGCATCAACACCAGGCCCTGTTCCACTAAACCGTCCCAGGCCAGCGGTTCCGTTAACTGGTTGCTGATACCTTGATTCAATTGGCGCCAAACTTCGTTATCGAACTCACTCCAATCGGCAGAGGCAATGACCAGGGCGGCGTCGGCTTCGAGGCTGAAGTCGGTCTTGTGTTGCCGAGACCAAAACCAGAAAACACCATAGACCAACACCGTACAGCCGGTGATTAGGCCCAAGAACTCCAGGCTATAGCCCTGCTGGACCAGCGCGACGGTACCGAAACCGGCCAAAATCATAAAGGGAATTACCATCCCGATGGCCATAAAAGGCAAGATCCAGCGCGAGCCGCGACTGACTAGGTTGAATAGGCGTTTAAGGCTTGTTGGCGGGTTCGGACTTGGCACCGGGCGCTCCTGGTTTGGCGCTGCTAAAGGCCTCTTGATAGAGGCTCTGCAGCGCATCGCGCGACAAGGGTTCACCGCGACACTTATGAAATAAATAATGGCAGGCCACTCGACCAATAGCGTAGGTGGTACTAAAACTCATCACCGCGGCCGAGGCCGCACCCGCCGTTTGGCC
>Ga0115562_1003600_pt1 | contig 10308 bp, 8 predicted proteins | sample COGITO_mtgs_1105_6_FD_87200 | JGI IMG/M metagenome (GOLD analysis project Ga0115562, IMG submission 87200) | Pelagic marine microbial communities from North Sea - COGITO_mtgs_110516 | ecosystem: Environmental > Aquatic > Marine > Epipelagic | place: Germany:Helgoland, sampling site Kabeltonne...
CGAGGGGTACTGAGCGGGTACTGGAGTTGGTCTTGAGACCCCGGACTGAGTTGGGGCGCACGAGGACATGCGGTATCTCACCGTCGAGGACCAGATCATCACGGGTCAGACCGGACGCTTCACCAAGGCGCATCCCCGTACCCGCAAGTAGCCTCCAGATCAGCGGCAACTCAATGGTATTCCCCCTGCTCAGGCGTTCACCGACAGCATCAACCACGTCAGTTGGCAGGGACAACTTCTTGTCCACCGAACGGGTGTCCTCCTTGGGCCATGGGAGGGACGCAAAAGGGTTCGTGCCGACATCAAGATCAACGTCGCATTCTTTGAGACCGTGATTGATGATTGCGGCAATGATCGTACCTTCCCGCTTCATCGACCCAAGGGACAGGGGTTCTCCGTTGATCTTTTTCACCGTCAGCATGTGTTCCATGAACTTGCGGCCATGTTCCCTCCGCAACCCCCTCAACGGAAACTTATCAAGAGGCCCAAGGGTGGCGCTGAGACGGCCCAACGTCCGGTCTAATCGGACCATTGAGTTCTTGTCTTCGGTCAATCCCTTGTCCTTGGCATAGAGGCGGGCAGCATCTTCGAGCGTCACCTCTGGCGGTGCAGCCTCAGGGTTCACTAATGCTTTGTGCAGCATCGGGTCTATCTTTCCGCGCTGGGCGAGGCCTTGTGCGATGGTATGTCGAGCGAATGTCTCGTCATCTTCAAGTCCTGTGGTCTCCGCCACGAGACCCTCAGCTTTCAGCAATGCTTCATGCCACCGCTCAGTAGGTGAACGCCGATCAAGGCCGCCCAACTTCTCACGGACTTCTCGCACAATCCGTTCATGTTCCTGCAAGATCGCTTGATACTCCCGGTGGAATGCAACGCCATCACGGTTCTTTATGTGGACCTGCAAGGCTGGCTTATCCAACGCCTCAGCAACATCTAGCGGGAACTTCCTGCGAAACCGCAGCACACCATTTGCAAGTGTGTCGATGTGCTTAATTTTCGTATGCAGTGCCATGTCGGTGTCCCCGTAGTGTGCTTTCTGGTGTGTCGTGGGGACCAGAAAAAACCCATTAAATCAAGAAAAAAGAGTCATGAAGGGGAGTTTGTGGTGCGGGCGGTGGGACTCGAACCCACACGGCCATACGGCCTCCAGATTTTAAGTCTGGTATGTCTACCATTCCATCACGCCCGCACAGCGCCTTGTTAGGCAATCCCGCAGACGTACTCAAGCCCGCGCTCAGATATCCTCACCCTTTGGACCAAGTGGTGCACCTTTGGCCAGCAGTGCGCGTTCAGACAGCCAGGGATTGTTGAGCAGCGCAGCCTGCATCTGCAAGCGCGCCTCGTCTGTGCGCCCGAGGTTCATCAAAGTGAGGGCACGCCCAGATTGCGCGCCCACGTGATTAGGTGACAATACCAGCGCCGCATCCAGATCGACCAGCGCAGCGGCGAAATCCTGACTTAGAAAATAGGTGAACGCGCGCTGATTGTACCCTTCGGCATATGCAGGGCAGTATTCCACAAGGCGATCAAAGGACGCCACAGATCCGGAAAAGTCGTAATTCTCGCGCTGGCGCATGCCTTTGTCCAACACCTCTTGCGATGCAGCATCTGGTGCTGTCAGCCACAGCTCCCACATCTGCCCTGAAATAGGGCGCGCGCTGCGCTCATCGGGAGCGGCGCGAATGTCATCGACCAAATCCGCCAATTCCTCGGCATAATCCGGGACGGGCGGGCATGTGTCGGCCCATGCGGGTGCCGATAGAAAGGCAAGGATCAAAAGTGGTTTCATAAGTTATATGATGGATCAGGCAGCCCTCAGGTCAACACCTACGCCACATCATCACTCAATTCCGGGCAACATAACCTCTTTGACGGCTTCCATCGCAACAAAGGTCGATGTCGCCGCCACATGCGGCAGCATTGACACCACATCCCCCAAGAACGCCCGGTATTGCGCCATATCGCGCGTGCGCACCTTGAGCAGGTAATCGAAATTGCCTGCGATCATGTGGGCCTGCTCGATCTCGGGAATATTCTGTACCGCCGTATTAAAGGCGCGCAAGGCCGCCTCGCGCGTGTCGGTCAAGCGCACCTCGACAAAGGCAACATGATCCAGTCCCAGCGAAATGGGATCAAGCAACGCACGATAGCCCATGATGATCCCTGAGGTCTCAAGACGGCGCAGCCGCGCTTGGGTCGGGGATTTTGACAAACCGATGCGCTCTGCAAGGTCTGTAATGGTCATCCGACCATCTTCGGCCAGTGCGATCAGAATCGATTGATCGAACTGATCCAGCCCCGATAGTCGTTTTGCATCGTTACCTTTGCCAAATTTGCGCTTTTGCTCTGCCATTTCTTCAATCTTCAATGAATTTAACCTGCACGATCCTGATATAATGGGCCAAACGGAATGGGAACCGAAAATGGCGCACGACACTGGCATCAACCTCGCAGAAATGATGGATATGGATATGGATATGTATGGTGCAGCAGATGCAGTGCTGGCCGATTTGATAGCGACGGCTGCACTATCCGACGCTGACCGCACCGCCATTTGCACGGATGCAGCAGGGCTTGTGACAGCCATCCGCACCACAGCCGCGCCGGGCCTGATGGAAGTGTTTCTGGCTGAATATGGCCTCTCCACCGACGAAGGGATCGCATTGATGTGCTTGGCAGAGGCACTGTTGCGTGTGCCCGATGCCGACACCATAGACGCCCTGATCGAGGACAAGATCGCGCCGTCCAACTGGGGCAAGCACTTGGGGCACTCCACCTCGTCGCTGGTCAACGCCTCCACTTGGGCCTTGATGCTGACAGGCCGGGTGCTTGACGACGCGCAACCCGGCCCGATCAAACACTTGCGCGGGGCAATCAAACGCATGGGCGAACCCGTGATCCGCGCGGCCGTATCGCGCGCAATGAAGGAAATGGGACGCCAGTTCGTGCTTGGCGAAAATATCGATGCCGCCATGGACCGTGCTGCAGGAATGGAGGCCAAGGGGTTTACCTACTCCTATGACATGCTGGGCGAGGCCGCGTTGACCGAGGCCGACGCACGGCGCTACCATCTGTCTTATTCACGCGCCATATCAGCGATCGCACGGGCCTGTGTGCATGATGATATCCGCGAAAACCCCGGCATTTCGGTGAAACTGTCCGCGCTTCACCCCCGCTATGAGCGCGCCCATGAGGCCTGCGTGCTGCGCGATCTGGTGCCACGCCTGCGCGCGCTTGCCATACTGGCAAAATCGGCGGGCATGGGGCTGAACATCGACGCCGAAGAGGCGGACCGCCTGTCCCTGAGCCTTGAAGTGATCGATGCCGTGCTTGGTGATGCCGCCCTTGCGGGCTGGGACGGGTTTGGAGTGGTCGTGCAGGCCTATGGCCCGCGCGCGGGCCGCGCCATCGACGCGGTCTATGATATGGCCGCACGCCATGACCGGCGCATCATGGTGCGGCTCGTCAAAGGGGCCTATTGGGATACGGAAATCAAACGCGCACAGGTCGAGGGGGTCGCAGGCTTTCCGGTGTTCACCCGCAAGGCGGCGACCGATGTGTCCTATATTGCCAATGCGCGCAAATTGCTGGGCATGACCGATCGCATCTATCCGCAATTCGCCACACACAACGCGCACACGGTGGCGGCGATCCTGCATATGGCCAAAGGACAACCTTACGAGTTTCAGCGCCTGCACGGGATGGGCGAGACGCTGCACAGCATCGTGCTGCGCGATCGCGGCACCCGATGCCGGATTTATGCGCCCGTGGGCGCGCACCGCGATTTGCTGGCGTATCTGGTGCGGCGCCTACTGGAAAACGGGGCCAATTCCAGCTTTGTGAATCAAATCGTAGACAACACCGTCCCACCCGAAGTGGTGGCTGCAGACCCGTTTGCCGCCCTGTCCGGCAGTGCGATCAAAATCCCGGATGGCCCGAACCTGTTCATGCCCGACCGCCGCAATTCAATGGGCTTTGACATCACGCACACCGGAACGTTGGCGCAGATCGATGCGGCACGCGACCCGTTTGCGTCCCATCGATGGCACGCTGCGCCGCTGACGGTCATCCCGGTCAGTGGGGCCAGCCGCGACATCCTGAACCCCGCCGACCCGACAGATGTGGTAGGCAGCGTGATCACTGCGCCCCCCGACAGTGTGCACCACGCCTTTGATACGGCACAGCCATGGCAGGCCCCTGCCCAGGACCGCGCTCGCATCCTAAACGCCGCCGCTGACCTGTTTGAGGCACGCTACGGCCAAATCTTTGCACTCTTGGCGCGTGAGGCAGGCAAGACACTGGCCGATGCCGTTGGCGAAATGCGCGAGGCGGTAGATTTCCTGCGCTATTACGCAACGCAAGCGGGTGATACCGCGCCCGCAGGCACTTTCGTCTGTATCTCGCCATGGAACTTTCCACTGGCGATCTTCTCAGGGCAGATCGGCGCGGCCCTTGCAGCAGGCAATGCTGTGCTGGCCAAACCAGCAGAGCAAACGCCGCTGATCGCGCATCTGGCCGTGTCCTGCCTGTACGAGGCGGGCGTGCCGCGATCCGCACTGCAACTGCTGCCCGGCGATGGACAGATCGGTGCGGCACTGACGTGCGATGGACGCGCGGACGGCGTCGCCTTTACCGGCTCGACACAGACGGCACAGCGCATCCGCACCAGCCTTGCCGAACATGGCACATCCGGCACACCCTTGATTGCCGAAACAGGCGGTCTGAACGCGATGATCGTGGACAGCACGGCCTTGCCCGAACAAGCGGTGCGCAGCATCATCCAAAGCGCATTTCAATCCGCAGGCCAACGCTGTTCGGCGCTGCGCTGCCTTTATTTGCAACACGACATCGCCCCTGCCTTTACCGAAATGCTGATCGGGGCGATGGACGCGCTTAACATCGGCACGCCATGGACACTGGCCAATGACATCGGCCCGGTCATCGACGACGCTGCACGCGCTGACATCCAGTCTCATATTGCAACCGCCCGCGCCGAAGGACGCGTCGTGCACAGCCTGAAAACGCCCACGACAGGCACCTATGTCGCACCGACCCTGATCCGCGTCGGCGGCATATCAGACCTGACGCGCGAAATCTTTGGCCCCGTCCTGCACATCGCCACGTTCAAATCCCACGAATTGGACCGGGTGATCGGCGACATCAACGCCACCGGCTACGGGCTGACCTTTGGACTTCACACACGGATCGACGACCGCGTACAACACGTGTCGGATCGGATCACCGCCGGCAATATCTATGTGAACCGCAACCAGATTGGCGCGATCGTGGGCAGCCAACCCTTTGGCGGGGTCGGCTTGTCCGGGACGGGGCCAAAAGCAGGTGGGCCAGATTATCTGCTGCGGTTCCGCCAATCTCTTCCCATCCATACGGACGGTGCATGGGATCACAACGCGGCCCTGCCCGCCCTACCCGCTCAAGCGCGCGTGACCCTATCAAGCACGCCGCTTCCGGGCCCGACGGGCGAGTCCAACGTGCTGAGCCAAGCAGCGCGCCCCGCCATCCTGTGCGCAGGACCGGGGGAAAGCGTCGCCGCCGCCCAAGCCGACGCCATCACAGCACTGGGCGGCGTCAAAGTGCAAGCCACGGGTTGCATCAGTGCGGCCGCGCTAACAACAGGGCCGGACTTCGGCGGTGTGATCTGGTGGGGTGATGCGCAGACCGCCCGCGATATCGAACGCGCACTGGCCGCCCGCACTGGGGCGATCATACCGCTGATCACAGGGCAACCGGACCGCGCACATGCAACCATAGAACGGCACGTCTGCGTCGATGTGACCGCCTCAGGCGGGAACACAGCCCTGCTGGGCGCTGCAAGCTGATCAAGGGCGCGTTTTTCAAGATGAAAACGGCACGGACGCTGTCACGGCGTCCGCACGCCTCTTGACGCCGGGCGCGCGCCGCCCAACTGTGCGCGCATGTTTCCAATCCGCGATCATAACCCTTCGGGACGTATCCCATATGTGACTTACCTGCTGTTGGCGGCCAATATCGGCGTTTTCCTCAGCTATGTAAGCCTGTTCAACGATCCGCGCGCGCTCAACGCGTTCTTCTTTGGCTATGCGGCGATCCCGGTACGGATCACATCGGGCGACGGGTTTGGGACACTGATCAGTTCGATGTTCCTTCACGGCGGATGGATGCATCTGGCAGGCAACATGCTGTTCTTGTGGATTTTTGGCGACAATATCGAGGACGAGATGGGGCATGTGCCCTACCTGATCTTTTACCTAGCCGCCGGGGTCGTCGCGGGGCTGGCGCAAGTCATCGCGGCACCCTATTCAGACATCCCGACTGTCGGCGCATCCGGGGCCATCGCGGGCGTCATGGGCAGTTATCTGTTGCTGTTTCCAAAGGCGCGGGTGGATATCCTTTTGTTCCTCGTGATCTTTATCCGCATATTTCCGATCCCGGCATGGATCATGCTTGTGGTCTGGTTCGGGATGCAATTCGTAAGCGGCCTTGGCGCTGATATCGAGGGAGGGGGCATCGCCTATTGGGCGCATGCGGGCGGGTTCTTGGCTGGGCTGATCCTGACGCTCCCTCTTTGGGTGCGACGCGGCGGGCCAGAGTTCTGGCGACGCACCCATGGGCAGCCACCCCACCCCGAAGCGCACTATAACACTTCGCGCATCCCCAAGATCAGACGATGAAAGCGTCGTGCCACTGCGGGGCCGTTGTGCTTGAGGTCATACTGTTGGACGAGCTCGACACAGCGGGGCGCTGCACATGTTCGTTCTGTCGCCGCCGCGCAGCCCCGGCTGTGGTCGCACCCAAAGAAGGGGTCAAAATCGTACAGGGCGCAGACGCACTGACCCTGTACCAATGGGGCACCAAAACGGCGCGACACCATTTCTGCAAAGTTTGCGGGATCTACATGTTCCACAACCAGTGGGCTGACCCTGACAAGATCGGGGTCAACATGGGTACACTTGATGGGGTGAACCCCGCAGATCACGAACCCATCCAGTGGCGGGACGGCGTGAACCATCCCTCTGATCGGAAAAACGAGTGATCAGGCGCGGATGATCTTAGCGAGCTGAGGGAACATCGGCTCGTTTGCACAAATAATTTCGCCATCTGCCAGAATGTCACCGCCGGGGCGCAGAGGCTCGACAAAGCCGCCCGCCTCTTTGACAATCAACAGACCTGCGGCAATGTCCCACGCATTCAGGCGGCGTTCCCAAAACCCGTCATAGCGACCCGCCGCCACATAGGCGAGGTCAAGGGCCGCAGCGCCAAACCGGCGCACACCCGAACAGACTGGCATCAGACGGGCCAATTCCTTTAACGTTTCAGGCAAATCGGCACGGCCACCAAACGGCAACCCCGTCGAAAACAGACCCTCGATCATCTTGTGACGACCCGACACACGCAAACGGGTCTCGTTCATGAACGCGCCCTGCCCCTTTTCGGCAAAGAACAATTCATCCTTCGTCGGGTCATAAATGACGCCCGCAACGACTTGGCCTTTGTGTTCCAGTGCGATCGACACCGCCCAATGAGGCAGCCCGTGCAAGAAATTCGTGGTGCCATCCAACGGGTCCACGATCCAGCGACGCGTGGGATCTTCGCCCGGTTCCTCGCCGCCCTCTTCGGCCAGCCAACCATAGGTCGGACGGGCCGTGCGCAGCTCTTCCTTGATTATGGCCTCGGCGGCAATGTCGGCTTTGGATACGAAATCGCCAGCGCCCTTCATGGAAACCTGCAGGTTCTCGACCTCGCGGAAATCCTTGGCCAAGGCGCGGCCCGCCTTGCGCGCGGCTTTCATCATGATGTTCAGGTTCGCGCTGGCAGCCATTGGGACGCTCCGAAAAGAGAGGTAAGGGATCAGAGGCGGGCTATACGCCGCCCCACGCCCCTTGCCAAGGGGCAGAGACATGCCACACATGTGCCAAGCCCCCACAATCTGCCCGAAAGGTCCCCCAATGCCCGACACCATGCAACACATCACTCTGGCCAGCAGACCAACAGGGGCACCGACAGCAGCAAACTTTGCGCTTGAAACCGCACCGATCCCGGTGCCCGGTGCGGGCGAAATACTGGTGCGCGTGCACTACTTTTCGCTTGATCCGTATATGCGCGGACGGATGGACGAGGGCAAATCTTATGCAGCCAGCCAACCGCTCGGGGGCACCATGCAAGGCGGCAGCGTGGGCGAAGTGATGGCATCAAATGCCGATGGCTGGGCCGCGGGCGACATTGCGTTCGGCCCGTTTGGCTGGACGACACACGGCACAGCGGACGCCCGCCAGTGCCGCAAGGTCGATCCAAACGCCGCCTCGATCACCACCAGCCTTGGTGTACTTGGTATGCCCGGGTTCACAGCCTGGTACGCACTCAAGGAATTTGGCCGCCCCAAAGCGGGTGAAACGCTGGTCGTCGCTGCCGCCACAGGACCCGTGGGATCCATGGTCGGGCAACTGGCCAAATCGCTGGGGCTGCGCGCCGTGGGTATCGCGGGCGGAGCCGAGAAATGTGCACTGGCCGTGGACACGTTTGGGTTCGATACCTGCCTTGACCACCGCGCCTACCCAGATGCCAAAAGCTTGCGCAGCGCGCTTAGGCAAGCCTGCCCGGAAGGGGTGGACATCTATTTCGAAAACGTCGGGGGCAAGGTGCTGGAGGCCGTGATGCCGCTGATGAATGCCCACGGTCGGGTGCCGGTGTGCGGCATGATTTCGTGGTACAACGCCGGGGGGCTCGGCGCGGGGGCCGAGGCGACAATGTCCGTCCCTGCCCTGTGGCGCGGCATCCTGGTCAATCACCTCAGCGTCAACGGGTTCATCATCTCTAACCACTGGGATGCCTTCCCGGCCTTCTTGACGGATGTCGCACCCAAAGTCGCCAGTGGCGATATCAAAACGGTCGAGGACATCGCGCAAGGGATGGAAAACGCGCCCGACGCCTTCATCGGCCTTCTCGAAGGGCGCAATGTCGGCAAGCAGATCGTCAAAGTGATCTAAACCGCGACTTCAACTGCGCAGGCAGAGGCGGCCTGTGGCTTGCATTCCATCCATCAGCCCCCATCACACCTGTTGCAGCTTGCGCGCCTCACTGCGGGCCAGCTCAATCAGACGCTGCATATAAGGTTTGTCGCGTTCCTCGGTGCGCACCGCAGCATAAAGCCGGCGGGTCAGACCATCCTTGGTCAGCGGGCGGGTGACGTAATCACTGGAATATTTCACCTCGCGCACCACCCAATCTGGCAACACTGAAACGCCGCGATTTGAGGCAACCAGCAACAGAATAACTGCCGTCAATTCGGCTTGTCGGACGGCAGCAGGCTCTACCTTGGCCGGGATCAACAATTGACTGAACACATCCAGGCGCGTGCGTTCCACCGGATAGGTGATCAGCGTCTCACCGCGAAAATCTGCCGCTTCAATATATTCTTTTTGCGCCAGCGGATGCACAGATGCCGCCACAAACACTGGGGCATAATCAAACAACTCAACAAATTCGATACCCGGCAGGTCCTCAGGGTCGGACGAGACAACCAAATCAACCTCTTCCTTCATCAACGCAGGCAACGCATCAAAGGCAAGGCCCGGACGAATATCCACATCCACATCCGGCCACGTGCGGCGAAACTGTTCCAGAACCGGAAACAACCACTCAAAACAGGCATGACACTCAATCGCGATATGCAAGCGGCCCGTCGATCCATCGCGCAGGGCGGAAAATTCGGATTGCAACGCCTCGATCTGCGGCAACACCTGCTCGGCAAGCCGCAACAGGCGCATGCCCGCCGCCGACAGCGTCAAGGGCTTTGAGCGACGCACAAACAACTCGACGCCCGCCTGATCCTCCAGCCCCTTGACCTGATGGCTCAATGCAGACTGCGTGATATGCAGCTGTTCCGCCGCACGCGCCAAGCCGCCCGCCTCGTGAATGGCCTTGATCGTGCGCAGGTGGCGAAACTCGATATGCATACAAGCCTCATGTTAATGATGAAAGTTATGAATTTGCCTCAAGTTACCGCGCAGGCCATAGTCAACGCAACCCCATAAGGAACGCCCGCCATGACTGCCCTGTCCTTCGAAACCTTCCCGCCCAAGTCGCTGAATGCCTCTTTCCACCTGTGGGATACGGTCAAAACGCTCGCACCTCTGGAACCACGGTTTGTCTCCGTAACCTACGGGGCGGGTGGGTCCACACGGGAACTGACGCAAGAATCTGCACAGACCCTGCGTAAAACCTCGGGCCTGCGCGTGGCAGCGCATCTCACCTGCACAGACCAAAGCCGGGCGGACATCCTGCGCGTTGCCGCGCGCTATGCCGCCGCAG
>Ga0115562_1003620_pt1 | contig 10277 bp, 9 predicted proteins | sample COGITO_mtgs_1105_6_FD_87200 | JGI IMG/M metagenome (GOLD analysis project Ga0115562, IMG submission 87200) | Pelagic marine microbial communities from North Sea - COGITO_mtgs_110516 | ecosystem: Environmental > Aquatic > Marine > Epipelagic | place: Germany:Helgoland, sampling site Kabeltonne...
AGCAGCAGATTTTTCACAGTCTTTGGCTAACGAAATACAGAGCGATAAATTAGAATCGTATGAATACCCTGAAAAAACGATTTCTCGACAAGAGGCTATTGAACAAATTGGTGCCGATTTCGAGATAAACATTGAATATAGGGTAGTAATCGGTCGCTACAAAGACTATTTAAAAAACGAAGATTTAGAGCGAATGCTTGATGTGGTTAAAGGCAATCAAATCAAAGTTGACGTTTTAAACAATTACTTAGTGGTGAACCGAGACTTTAATGACAAAGAAAATGCTGATAGATTTACTGATAGTCTCAGAAACATTGGGATTGAAACTTCTGTAATGCTTGGGAAGTACCAAGATGTTCTCATCAACCTGGAATAGTCAGGTGATTTTAACAAAAGTTGCTAATTCCGGCTGCTATGATCTTCTAATCAAATTGGGAATTTGATTAGAACAATTACATACTCTGATTGAAATTAATAGAGGTTGTCACACACTATGAAAATGGAGAGTATAAAAAGGAAACGGATTGTTTGATCATGAAGGTACCCCAATAGTGGTTTGGAAGTTGTACTATAAGAGCTCATTAATTGGGTCTAAAGTTGACTGTACTGACTCTAGTGAAGGAATTGTGATAGAGAATACGATAACGCAGAGAATCCATTATAAAATGGAATGATTACAGTTTATTTTCTTCATCTCTAAGAGCGATACATAATCTATCTATTCGATACTTATCCACTGATAATTCAGGATGGCAAAACTTCAGATTAAATACGGATTCTTTATTAAACCCAACAAGATTTTGAGTTTGGCCGACATCGCAGTCACGTACAACCGCGATATGACAAAATAGTAATTGCAGCGGTATACATGCATCTAAGGTGGGTATAACTCAAAACATCAACGGGGCTCTGTTTATCATAAAAAATTGAATGTTCCCTCTCGTATATCGACAAATTTTCACTCGATATATCAAATTTTGATATTGCATATTAATAACATAATTCGCTATCAAAGGCTTGATAGTGACCGTTTATTTCATTCAATAGAAATGCATCTTCAAACTCTGGATATAGGTTTTTGAAATCAAATAAATTCTCGCAAGCCATTTCTGAATTCGGAAATGTTTCGGAAAGCACCACAGCTATTTTACCATTTTCTTTCTCTAGGATTTCACACATCTGCCCTTCTCGTACAAGACTTGAGATCAATTCATTAGCTTTCTTTTTTGTTCCTGTGAAGATTTGAATTTTGAATTTCTCGTTTTCTTCGATTACAAAACTTTCGCTGTCATATTCCTCCTCAACAATTATATTACTGTTTCCAGAGTAACTGAAATTTATTGGTATAAGATTCGGAGATAATTTAAAGCCCCCAAATAGCATCGAAATAACAATTGTGATCGTAACAGCTAAAAACCATCCAAAAAGTGGTTGTTTTTCATCTTTTGATTTCAATTTCTTCCATTCTTCGCTCACGTAGTGTTCACCTTCTTCATGAAATGAATAAAGTTGGAAATGAAACTTGAAGAAATAAAGCAATCCCGGAGTGCTAAGAAGCATCAAAACGATGAGTCCGATCATTCCAAAAAGAGTTGAAAACCATTGTACGATAAGATCCGATTGCTGCGATTCCAAAGACTCAGTGCTGGCAAGTAATGCTGTTATCTGTGTTTTCCATTCTGCCGCCCTTAGAGCCCGCTTGTTTTTAGCTTCCTCTATTTGCAAATCGATTATACTAATTGAATCATTTACGTCAGCGATGTCATAGAATGCAAAAGCATGCTCAGGAAGCTTAAAATCCTCTTCGTTTTGTGGATAATTGTTATCACTTTTCGCTACTTTATCAAGTCCAGGAATCACTTTAACTTCATGTGACGAGTAGTTTGAAGTGGCTTCATCTTTATTGTTGCCGCGTAAGCTAACTACGCCCGAGTTTGCACCCCATATCACTTTGATTTTGTTTGTTCCACTACCTTCACTTATGCTTGTACCTTCTGGAAGCACCCATTCGTATTGTGAAAAAGTACCATTAGCACTGAAGGTTGCTTCATCATACGCGCAAAGTGAATTGGGGCCGGAAATATCGATTTGCTTCGAACGACTCGGAAAATCGAGAATCGTTGCATTGGCAAAATATTGTTCACCTTTTTCGCAGATATTTTCTGGAATTACTGAGATGGAATATTTACCCGATTTTGGCCACTTAAAGCTGATTACGGAAGAGTTACCTATTTCAGCCGAAGTCGTTTCAGACATCACTACTTTGTCTTCACTGTCTTTAATTTCCCAACTATACTTTTCACAGTTTAAAACAGGTGGAAAGCTGAATTGTTGGGTTTCAGATTGGTAATAGGATTCGGAGGTATAAAAGATTTGTTTTTGAAGAAGATTATCTCCAATTGATTTGAGCGCTCCTTTTTTCGATTCAAGGTCTAAAATGAATGCTTCAGTATTGACAGAATCAGCTTTTGAAAGTGAGTCAATGTTATTAATCATTTTTTCATTGAACTCAATATTTTCAGAAAGGTGGCTGTAGTTGTTGTCGATATCTGAGAAAGCGATGATGCGGTCTTGGTGAGCTTCTAAATCGGCACCCGTTACTGAGTTAATTCCGAAATCTAGGCCAGAATAGAGAAGAATAGGAACTAACGACACTATAGCTAATCCTAAGCCGAAAAATGGCAATGCGTATAAAAATTTCGGTGTGCGAGAAAATAGTGCCTTCAAGTAGTTTGACGTGCCGTTTTCACTATTCTGAATATGATATCCAACACCAAACGGAATAGATATAATTAGTGTGAAAAGAATTATTGCTCCAACAGGCAAAAGCAGCTCAGAGATTGGGAAACCTATTTCTGAAATGCTATACAAGTTGTTATAGGACATAAAGGTGAAAAGAACACCCAGAACCGCTCCACCTAGCGCAAGCAGAATAACAAATTGAGTAAAGAGTCTTTTGCGTGATTCAGCCATTCGATCATGGTTCGCAAAAATGAGTCCGAGGGTAATCAGCATATAGATTAAAAAACCGAAAAATGTCAAAGCCGCGATAACGGTGAACCAATTCTGATCTATCAATCCATGTAAAATGTATAGAACCATGGTCACTAGCATGAATTTTACAAGCTGCGGAATGGCGCTTTTTATGTGATTCAGGTTAAAAGCGGATACAATGTTTGAAAATGAAAGCTGAGTATTTTTCCACAGGAAACCTATTGGATAATGCCAAGCAAGTTTAACTGCGAAGACAATGGTTGGATTTAAAATATTATCCCAAATCCAAACGACAAGATTTTTTAGTTGCAGGATCAGGAAAAGCACGAATATCAAGATTTGCTCTATTCCAAAAACCGCCCAAAGCACTAGGTTAGCTAGAAGGTAAAAGGCGGTGAAAAAGGCGCCAAAAGCTTTCATCCAGCTCGTTTCTTTCGAAAATGAGCTTGCAGTTTTTTGAATGTCAAAAATTCGTGGATTCGAAATTTTTAAAAGGTGCGAAACAGTAAAGCCTATAATAGCCAACACACCTAGTGCTATAAAGAAATAATTGAAATACATGTCAGTTCATATTTAGGTTAGTAAGGTTTCATATTTGTAAGTCCGTTTCATAGAAAGTTGTGCGGCTCCCCCATAGATTGATAATTGATTTTGAAAACTAATCGATTAAATGAAAAGGATGATTTAAACTCATTATTACTAATTTAGGATATCAGTTTTGATTTTCCAAATCGCTCTATCAAAAAAACCTTTGACTGTGGTACAATTTTTATTGACTTGAACAATAAAGCCAATAATCCTTCATGTTGCCATGACAACCGAAAGCAATTTTTTCTTCTACGCTATCAATAACAACGACATTCTTAGCTGAGCTAACAACATCACCGAGGCCTCCGTTTAAGCTCATGTCAACTATATGATAATACAGGCCAATATTGGGTTGAGTACTTGAAGTCATAAAGGCAGCACCACTACTCATAAACAAAAAATACTGATCCGAATTACCAGGATGCGGAACTATTGCCACTGGTTGCTCGGATGGAATCATTCCGATCAAACCAGTTCCGTTTGGCATTGGATTGTGGCTTTTGTCCCAAATAGTGTCCCCTTCTGTATAAAAGAGCAACTCTCCATTTTTGTCAGAATAACTTCCTGTACCCGTAATCCAGTATTGATCCGCGACACTTTCCATCGTAGATTGCGGCCCCGTGCTGTCAAATTCTAGCCCTGCACGATTCCCAAACATCCACCAGGTTGTCTCTTTTTGTGCATTGGCCTGAAGTGCAAACAATAAAAGAAGAATAACGGCTAAGCGCATAACTCAAAGTTAGGTTTAAGGATGGAATGACGTGTGAGGCCAAAATGTCCATTCTTTTCTTGATATTTAATGGCAACAAAAAACCCCAACCGCTCCTGTTTAGGAACTCGTTGGGGCTCTCATGTTTTCTCAGAAATTTACTTCCCAGCCTCGTAGCGTCTACTTACTTCGTCCCAGTTTACAACATTCCAGAATGCAGAAATGTAATCTGGTCGTCGGTTTTGGTAGTTTAGGTAATACGCGTGTTCCCAAACATCCAATCCTAAAATTGGTGTGCCTGAACAGCCAACACCTGACATAAGCGGATTGTCTTGATTTGGAGTAGAACATACCTCTACTGCTCCGCCAGCATGCACACATAGCCAAGCCCAACCAGATCCAAAACGCGTTGCCGCTGCTTTTGCGAATGCGTCCTTGAGTGCGTCAAATGAGCCACAGGCTGCGTTAATTGCGTCAGCAAGCTCACCCGTTGGTGCTCCGCCGCCATTTGGAGACATAACTTTCCAGAACAAGGAATGGTTATAATAGCCGCCGCCATTATTGCGCACTGCTCCGTTAGACATATCCAAATTGGCCAATATATCTTCGATAGACTTGCCTTCTAGATCTGTTCCTGCAATTGCACTGTTTAGGTTATTCGTGTATCCAGCATGGTGTTTTCCATGATGAATCTCCATGGTTCTTGCATCAATGTGTGGTTCTAATGCATCATCTGCATAGTCGAGTGTTGGTAATTCAAATGCCATATTATAAGTTTTAATGGTTCAAGTAAAGCGTTAACAATGGTCGGTAAAAACAGTTTAGTTTAAAACCGGCCATTTCCAATAACTTCGTCAAATATTTCAATTCTAAACCACTTAAACCTAATACAGTGATGAAAAAACTAATACCAGCTGTCGTAGCATTGGCTTTAATAGCCACTGCATGCGGAGGAAACGAAGAGGCTGCCGCTGAAGCTCAAGAGGCTGCCGAAGAGCAAGTTGATGAAAAAGTAAACGAAATCATGGAAGACCTCGAAGCGTCAGCCGAAGAAGCTGAAGTTGTTGCAGACTCTGCTGCCGTTGAGGGAGAAGAAGTGATGGAAGGCGAAGAGGCGCATGATCACGAAGGACATGACCACGAAGGCCATAGCCACTAAAAGAAGCGGAACACACAAAAACCCGAGGCTAAACGTCTCGGTTTTTTTTTGCCTCAATAATCCGTTGCACGGCTGGATCGGCACGATTGGTAATCATATAATACTCGAGGTCGGTAAATAGACTCCGTGCCAATAGAGCTCGCAATCGAACGCTCATTTTGGCCTGAGAACGAATCCATTCCGATTCATTTATGGCAAAAGCCTTCGCGCCTAGAAATTCGCGCATCCCAACCAAAATGGAACTATCGGATACTTCTGCCTCAAAACCCTGAAACGTGAGTTCATCTTCTAAAAGATGGGCATCCCTGAATTCATATACGAATTCGTTTATCCAGCCTCGATGCACCAGCTCTGCATACAGCCATGTTATCCCGGCTGTATCTCTATCAACTTCTATATCTGGGACAATGCCACCGCGCTTTTCTGTTTCTAGGCTATCTAGATCTTCCGAAAACCCATCGTACGACCTCTGGATGCTTCTACCTAATGGGGTATAATAGCGCGCCACAGTTAGTCTTGTTGCAGATCCATCGGCCCATTCGTTCTGCTCCTGCACCAAACCCTTTCCGTAGGATCGTTTGCCATAAACAACCGCTCGACCATGGTCTTGCATGGCGCCAGCAAGAATTTCCGATGCACTCGCGCTGTATCCATCCACAATAATGCTTAGGTCGAGGTTTTCCAAACTTCCAGTAGAAGTTGACATATACTCAGTGCGTGGTCGTGATTTCCCCTCAGTGTAGGTGATCACCAAATCAGCTTTCAAAAATTCATCCGCGATGCTAACAGCCGCGTCCAAAAACCCACCTCCGTTGCCTCTCAGGTCCAACACTATTGAGGTTGGATTCTGTGTCAGAAAGGGTGCTATTGCCTCATTAAACTCATCAAATGTGTTCTTAGCAAATCGATCTAATTTTAGATATATCGTGGTGTCATTCAGCATATATGCCGCATCTACACTAGAAAGTGCAATAGTGCCTCGAACCACATCAAACGACATCTCAGCACCATTTCGAAGCACGGTTACCGATACCTCCGTGCCGCTTTCGCCTTTAAGCAACGCCATCACATCCTCGTTCGATTTCCCCACACCTGCAATCACTTCACCATTGGCCTTGAGCAGCCTGTCGCCAGCCTTAAGACCAGCGGCTTCAGCCGGGCCTCCGGGAATTGCCTTTATCACATAAACGGTGTCCGTTTGGAAATTGAATTGAATCCCAATCCCATCGAATCCTCCATTTAGAGATTCATTTATGGAGCCTAGCTTATCCTCTTTGATGTAAAATGAATGTGGATCCAGGCGCTGCAGCAAATAGGATATTGCTTCATCCTCAAGCTTGGCCCGAGAAATTGTGTCGACATAGTCCTGCTCAACGTATTGCAGTATTTGGTTGATTTTTTCCCACTCCGGTCGTCGGTTTGACTCTTCGCCACCTGAGAGTCCAAAACCAAGTACAAGACCCATTGCCATTGAAACGGATAAAAGAAGAGGCACAATAGCTTTTCGGCTCATGTTTAATCTAGATTCTGCATTTGTCGAATTTCCAATCCTGCTTTCTTGAGAAATTCTAACCCGCTCACGTCTTTATATTGATCTATATAAACTAGGCGCTTTATTCCCGCTTGCAACACCAATTTAGAGCAGTCTTTACAGGGTGAATTTGTTAAGTATAACGTAGCTCCATTTACTTTGTTTGATGAACGCGCAACTTTAAGAATTGCATTTGCCTCGGCATGTAAAACGTACCACTTTGTATTTCCTTCCTCGTCCTCACAGTTGTTTTCGAAGCCAGTCGGTGTCCCATTATATCCATCTGCAATTATGGTGGCATCCTTGACTATTATAGCCCCCACTTGCTTGCGCTTGCAGTGACTTAATTTGGCCCATTCCTTGGCAAGCCTCAAATATGCCCGATCGTATCGATCTTGTTTTGTGGGGTCGTTATATGTGATTTTATCGTTTTGCATCGCGGGCAAATGTACTCAGCAATCTATGCAGATTGCACTAGAGGCTGAGCATAAACCATCGATCACCAACTCTTACCATTTACCATCCCGATCCGTTGAGAAAACCAACGAAGTCGTTTATTTGCCCCTTAAATCGAAACCACATGAAAAGAAATGTTTTTCTCACTATCGCCTTAGCAGCAAGCGTCTTCGTTAGCTGCGGTGGTCAAAAAGAATCTATGGAATCAGAACATGTTATGGAAACGGCCCCGACAATTGAATTAAAGGACTTCTTTAAGAACCCTGAAAAAACGTCGTATCAAATTTCACCGGATGGTAAATACTACTCGTACTTGGCTCCATATGAGTCTCGAAAAAACATTCACATTGAGAACATAGAATCAGGCGAAACCAAACGTGTTACATCTCAGACGGATAGGGACATTGCCGGATACTTCTGGGCGAACAATGAGCAACTTGTCTTTATGCGCGACGATGGTGGTGATGAAAATTGGTATCTGGTAATGACGTCCGTGAGCACCGGTGACGAGGTGCCATTAACCAAGATGGAAGGTGTAAGGTCTCAGATAATTGACGCATTGGAAGATATCCCAAGCCAAATGATCGTTGGGCTAAACAAGCGAAACCCACAGTTTTTTGATCCATATAGATTGGATCTTAATACCGGTGAAATGACCATGATTGCGGAGAACCCTGGAAACATTACGGGTTGGATGACCGATCATGAAGGAAAGCTAAGAGTGGCGAATACTACAGATGGAGTAAACACCTCAATTCTGTATCGAGCAACGGAAAACGACGCTTGGAAAACGGTCATCACGACAAACTTCAAAGAAGGTATTTCTCCAAGCTTTTTCACGTTTGACAACAAAAACGTGTATGCCACATCGAACATAGGCAGAGACAAGCAGGCGGCGATCATATTCAACATTGAAACAGGAGAGGAAATCGAAGAATTGTATGTGAATGAACACAACGATGTAAGTGGAATTAGCTATTCGAAGAAGCGTCAATTAATAACGTCGGCTCGATATACTGCAGAGAAATCAGAGCGTCACTTTTTTGATGCGGAATCGGAAGCAACATACGCGCGCTTGCAAAAAGAGCTTGCTGGATACGAAGTTGCCGTGACATCCGTAACCGACGAGGAAGACAAGTACATCATCCGCACTTACAGCGATCGATCCCTGGGTGCATAATACATCTATGACAAAAACACGGATGCACTAACACACATTGCGGATGTAAGTCCTTGGATAAACGAGGATGACATGGCCGCTATGAAGCCTATTGAGTATACTTCAAGAGACGGCTTGACCATCCACGGTTACCTAACCATTCCTAAGGGGATGGAAGATGCAAAGGATTTACCCGTAGTGGTTAATGTACACGGTGGGCCTTGGGCTCGGGATCAATGGGGCTTTAACCCTGAAGTCCAGTTTTTGGCCAATAGAGGCTATGCCGTTCTTCAAATGAACTTTAGGGGATCAACAAGCTATGGAAAGAAGTTCTGGGAAGCCTCGTTTTATCAATGGGGACTTGCGATGCAAGAGGACGTTCAAGACGGCGCTCAATGGCTGATCGAACAAGGGATTGCCGACCCAGATCGCATTGCTATTTATGGTGGAAGCTATGGAGGATATGCAACGCTTCAAGGATTGGTCAAGGACCCAGAATTTTACGCATGCGGTGTCGATTATGTTGGGGTTTCAAATCTGTTCACCTTTATGAATAGTATGCCACCATATTGGGCCCCATATCTTGAAATGATGCATGAAATGGTAGGTGACCCGGGAGTTGAAGAAGATTCCTTAAGAATGAGAGCTACCTCACCAGCATTAAATGCGGACAAAATCACGGCGCCTTTATTCGTAGCGCAAGGGGCAAACGATCCTCGCGTTGTGAAATCTGAAAGCGATCAAATGGTAGATGCGATGAAAGACCGCGGTGTCACAGTCGAATACATGGTCAAGGACAATGAAGGTCATGGTTTCCGAAATGAGGAGAACAAATTCGAATTCTATGGCGCAATGGAATTGTTTTTAGGCAAGCATATTGGCGGCCAATCAGATGAGCCAATAACTGCGGAAGAAACGCACTAGAAAATTTTTTCGATGGAAAAAGGTCAACTCAATTTTGGGTTGGCCTTTTTTCTATTTCATGACCACGACTTCGACGCGCCTGTTTTGTTTTCGCCCCTCCTCTGAAATATTTGACACAATATGTTTCGATGCGCCAAACCCTTCATAACTCAGCCTGCCACTCTCAATTCCTTTGGCAGCTAAGTAGTCGTATACAGACTTTGCCCGATTTTCAGAGAGCTGCTGATTCAGCTTGCTTCCTCCCGTGTTATCAGTGTGACCTGCTACTTTAACTCGAAGTTCGGAATGCTCCTTTAGGTACTCCGTAAGCTCATCCAATTCAGAATTAGACTGCTCCTTCAACTGACCCTGACCAGTTTCGAAATACACATGCTTTAGAATTACAGGTTCTCCCGTCACGAGCTTTGTAAAGTCGGTGTCGTCATTATTAAAATCCTCTTCAATCATTCGTTGCATATGTACCTCTTGCGCAGGCAGCTTGGAAAACTTGAACGAACCATCTGCGTTCATAGAGTTACTTGAAGCCGACTCGTAGGGCACATTCAGATCATCCTCCATTACCAACTCGGTATACTGGTCAGAGTGGCCATCTTCAATCCTAATCGAATAATGTCCTTTATCCAAATTATTAAAGTTAAACCGGCCAGCCGCGTCCGTTCGTGTTGCATTGATCTCCTTTTTTAGCCAGGCGGCTTGCAACAAGAATGAAGTATTCCTTCTTTGGTTCGAGGTCATTTAAACTAATCACAATTTCCGA
>Ga0115562_1003630_pt1 | contig 10263 bp, 8 predicted proteins | sample COGITO_mtgs_1105_6_FD_87200 | JGI IMG/M metagenome (GOLD analysis project Ga0115562, IMG submission 87200) | Pelagic marine microbial communities from North Sea - COGITO_mtgs_110516 | ecosystem: Environmental > Aquatic > Marine > Epipelagic | place: Germany:Helgoland, sampling site Kabeltonne...
GACGGAGTTGTTGATGGTTTGGTTCCTCGCTCAGAGTGGAGGGCTGAGAGCAGAGAGCTGAGGACTGAGGGCTGAGAGCTGAGGACTGAGAGGGAGGTCGGAGAGCTGAGGACTTAGGGGAGTGGAAGAGTGGAGGGAAACGCTCCGTCGTTTCCGAACGAAGGTTCGGCGGCAATGACGGAGTTGTTGATGGTTTGGTTCCTCGCTCAGAGTGGAGGGAAACGCTCCGTCGTTTCCGAGCGAAGATTTGGCGGCAATGACGGAGTTGTTGATGGTTTGGTTCCTCGCTCAGAGTGGAGGGAAACGCTCCGTCGTTTCCGAGCGAAAGTTCGGTGGCAATGACGGAGCATTGCCCTCCAATTAAGATTAAGCGTTGCGTCCCTGGAAAGTGAGTTCTGCGATGCCGGATTTGTCGAGTTCGCCTTTGCCCATTTCAGTGAGCTTGGTGTATTGATCAAACGTCGCCTGTGCGAGTGGGGCGTTAATGCCCTGCGTTGCTGCCAGTCCTAGCGCGATGCCGGAATCCTTCGCAGCGTGGGAGGCGGAGAAGTAGCAATCGTGGTCGCGGATGATCATGTCTTCGGCGTCGGTTTCCAACACGCGCGAGTTGGCGCCGGTTTGGCTGAAGATATCGCAGAGCATTTTTAGATCGATGCCGAGTGCGTCGCCGATGCCGAGGCCTTCGGCCAGTGCGGCGGTGTTAATGTTCATCACCATGTTGACCAGTGCCTTTACTTCGGAGGCCTTACCTGCGGCACCAACGTAGTGGAGTGCTTTGCTCAGGTCGTCGAGCAGTGGTTTGTTGGCATTGAAGTCTGCCTCTTGTCCACCGATCATTAGGAACAGTTCACCGCTGCGAGCCTGTGGGATACTAGACGCCATGCAGGCTTCCAGGCAAGTCGCGCCGAGCTTACTAGCCGATGCTTCGAGCTGAGTGTGCACCGCTGGTGTCAGCGTTGCGCAGTTGATGAAGGTGCGGCCTTCAGCGCCGGTGAAGAGGTTGTCCTCGCCGAAGAAGATGGCGTCCATCGCTTTGTCGTTGGTCACGACGGTGAGAATAATGTCGGCATTGGCGGTGACATCGGCGAGTTTGCCGTAGGCAGTGGAGCCGATTTCGGCAGCGAGCTCTGTGGCGATGCTGTCGTTAATGTCGAACAGGGCGCTTACGTTGTAGCCCTTATCTTTGAGGCAGCGAGCCATGTTACCACCCATGCGGCCGAGACCGACGAATCCGATTGTTTTGTTTTTCATAGTATTTGGTTTTAAGATGTTTGATGTTTTAAATTAAAGCGCGGCAAGTTCTTCCGCCCAAATTTTTTGTATATCTTTACCAAGGGCGATCGTATCTTCCCAGATATTCGGGAAGCAGCTTAGTTTATATTCGTGAGTGGTGCCGATTTCGGGCATCACCCAAAGTGTGTTGGTCGGGCGCGGCCCTTGCAGCCAATGCTTGAGTGCTTGGCGCACGAAGGGGCGGCAGGCTAGATACTCAGGCGAAAAGTTGCCCTGCCCATCGGTGATCGGTACCTGGCAATGCTGCGCGTTGAAGGGACGAATATGCCAAAGCGTGGACTTCTGGAAGATAGGCACGATCTCGGGAGTTAGCAGACGTGTGATGGTTTCATGTTCCAAGACATGTTTGACCACTGCGGGGTGGGAGAAGTCGAAGTTCATCAATGGGTCTTCGCCGGTGGCGGCTTTGTAGCCCTCAATAATCGCAGTTGTCTTTTCGGGAGTCTCGGTGCAGGTGTCACGGTGTACTTCGAGGTGCACCGAGGCATGTTGCTTCTTCGCTTCGGCCATCAGCGCGAGCGTGAGTTCGATTGCCTCTTCGACGGGTGTGTCGTCGTCGGCGAGCTGACAATTAATCGGGCCATGATCAATTGCCATGATCGCTGCGATACGATCTGCAAATTGCTCCGGCTTGGCTGCGTCAAAGGCGCCGCCATAGCGTAAGCCATATTCGGCGAGTAATTCTTGCAGCTGTGGATTAGTTGGCGCCCAGCAATAACTTTGAAAGTCGGCATCCTTGATCGCGGCGAGATGCGTGCGCAGGCCTGCTTCGGTTGCGGGATCGCCTTCGTCGAGCAGCGACCAACCATTGATATGTATATTTAAAGAGGGCGTAGAGGCGTGAGTCATGCGTAGTGGCTTAAAATTCGTCGAAAGCGATTTGTTCGTCAGACACGCCGAGTTGGGCGAGCATTGCGGTGCAGGCTTTAACCATCATCGGTGGGCCGCATAGATAAAATTCGACGGCTTTCGGATTGGGGTGAGCTTCCAGATAGTTGATTAGCACGACTTCGTGGATGAAGCCAGTGTGGCCCGTCCAGTTATCGGCCTCCAGTGGGTCGGAGAGTGCGAGTTGAAAGTCGAAGTTGTGGTGCGCGTCGGCAAGTTGTTGGAAGTAGTCTTCGTAGTAAATTTCTTGCTTCGAGCGGGCGCCATACCAGTAGCTCACCTTGCGTGCGCTGTGATCGTTTTCAAATAGTTGAGCGATGTGTGCGCGTAGCGGAGCCATGCCGGCGCCGCCGCCGATGTAGACCATCTCTTTTTGAGTCGGTTTGATATGGAAGTCGCCAAAGGAGCCGATGGCAGTGACTTCGTCGCCGGCTTTCAGATTAAATGCATAACTGGAGCCGACGCCCGGAGGGCAGTCTTGGCCGGGAGGTGGCGTGGCGATGCGCACGTTGAATTTGAGCTGTCGTTCGGTCACAGCGTTGCTCGCCAGTGAGTAATTGTTACGACGGCTGGTTTCAAGGTTGCTGACTTGTAGGTCGAAGACGTGCTGACGCTCCCAGACGGTGGCGTAGGGCTCTGGAATATCAAACTCGCGAAACTCGATCTTTTGGTAGGTCGGAATATCGAGCTGCATATAGTCGCCTGCAGTAAACTTGATTTTCTCATTGGCATCGACTGGTTCGAGCACCAGTTCCTTGATGAAGGTGGCAACGCTAGTGTTACTGACGACACGCAGCTGGTAAGTCTTTTCGTGGCGTGCGCCGACACCGCCGGCTTTTTCGACGTTAAGCCATAGGCGACCGTCGCGTTCTTCGATAGGGTAGGTCGCGAGTCCGCGGCAAATTGGCGCGCGGGCTGGTGAGCCGTCTTCGAGGTTGAATCGTCCGTTGTGCTTGGGGCACTCGACGATCTTTCCTTTGACTAGGCCTTCGCCGAGGTGGGTGTTGCCGTGCGTGCAGATACCGTCGGTGGCGTAGAGTTTGCCAGAGTTATCACGGTAAAGCGCGAAGGTCTTTTTAACATGATCGAAGCGAATGACGTCTTCGTTGCCCAAGTCAGCTGCGGCACAGACTTCGATCCAGCCATCCGTATTCGGCTTTGCCTGTGAGTGTGGGATGCCTTCGTCAATGCGTGGCTGTGCTGGAGGTAATTGGCGTTTGACGTGGTAGGTCGGGTCTTTGACCTGCTGCAGAATTGTCGGCAGAATTTCTTTCCAAGCTGAAAGAATCGAGGGGTAGGGCGATGGGCAATCAGCTTTGACGGCCTTGTGCAGTTCCGGCAGTCTATGGTAAGGCACCAGCGGGAACATGTGGTGCTCCACGTGGTAGTTCATGTTCCAGTAGATGAATCGGCTGATCGGATTCATGTAAACGGTGCGACAATTCAGGCGGTGATCGAGCACGTTCTCCGCGAGGCCGGCATGCTGCGTGGTGTTGTGCACGATCATCAGCCATGTGCCGAAGAATTGTGGCAGCATGAACAGAAAGATCGGCACCCAGCTCTGTAGTGTAATTGCGGATACCAGAATTAGTGTATAAATCGCGACGGAGATTCGGGCGTTGCGGAAAATTTTGCCGAATTCGGTGTCTGGGACATAGGTGCGTTCTGCGTCCGACATCTGGCCGCATGCATGGCGGATCAGATTCGGATAATAGGTCATATAGCCGCCGTAGTTAATCAAGGCTAAGGCTAGGCCTTTGATGTCCGGCGGGCGTGGGATTTGGATTTCCGGATCACGGCCGACGATGACCGTGTCGCTGTGGTGGCGGGTATGGCTCCAGCGCCAGATCACGGATTCGCGCATCACCATGAAGGAGGCGACTTCATACACGACGTTGTTCATCCAGTCGGTTTTAAAGGCAGTGCCATGGCTACACTCGTGCCAGCGCGAGTCCGAGCTGGTGCCGTAAAACACTGCATAGATCAGATAGGGGATCGCGGCCCACCAACTGCCCCACAGCGCGGCGGTGGCATAGCCAGTGGCGCCGAGTATCGCGATCAACAGCAGTGTGTCACGAATCGCGGGGCCATCTCTACGTTCGAGGAACTTGCGCATCGTCGCGCGCGGGAGTGGGGATTGATACCAGTCCGCTTCGGCGAGGCCGAGTTCGACCGCACGTTCGGCATTATGCCCCGTCAAGCTGTAGTCGAGGATTTCAGGAGGACGCATGAGGATGGTGGCGCCGTGGTCGGGATCTTGTTCCATGGGTATGTGGGGTTGGAGGTGGCAGCTCGGTTGAAATCAGCAGCGTAGCTGGTTGTTATAATCGCCCCATTTATACAGGAAAGTAGCCCATCTGTCTTCTTGCATAAAGACATAAAGTTATCGTATTTTGTCTAAATGCTAGTTTCTCTCAAAATTGACTCAGAGTATGATGGATTTCTTTTTTTAGCTGAGTCTGTGCGGAATCCGCCGATCCTTGTGAGTCATCGCCACCGCGAGGTCGAATTGAATCTGGTCGTAAACGGCGAAATTACTTACGTTCTGGATGGGCGAAGTTATACCTTCGGGCGTGGGTCGTTGCTGTGGTTTTTTCCTTCGCAGGAGCACCAGATCATGCACCGCACACCGGATGCGCAATATTACGTCGGCGTCTTTACCCCAGACATGATTCAGCGCGCCTGTCGCAGTGCGACCTATGCTGATTTAGGCAAACAAGATGTCGGCGATGTAGGGATTTTGCATAGTATCCTCACGCCTGCCCGATTTGATCTGATGGAGCGGATGATGGCCGCCATTATGGAGGGCTCGATGGATGCGGATCTGCTCAATCGTGAAGCGGGCTTTGGTGTGGACTCTTCGTTTCGCTATCAGCATCACGACCCTGATGCCTTGAATGCCGGACTGCGTCATTTATTGTTGTTGGCGTGGCGTTATCAGCAAGACGCCGAAGCACGTGCCGATAGTCTCAAACTACATGGCTCGGTGCGGCAGGCTTTGGCGTTGATCAGCGAGAATCCTGATAGCGAGTCACTTAGTGAGCTGGCGAAGCAGTGTAGCATCAGTGAAGCCTATTTGAGTCGGATGTTTCGCCAGCAAGTAGGCATTCCACTCAGCCAGTATAAAAACAATATACGTCTTGGCCGCTTTTGGGAGTGCTATGGCGACGGGCATTCAATCAATATGACGGAAGCGATGTTGGAGGCTGGTTTTGGTAGCTATGCTCAATTTTATAAAGTCTTTCGCGCGCAGTATGGCCGTGGGCCGCGTCAGTTATTGCGCAGTCGATCAGAAGTATGAACCATCATTCGACGCCATCGATCCAGCCACTACGGCATTCAGCGTCCCTTGCTGCGCGCCAGATGCTAGTGCCTGCATTGCATTGAGGAGTATTTAACATCCAGAGGGGCATCACCTAAAAACTGTCGCTCATTGTTTAATATGGATTTGACTGGCTTACTGTTGCTAGTAGTAACAGCAGTGCCGATTTTTACACGTACCGACTCAATCCAAATGAATATAATTTTTAAGAAACACCCCGCGCTGGTCGCATTACTTGCAGCTGTTCTCTGTTGCCAGCCAGTGACCGCTGAAGAGTCGATGGATAAAATGTGGGGCGATTCGAGTGTCGTCTCGGGGGTTGAAGCTTCGGAGCGTGCGGCACTGTTCCGCGATGGCAACTACGGCATGTTTATCCACTGGGGGCTGTACTCACACCTGGGCGGAAAGTGGCAGGATCAGACGTTCTATGGCATCGGCGAGTGGATCAAACGGCAGATGAAAATTTCGGATGCCGACTACAAGGGCATCGCCAAGGATTTTAACCCTTCCGAGTTCGACGCACAGGCGATCGTTGCCACCGCCAAAGCAGCGGGGATGAAATATATAGTGATCACATCCAAGCACCACGAGGGCTTTGCGATGTTTGATTCCGCGCATCCGTTTAATATTGTCGATACCACTCCGTTTGCACGCGACCCGATGAAAGAATTGGCCGACGCCTGTCATGCGGCAGGTCTGGGCTTCGGCTTCTATTATTCGCACAATCAAGATTGGACGTCACCAGGCGCAAAGGGTGGCGCAGAGCGAAACCCTGATGGCAGCCAGGCGACTTTCGAGCGCTATTTCCGCGAGAAGTGCTATCCGCAAGTAAAAGAGATTTGCACCAACTACGGCCCTTTGAGCTTTGTGTGGTTTGATACGCCGGGTTCAATGCCAAAGCAGTTTGTGAGTGAGTTGGTCGACCTGGTGCGTGAGACGCAACCGAATGCGATGCTGTGCAGTCGAGTGGGGCACGGGATGGGCGACTATGAGAGCCTTGGTGATATGGAAGTGCCGTTGCGCAACCATAAGGGTCTTTGGGAAAGCTGCGACACCACCAATGATTCGTGGTCATATGCATGGTATGATCAAAATTGGAAAGACGCGAAAACGATCCTGCATCGCTTGATCGGCACCGTCGGTCGTGGTGGCACCTATCTGTTAAATGTCGGCCCAGATGGTAAGGGTCGGGTGCCTGCACCTGCCGCAAAGTATTTAGTTGAGGCTGGGCAGTGGCTCGAGAAATTCCCAGCAGTGGTCTATAGTGCTGGCTCATCACCTTGGGGGATGGCGATGCCCTGGGGCGATATTACCACTCAAGGCGACCGTTTGAATCTGGTCGTGTTTGAGTGGCCGCAGGATCAGCGTATTTACCTTTCAGGCTTGCAGACGCCGATCGAGAGCGCGGCATTGCGCACTGATTCGGGTAAAATGCTACCGCTACAGTGGACCCAGCAGGGGACTTGGGTGGCCATTGAAGGCGGCGCGCTAACGACGGCGCAGACATCGGGTTTGGCTTCGGTGATAGAGTTGCAGCTCAAGGGTGCGCCTGCCGTGGTTGCGACGCTCGGTGTGCATCCAAATATGCCGACGGCGCTGCCGGCGATTTTTGCCCGTGTCGATGCGGCGACTCAAAAACGTATTGGCTGGATGGAGAAATTCGGTGAGTGGAAACATGTAACTCAAGTCGGCGAGTGGCATGAAGGCGGCACTGTCACTTGGGAGGTGGATGTGGCAGCAGCTGGTGATTATCATCTGGAGCTCACCTATCGCGGCGTAGGGCGCCCCGTGTGGGCGATCAAGACCGACGAGGGAACGACACTGCAAAACCAACAAGCCGGGACTTCGGGCTATCACACCTATCCGTTCGGAATCTTGAACTTTGCGACGCCAGGTAAGCACAGTATTACGGTTAGTTTAGTCGAGGGTGATCCGGAATTAACCAGCCTCAAGTCGATTGGTCTAGCGCCAGTTAATTGATTGCGTTTTTAGCACCACTTAGGTAGCGAGTTAGGGCCCATGTAATAAATGATTCGATGAAAAGAGTAGCTACAATTACATTTCTTTTAGGATTAGCGTCACTGGCTTCGGCCGATGTCGTGCTACCTAAAATCATCGCTGGCCACGCTGAGGAACCTTTGATTGTCGCACATCGCGGCGCATCGCGGGATGCCCCTGAGAACACAATTCCTGCCTTCCAGTTGGCATGGGAGCAGGGAGCCGATGCCATTGAAGGCGATTTTCATCTAAGCAAAGACGGGGAAATCGTCTGCTTCCACGATGCCGACACAAAGAGGGTCGCGGGCACTCAACTGGTCGTTCGCCAATCAACCTTGGCTGAATTGAAACAGCTGGATGTGGGCGCGACTCATGGAGTGGCTTTCAACGGGACAAGAATCCCGACCATCGCTGAAGTTTTTGCGACGATTCCGCAAGGGAAGAAGATCTTTATCGAAGTGAAGTGCGGCGCTGAAATCATTCCCACGTTGCTCAATGAGATCGATCAATCAGGCCTGACACAGGAGCAGATTGTAGTCATCTCCTTCAACAAGCAGGTGATTCAGCAACTCAAGATCAAAGCACCGCAATACAAGGCATCCTGGTTGTGCAGTTTCAACAAACAAGAGACAGGAGAGATTACACCAGCTCTCGCTACGGTCTTGAAGACGCTGAAGCAGATTCAAGCGGATGGCCTCAGCTCGAACACCGCTTTGCCTGCGTCGGTCATCGAAGCGGTCAGTCAGCAAGGATATGAATGGCACGTCTGGACCATTAATGATCTGAATACCGCAAGACGCATGCAAGCACTGGGCGTTCTGTCGATCACCACAGACGTGCCAGGCACCATGAGGTAACACCTAATCGAACAGACCTGTGATGGCTCTGCTTTATCGCAGGTGTAGAGCTGGGTCGTTTTGTCTACGACTCTTGCCAGCTGCCTTCCTTGGTCGATAGCTCGGCGGGAATATTGCGGAGGTATTCCTGATTGTCGTCGCGGTAGCGGCTGGGGCTGTTGCCAGTGACTTTGCGGAATTGTTTGTTGAAGTATTGCGGGTCGGGGATACCGACATTGGCGCCGACTTCGTAAACGGTGAGCGTTGTGGTGGCCAAGAGGGATTTCACTTTGTCGGTCCGCCGCCGTAGCAAGTATTGGCTGAGGGTGGTCTGATGCGTCTGTTTGAACTTCTTGGTCAGCGTGCCGGGGGAGAGGCGCTGGTCTCTTTTATCCATCTCTATGATCCTGAAAGGATTAACCTCGGTGGCGGCATTATGAATGCACCTGAATTGGTGTTGAAGAGCTTTAGCAAGACCGTGTCAGAGATGGCTTGGGCCGAAGAAGGGCAGGTCGAGCTCGTCCAGGCTCAGCGCCTGAATAACGCCGGACTGATCAGAGCGGCCGCGCTGTTTCACGCGGCGTCTATCATCTAAACAGATGATAGGCGACGACGCTGTATATTGATAGTATAGACGATACATATAGAGCCCGCCCCTCGTTGGCTAATCAGTAGAAATAACCTCGATCAATAAATGAATCGCCGTAAATTTATTAAAACAGCCAGCCTTGGAGCGATCGCGTATGCCGCTTTGCCTAGTATTGGTCTGGCTTGGGAAGATATTCCCGCGCGCGCGGGCAAGGTCATCACCGGGCGCAAATTGAACATTGCTTGTATCGGTGTGGGCGGAAAAGGCCTGAGCGATGTCCGCGGCGTATCGAGCGAAAACATCGTGGCCTTGTGTGACGTGGATCTGAACAAGGGAAAGGGGGCGTTTGAGGCGTTTTCGGGAGCCAAACGATACAAGGATTTTAGGCGTATGCTGATCGAGATGGATGATCAGATCGATGCGGTCACCATCTCTACGCCCGATCATATGCATTTTCCCGCCGCGATGATGGCGGTGAAGATGGGCAAGCACGTGTTCGTGCAGAAGCCGATGACGCATACGATCGAAGAGGCCCGGGCGCTGACTGAAGCAGCACGTAAGCATCAGGTGGCGACCCACATGGGCATTCAGGGGCATTCCATGGATGGCATCCGTCGTATGCGCGAATGGAACGCGGTGCAGGCCATCGGCGAAGTGGAGGAGGTGCACATCTGGACCAATCGTCCCATCTGGCCACAGGGAGATCGACCTTTGGCGCCGGCGCAACCTGTCCCCGAATCCTTAGATTATAATTTATGGCAGGGCGTAGCCCCTGAGCGGCCTTACAATCGCGCCCACGGGCACTTTGCATGGCGCGGCTGGTGGGATTATGGCTGCGGCGCGTTGGGCGATATCGGTTGTCACGCCATGGACAGTGCGTTCGATGTGCTCAAACTCGGCAACCCAACGAGTGTCGAGGCCGAGTGTGGCCCGCAAAGTCAGTGGAGCGCACCGGCATGGTCGATCGTAACTTATCAATTTCCAGCAACCGCCGATCGTGGGCCAGTCAAGTTGGTCTGGTATGACGGGAATAGAACCCCGCCTCGCCCGAAGGAATTAGAAGAAGGACGTAACTTACCTGGAAGCATCGGTGGTCAGCTGTGGTATGGCACCGAGGGCACCATCATGGTCAGCGATGTCTACTGCAGATCTGCGCGCATCATCCCACAGGAAAAATGGGTGGACTTTGCCAAGAACCGTATGCCAGAAAAAACCGAGCAACCATCGATCGGACACATGCAAGAATGGATTGAAGCCTGTAAGGGCGGCGCACCCGCAGGAGCCAATTTTGATTACTCGGGCCCGCTGACGGAAATGGTGTTACTCGGTAACCTCGC
>Ga0115562_1003631_pt1 | contig 10263 bp, 10 predicted proteins | sample COGITO_mtgs_1105_6_FD_87200 | JGI IMG/M metagenome (GOLD analysis project Ga0115562, IMG submission 87200) | Pelagic marine microbial communities from North Sea - COGITO_mtgs_110516 | ecosystem: Environmental > Aquatic > Marine > Epipelagic | place: Germany:Helgoland, sampling site Kabeltonne...
GCGTCTATAAATTTAATTAACAACGGAAATTCATTTCCGAATTTTTCATAAATAGTTTTACCTAAGAATTCTCCTTTGTGAGATTTAATTAAATCTTTCAAAGTTTTCCCTTGAAAAAAACCAGTAGCAACAACTGTTTCGCCATCTTCTACATCTGAAATCTCCCAAGATTCTCCGATATTATCTTCAGAATATTCTTTATTTAAAACTGATTTCAATTTTTTTCCACCCCAAAGTCTGTATTTAAAAACAGGCGTGAATTTTAAAGGATGTAGTTTCATAATAATTTGTTCGTTTTTAAAAATGAAAAAAGCCGAAGTTTTCACTTCAGCTTTATCATTTGTACAGGCGGAGAGAATACAATCCCTACAAAACCTGATATTATTTAAAGCCTTGTTTCTATTGATAAAACTATCTAAAATGAAACTATAACTAAAGAATACAATTAAATTGTTTTTGTATTAGTATGTAATTGTTTTAAAACAGTTTGTATTTTACCTTACAAATATCGTACAAATTTATATGGATTGAATTATTTAAAAAAGAAATTCTTACATTTTATTTGCAATAATCGGGGGAAATTGCAATTAATGATATCGTTCATATATGAATACCTAAAATTAGGTATAAACTAAAAAACTAATAGTAAGAAATTATATACTTACAACAATTGTTTTACTGAATGTCTCTAGAGAAAAAATTCATTAATTAGTACTTAAAAGATAAAGACTATTAAATTTCATTTTCATTGTTTCTGTATTTTTGCTCCCAGCGCCAAGAAGAATCAATCATCTCATCAAGACCTTTCTCTGCTTTCCAACCCAGCTTTTCAAGGGCCAAATCTGTAGCGGCATATAATTTTGGCACATCTCCATCACGACGATCTGTAATTTCATAATTAAGCTTTGTATTTGAAACTCTATCAAAAGACTGAATAACATCCAAAACAGAGAACCCATTTCCTGTGCCTAGATTATAAATTTCAAGTGGTTGTTCTTGATCTTGTTTTACGAGTCTTTTTAAGGCCTTTACATGAGCTTTAGCCAAGTCTACCACATGAATATAATCTCGTATTGGTGTGCCATCTTTGGTAGGGTAATCATTACCAAAAACCATTAATTTTTTTCGCACTCCAGCATCAGTTTGTGTAATATATGGCATAAGGTTATTTGGCGTACCATTAGGCAATTCGCCTATATTACCAGATTCGTGCGCACCTATTGGATTAAAATAGCGTAGTGAAATCGCAGCAAAATTAGGGTTTGCTTTTGTAAAATCATCTAAGATTTCTTCGGCAATTTTTTTGGTATTTCCATAAGGAGAAAAAGGGCGCTGAGTTTTATTTTCTTCGGTAATTGGGAGAACGTCAGGGTTGCCATATACCGTAGCTGAAGAAGAAAAAATAAACTTATGTATTCCTAATTTGTGCTGACACATTAATGTATTGAGGAAGGAATACAAGTTATTTTGGTAATATTCTAAAGGTTTCTCAATAGAATCTCCTACGGCCTTAAGAGCTGCAAAATGAATGACAGCAAAAGCATCTTTATATCTATCAAAAGTACATTCTGTGGCGCGTTGATCTTTTAGGTCTATTTTTTCAAAAATCGGTCTTACTCCAGTAATTTTTTCAATTCGCTCAAGGGTTTTTTCTGATGAATTAGACAAGTCATCAAAAATAACAACCTCGAAATCGTTCTCTATCAATTCTATGGTTGTGTGTGAACCTATATATCCACATCCGCCTGTGACTATTATTTTTTTCATTATTTTTTATTTTGATAATTGTTTTCAAAAATAGATAAAAAATTACACAAAACCATACTAGAACCTACTAGTTTGTTTAGTTCGATTTTTATTCTATATTTGTACCATGAAAATTGTAACGCTAAAAGATAAATCTGGCATACCTAAATACAAGCAAATTATAGCATCTATTGAAGATGCTATAATTAAAGGTGCGCTAAAAAAAGGCGACAAATTGCCCTCTTTAAATAGCATAAAAAATCAACATTCTCTTTCTAGAGATACTGTAATTGCAGCGTTTAATGAATTAAAGATGCGCGGCATTGTAAAGTCTATTGTCGGTAAAGGTTATTATGTTACAAGCGAAGATATTAAGGTTAATCAGAAAATATTTTTACTGTTTGATGAACTCAATTCTTTTAAGGAAGATCTTTACAATTCTTTTTTAACTGGTATGGGAGAGAATGTACAGGTAGATATATTTTTCCATCATTTTAATACTGACGTTTTTAATAAATTAATAAATGACAATGCAGGCGACTATAGTTATTATATCATTATGCCTGCCAATCTTAAAGGAACGGAAAAAGTGATTAGTAGACTGCCAAATGATAAAGTTTATATTTTAGACCAAATGCATTTAGAGCTAATGGCCTACCCTTCTATTCATCAAAACTTTAAAAAAGACATCTACCAAGGTTTACAAGCCGGATTAAAGCAAATAAAAAACTATCAAAAAGCAATTTTACTTTATAATGAAGAGCGTCAACCAAAAGGGATTTTAGACGGTTTTAACTTGTTTTGCACACATAATAATATTCAAAATGAAGTTATTGATACTTTAACAGATAGAGCTTTATCTAAAGGAGATTTATACATCTTATTAGATGATAAGAATTTAATTCGAATCATAAAACGAATAAAAGAAGAGCAGTTAATACTTGTTCAGCATATCGGAATCATTTCTTATAATGATACACTTTTAAAGGAAATAGTTGAAGGAGGGATTACAACCATATCTACAAATTTTAACCTTATGGGGCAACGATTAGCAGAAATGATTTTGAATAATGAATTTGCCCAAATTGAAAACCCAAATAGTCTTATTATTAGAAAATCATTATAACAGTTTGTACACACTCAAAGAAATAGAAACACAAGGTTTGCACTATATCGAATTAACAAGTTCTGATGGTGCCTCTAAAGCACAAATATCTTTAAATCAAGGAGGAAGATTGAGTAATCTTGTATTTGAAGATACTCAAGTTCTGGCAGATTTTGATGCTTCAACATATGAAAATAATTATGCTTCATCTATTCTGTTTCCATTCGTTAACCGAATTAAGGATGGCAAATACACATTTAATAATTCAAAATACAAACTCAATTGCAACGAAGTTGATAAAAACAATGCTTTACATGGTTTAGTTTATAACAAGACCTTTGCTTGCACAAAAAAGGCATTAACATTAAATGATGCTTCAGTCACTTTACAATATAAAGACTATGGCAAACATCAAGGATTTCCGTTTAAATTCAATATTGAGTTAACTTATACACTAAATAAAAAAGGAATTATAGTATCAGTTAATATTATCAATAAAGATGAAAAACCCTTTCCTTTTAGCCTAGGATGGCATCCTTACTTTTATAGTAAAAACTTATATGATAGTACTTTAAGTTTTAGAAGTAACAAAAAATACGTATTTGATAACCAACAAATTATTTCTGGTACAACTGACTTAAATATAGAAATGCCTTTTCAATTAAAGGCCGTAACATTAGACGACTGTTATCCGCTAAAAACAAATGAAATTGATTTCTTAACACCTGAATATAGTTTCAATATAGCGTCTACCTCAAAAGAAAATTTCTTACAACTCTACACACCTGAAGTTCGTAATGTTATTGCAATTGAGCCTATGACAGGAGCTGTAGATAATTTTAACAATAAAATTGGTTTACAAACGCTGCAACCTAATGAAACTTATAATATGAAATGGTTAATGGTTATTGAAACCAAAAACAGCAACTAACTAATCAAAAAACTATGCAATTCTTAACATTTATTGGGTTTACAGCTTTAGTAGCTATAATATCCTATTACAAAACAAGAAACACAGAAGATTCTTCATCAGATGGTTACTTCCTTGGTGGTCGTAGCTTAACAGCTGGTGTTATTGCTGGTTCATTATTATTAACCAACTTATCTACAGAACAAATTGTGGGATTAAATGGTGCAGCATACCAAAGCGGATTGTCTGTAATGGTATGGGAAACTCTTGCTGCAATTGCTATGGTTGTTACGGCAATATTTTTATTACCAAGATATTTAAAAGGTGGCTTAACCACAGTGCCTGGTTTTTTAGCAAAGCGTTTTGATGTAACTACTAAAACATTAACCTCAGGCTTATTTCTAACAGGTTACGTTGTAGTTTTACTTCCCGTAATTTTATACTCAGGCTCTTTAGCTATAAGTGGCATGTTTGACGTGCCAGAATTATTAGGCGTAACACACACGCAATCTATTTGGATATGTGTTTGGGGAATAGGAATTATTGGTTCTATATATGCTGTTTTTGGAGGCTTAAAAGCTGTCGCAGTTTCAGATTCTATTAATGCGATTGGTTTATTAATTGGCGGAATTTTAATTCCAATTTTTGGTTTAATAATGATTGGAGAAGGGAGTCTTTTAGACGGGCTTTCTATATTAACTACTGAGAACCCTAATAAGTTTAAATCCATGGGTGGCGAAAATGATCCTGTACCATTTTACACCATTTTTACAGGTATGATGTTGGTACAATTATTTTATTGGGGAACTAACCAACAAATTATTCAAAGAGCACTTGCTGCTAAAGATTTAAAAGAAGGTCAAAAAGGATTACTATTAGCCTCATTTATAAAAATATTAGGGCCATTAATTGTAGTTTTACCAGGCTTAATTGCCTATCATATTTTTAAAGGCAATTTAGAAAGTGCAGATAGTGCGTATCCAATGTTAGTTAAAAAAGTATTACCTACTGCTTTGGTTGGCTTTTTTGCAGCGGTTTTATTTGGTGCTATTTTAAGTTCTTTTAATAGTGTTTTAAATAGTTCTGTTACTTTGTTTGGCCTTGATATTTACAAGCAACACATAAATAAAGACGCGAACGAAAAAACGATTGTAAAATACGGAAAAACATTTGGTGTCCTTTTAGCAATTGCAGCTATGTTTATTGCACCCCTAATTGCAAATGCAGGAAGTTTGTTTGATTATTTACAAAAAGTAAATGGTATTTACAGTATTCCTATTTTAACTATTATTATAGTTGGTTATACCACTAAGTATGTGCCTGCAATTGCTGCAAAAATTGGATTATTTTCTGGTTGTTTATTATACATTACTTATATGCTCATTGATATTTATTCGCCAGAAGTCTTTTCTAGATTGCACTTTTTAGACATATGCGCTATTCTATTTATTCTTAATATCTTGATAATGTTAATCATTGGCTATTTCAAACCAAGAGAAGAAGCATACGTTCAAGAATACACAAAACAAGTTGATATTACACCTTGGAAGTATCTAAAACCAGTAAGTATTGCTATCTGTCTAATTGTAATTGGAGTGTATATTTATTTTACTTAAATTATTATGAACAAAAAGTTAATTAAAGAAGTTAAAGGCTGCTTTTTAGATAAGTTTAAAGTGCAGCCTTTAATGGTATTTTCACCAGGCAGAATTAATCTTATTGGAGAGCATACCGATTACAATGAAGGTTTTACTTTTCCGGCAGCTATTAACAAAGGTATCGCGCTTGCCATAAGCAAAAGTAATTCTAATACCAGTAATGCCTATGCTCTTAATAAAGAAGAGCTATATGAGTTCAAAATAGAGAATTTAAAACCTCTCGAAGGTGGTGGTTGGAGAAATTATGTTCTTGGTGTTGTTGCAGAATTACAAAAAATAGGTAAGCAAATTGGTAATTTTAATAGCATTTTTGCTGGCAATATTCCTAGTGGTGCAGGCATGTCATCATCTGCAGCTTTAGAGAATAGTTTTGTTTTTGGACTGAATGAATTATTCGATTTAGGTTTAACTAAAAACGAAATGATTTTAGTATCTCAAAAAGCCGAACACAATTTCGCTGGTGTAAAATGTGGCATCATGGATCAGTATGCAAGTATGTTTGGTGTGAAAAAAAGTGCCCTTCTATTAGATTGTAGGACGGTTGATTCTCGCGCTTATAAAATAAATTTTAAAGACTACAAATTAATGCTTATTAATAGTAATGTAAAGCACGATTTATCTGAAAGTGCCTATAACGATAGACGTGAAGTATGTGAAAAAGTATCAGAAATATTAAATATTTCGGCATTAAGAGATGCATCTAAAGATGATCTTGAGCGAATTAAAACAGATATTACAGAGGAAGATTATCAAAAAGCATTGTATGTAATTAATGAGAATATCCGTGTAAAACAGTTTTCTGAAGCTATTAAGAAAGATGATATTGATGCCCTCGGAGATTTACTATACCAATCGCACGAAGGCTTGAGTAACAAATTTAAAGTAAGTTGTAAAGAATTAGACTTTTTAGTCAATCTAGCAAAAACAAACCCAAATATTTTAGGAGCCAGAATGATGGGAGGAGGCTTTGGTGGTTGTGTTATAATTTTACTAAAAAAAGCCGAATTTAAAACGTTTAAAAAAGATACAGCTAAACAGTTTAAAAAAAGATTTGACAAAGATTGCTCTGTGTATAGCGTGAAATTATCTCAAGGTACATTATTGGTTAAATAAAAGACATAAAATGAATACAGATTTACAAGAGTTTTCGCATAAACGCTTTAATATTCTTACTGGAGAATGGATTTTAGTTTCGCCACATAGAGCAAAACGACCATGGCAAGGACAGAATGAAGATATTTCTAATGAGCAACGTCCTTCTCACGATATAAATTGTTATTTATGTGCTGGAAATACGAGAGTTAATGGAGAAAAGAATCCTAAATATAAAGATGTGTTTGTATTTACAAACGATTTTGCTGCCTTACAGACCACATCACCAAAATTTTCTGTAAACGAAGGCTTGTTTAAAGCTGAAAGTGAGCGAGGTATTTGTAAAGTGGTTTGTTTTAGTCCAGATCACTCTAAAAGTTTAGCAGACATGACTGTTGAAGACATAAATAAAATCGTTCATACTTGGCAGAAAGAATACACCAAGTTAGGTAATAACGACATGATTAATTATGTTCAGATTTTTGAAAATAAAGGTGCCGTTATGGGTTGCAGTAATCCACATCCACATGGTCAAATATGGGGTGAATCTTCATTACCAAATGAAGCTTATAAGAAAGATAAGCAGCAACGTGATTACTTTAATAAAAACAAAAGTAGTTTGTTAGGCGATTATCTAAAGCAAGAATTAGAAACCAATGAAAGGATAATTTACCAAAATGATGATTTTGTTGTTTTAGCACCATTTTGGGCTATTTGGCCTTTTGAGACTATGATTGTTCCGAAGCAACAACATGCTAATATTACTAAAATTTCTCAACAAGAAAATTTAGGTTTTGCAGACGCAATTTCAAAAATTACAAAGGCTTATGACAAATTATTTGAATGTTCGTTTCCGTATTCTAGTGGAATTCATCAATCTCCTACAAACGGAGAAGCCAATATGCATTGGCATTGGCACATGAGTTTTTACCCACCATTATTAAGAAGTGCTACCGTAAAAAAATTTATGGTAGGTTACGAAATGTTTGGTTCTCCACAACGTGACATTACCGCAGAACAGGCGGTTTACAGACTAAAAAAATTAATTAAATAAATATATTACATTTTAGAAATCATAATGCTTTTAATTTTTTCTATCTAATTGTATGAAACAACAGAATATACTTTTATTACTATTTCCAATAGTAATAAAAGTATACACCCCATTTTGAAAATCCGTAAGAATTTTTAGAATTAGGAGAAAAAGCAATTGCTTTTAGCTTTCGTTTAGTCTGCAAGTTTATTATTCTAAAATCAACTTTTTAGTAAACTTGTGTGTTGAACTAAAAATAACAAGATTATAGATACCTGAAGAAATATTTAGTTTTAAAATATTTTCGCCTCTAGTTAAAGTTGATTGACTAATTTTTTGTCCAAAAATATTATAAACAACTAATGTCGAATTTCCCCAATCTAAAGGAATATTAATATTTAAATTAGCATCCTTTGTTATAGGATTTGGGTAAATTATTGGCTTATTTTTATCTTCTATAGTATTTATAGACAGGGTATTTGATTCAGTATTTGAAAGAACAAACTGAGAAAATGAATTAATTGTTAAATCTGTTGAAAATGAAACTTGAGTAGTTACGCCATCCGATCCAGATATTGCATCTCCGGTGTCTAATACTGATCCCCAATTATTTCCAAAATCATTACTATTCCTTTTATATAATTTATAAGAATTGGCAGTCGTTGTAAAATACTCAATATTATCAGTAAAAGTAATGCCTTCTATAGGTGTAAAATTTTGATTAACCCCATAATTATTTACAATGGTATAAGCATTAAAATCCTGTAAACTGTCTGGTAAAGTATCCGGATTGATATTTCCTTTAAATACCCAAACATCTCCATTTGGATGTGTGCCATTGGCAAAATCTATTGACAATCCGGTTAACCCAAAAGTTTTTACACCAGCTGAAGTCACATTTACTTTTTCACTTTTCCCTTCAAAAACAGGTGCATTTGATGCATTATGATTTGATCCACTAGTACCACGATACTCAGCATAATTTGTGTTTACAGTTTTGTTTACAGAAATATTCCCATTAGTTTCATTAAACTGATAATATGCTACCAAACCTGTAAATATTGGATCGGTAGTCGTTGTTTTTGTTAAATGTCTCCATTGTCTAATTTCATCAATACTTAACGGTCTATTCCATAAAGAAACCACATCAGATTTATGCAGCAGGAGATTTAGCAGATCCTCATGGTACTCATAAAGTTTGTTTAGATGCCATTTTTGCTGCTGTAAAAGAACTAAAAACAAAGAGTTTTATGAAAGACTGTTGGGTTTGGTTGTATAGAGGTGCATGGCAAGAATGGGGAATTGATGAGATAGAAATGGCAGTACCAATGAGTCCAGACCAAGTATTAGAAAAACGAAAAGGTATTTTAAGCACCAATCACAAAAAGATGGAGTTGTTTTTCAAGGTACCGACAGTAGAGAGTTTTGGCAACGTGCAGAAGATAGAAATAAAGAAACTGCTAGTATATATGATGAATTAGGGTTGTCTCATTATGCTGCTATGGAGGCTTTTGTGAGGTGGCATTTTTAATAAAAATTAAATTACATAAAGCTCCTTATTACTTCAATTCATTATATAAGATTATTGATGCTAAAATTATAATTTTCAATCAATGAAAAAATTTTTAAACTTTTCATTCATAGTAGGATTTCCTTTAGTTAACTTTTTAATCGTTAAATCACCTAATTTAAATACCTGGCTGCAACTAGGACACTTTAGTGTATTATTTTTCATAAACGTATTCTTTTTCAAATCCAATTTAGTGAAAAAGGTAGCCTATGTTTAGTCCAAATAAAAAACTTATACGACTATTAGGATCTCTTTTAGCAGCCAGAGACATAAATAATTTATAGATATTTCAGCGAAAACTCCGCAAAAGGAAACATATATTAAAAAGCATAAAAGAGTATTGGAAAAGTAAAATCTGTTGAAGTTTTTAGCGTTTTTCCTGATGCAGTAAACGTAACAAGTGTAGGTGAAGATCAACCTTATTTTAAGTACTATTGTATTTTTATCGTACAATAATTATACTTATTTATAAATGAAAAAACCTCAACTACATGATAGTCATGATATTGAGGTTTTATGCTGTACAGGCGGAGAGACTCGAACTCTCACACCTCGCGGCACTAGATCCTAAGTCTAGCGTGTCTACCAATTCCACCACGCCTGCAACTTATCCGAAGTTTCGGGATGCAAATATAGACAATACTTGCAAACTACAAACTTGTTCATTATAATTTTTCTATTTTTGATGAAGAAATAATAAAATAACTTTATGAGTACTATTCAAACGTATATAGAAGAAAACAAAAAACGCTTTTTAAATGAGCTGATTAGTTTATTAAAAATACCATCTGTAAGCGCAGATAAAGCATATAAGAAAGATGTTTTAAACACTGCAGATTTCGTTTTGGAAAGTCTTAAAAAAGCAGGTTGCGACCATGTGGAGCTTTGCGAAACGCCAGGGTATCCTATTATTTACGGAGAAAAAATTATTAATAAAAACCTACCAACAGTGCTCGTTTACGGACATTATGATGTGCAACCTGCAGATCCGATAGAATTATGGACTTCACCTCCGTTTGAACCTGTTATTAAAAATACAGCAATTCACCCAGAAGGAGCAATTTTTGCTAGAGGTGCATGTGATGATAAAGGACAAATGTATATGCATGTAAAAGCAATGGAATACATGACCTCCACAGGAAATTTACC
>Ga0115562_1003658_pt1 | contig 10231 bp, 8 predicted proteins | sample COGITO_mtgs_1105_6_FD_87200 | JGI IMG/M metagenome (GOLD analysis project Ga0115562, IMG submission 87200) | Pelagic marine microbial communities from North Sea - COGITO_mtgs_110516 | ecosystem: Environmental > Aquatic > Marine > Epipelagic | place: Germany:Helgoland, sampling site Kabeltonne...
GCCCAGGGGCGCAATGATGCCTTTGGCTTCCAGAGTGAGGCCGACCACACGCACAAGCTTGCCGCTGGTGGACACCTCTGGGGCGCGCACCTCGGCGACGAGCTGATCGACTTCTGTGGCAAAATCAAACATCGGCTTCAGGCTCCGGGTTGTCTGGGTCAGCATCTGGGTTTTCTGGTTGTTCGCTGGAATCAGATAGCTCGTTGTCTTGTCTCAGGGGCTGTTGTTCTTCGCTGGAGGGCTCTTGATTCCCGCTGGAAGGCTCTTGATTCTCGCTGGAAGGCTCATCATCCACCAGCACTGCACCTTCAATAACTTTCTCTTCTACCGGGTTGGCAAAGTTGCTGTCAAAATTACTGCTGCTTGCACTGGGGGCTCCGTAGGAATAACCCAGCACAGTTTCAGATAGCGCATTGAGGCGGTTGTCGAGCAAATCTTCTATGGCACTGTCATCAATGCTTACTTTGACACTACCCTGGGTCAATTCACGATCGCCGCGCAGGTCAATCCCTTCAAGTTCGCCCTCGAGCTGGCGATTAAATTTTTCTAGATCGATGGGGTGCAGGCGCACGACAATAGGCCCCTCGCCCTGTTGCTCTAAATCTGTTAATGCTTCTTTGGTCAGTCGCTCTATGGCTGCGCCTGACAATGTAAGTTCGCCACGAACAAGCTGCTCGGCCAGATGCAGGGCAAGCTTCTTTAGCGGTGCGTAAAATTCGGTCATATCCGACTGGGCTGCGCGCAGCGCCTGAGTCAACTCAACAAAGCCTTCTTTGGCTTCGCGCAACTGGGCCTGTGTCTCTTCCTGTCCAATCCTGTAGCCTTCTGCATAGGAATCTCGCTTGGCAGCTTCAAACTCTTCTTCGCCAATTCCAGGTTCTGGTGCAACCGGTTCTTCAATAGCAGGTTCGACAATCTCTGGGGCCTCCTCTGCTTCTTGTGCATCGGTTTCCGGCTGAATATCCAGGGACTCGGTTTCACGAGCTCCGTCGGGCAGGTCGTTAAGCACGGTTGGCTGCCACTGGGTAAATCCAGTGGACTGCCCCGATTGCTCGGGCTGGCTCCAGGAGGCACTGGCGAAGGCTTTGGCTTTTTTGCCCGCCTTCAACAGGTCATTGAGCCGCCAGCTGACCGATTGGCTGCTATCAGACAAAATCATCCCCTCGCCCTGCAAGAACCAGATCGCCGGAATCGGACAGCTTACGGGCAATACGCATAATCGCTTTCTGGGCATCTTCCACATCGGTGATGCGGATTGGGCCTTTGGCTTCCATATCATCGAGGAACATGATCTTGGCGCGCTGGGACATATTGTCGAGGAACTTGTCCTTCACAATCTCATCTGCACCCTTGAGGGCAGTCATCAGCATCTCTGGCTCAACACTGCGCATCAATACCTGCACACTGCGGTTATCAACGCCAGACAAATTATCAAAGGTGAACATGCTGTCCTGAATACGCATGGCCAGATTTTCATCCAGATCTGACACTCCACCCATAATCGCACTCTCAAGATCAACCTTGGTAAAGTTCATAATCTTGGCTGCCGTCTTGACCCCACCAAAGCTTGATGACTTGGCCGAAGAGCTGGATGAGAACTGCTGTTTCATAATACCTTCCAGTTCTTCCATCGCTGAAGGCTGCACTGTCTCCAGGCTGGCGACACGCTGCATAATTTCTGCGCGATTCTCTTTGGGCAGGAAGTTAAGCACATCTGCGGCAATATCATACTCCAGTACAGAGAGGATAATAGCCACGACCTGGGGATGCTCTTCGCGAATCATTTCACCAATTGAGCGCGCATCCATCCAGCGCAATATCTCCAGACCTTTGCTTGAGGAACCGGGCATGATGCGACCCAGTACCGTGGCCGCCTTGTCTTCACCAAGGGCGCGCTTGAGCACGTTCTCTACATAGTCGGTGGTGCCCAGACCCAGGTTAGTCTGATTTTTAATCGTGGCAACAAATTCATCCAGCACCAGGTTAACCGCTTCCTGGGATAAATCAGCAACACCTACCATTGCGCCACCCAGCGCCTGCACTTCTCGCGGGTTGAGGTAGCGGATGATATCTGCAGCCTGTTGCTCACCGAGCAGCAGCATAATAACGGCGGCACGCTCGGTGGTGGTCATTGCATCCAACTCAACCTGAAGCTCTTCGGATATTGGAAGGTCTTCTTTGATCTCGGCTGTATCCTGTACGTTTGCTTCTGCCATTTTATTTTCTCCTCACCAGACCCTACATGGGCCGGATCATTTTCTTCAGTACGTTGGCAACTCGACCTGAGTCCTCGGCCACCAGCAGGCGGACCAGAGCGACCTTATCGTCATAGGTGTTTGCTGTATCCAGCATATCTGCGGATATCGTTGATTTCTTGGGCTTGAGTTTGGCCTTGATATCCTCGAGAGATTCACCATCACCTAACTCAATCATTTCCAGTTCCGCCTTTGTTAGTTCGCCATCTTTAACCGTTGCACCCTGACCATCCTCGACAATATCAATGGCCGGCAGGTAAGACTTGATAACCGGTCTGATCACAATAAACAGCAGTGCGATAAACGTTAGCGCTGCACCGAGACTCTTCACTGTACTCATCACCTGGGCACTCTCGTACCAGGGCATTTGGTTTTCAATAATACTCGGCTCTTCAAATTTTGCCGATACGATGGTGACCACGTCACCGCGCTCGGCATTAAAGCCAACAATGCCTTTTACCAAATTGGTAAAGCGCTCTAATTCCAGCTCAGAGTAACCTCCAGCGACTGCTGTACCACCCAGCTCCTGGGCGTCTTCCGCAGCGGCTTCGGGCAAACTTTTTGACATCGGCTCGTTGATTACAACGGCTACAGAAATTCGGTCCAGCTGGCCACCCTGACGCTTAACATGGCGCACAGCCCGATCCATCTCATAATTGCGCGTGGTCTTGCTGCTCAATGTACTGAGACTATCGTCTTCTCCGGCACCACCAGCAACGATCTGGCCATTCACAACGGTGGTTGGATCCAGTGGCGCAGTATTTGATGTTGCACCTGGTACTCCGCGAGCATCTTTTATCGAACCTTTTTCGATGGCCAGTGTTTCCGAACGGGCTCGAGGGCCATTGTCGTTGCCATCATATTCTTCGTAGGTTGATTCAATCTCGGTAAAGTCCATCTGCACATCAACTTCCGCGCGCACATTGCCCTCGCCGACAACAGGTGTCAGCAAGGTATCGATGCGATTGCGATAAGTTTCTTCTATGCGCAGCTTATGCTCCATCTGCGATGTATTCAACTGCATGGATTCAAAGGTATTGGCATCTGTGAGGAGCTTGCCGCGGTGATCCACAATCACCACATCTTCTGCTGCAAGGTAAGGAATGCTTGATGCGACCATATGAATAATGGCCTGCACCTGAGAGGCAGATACGGCACGACCCGGGTAGGGGGAAACCACAACTGAGGCCTTGGCCTGGGTGCGGTTGCGCACAAAAACACTCTGCTTTGGCGACGCCAGGTGTACCCGGGCAGCTTTGATGGTGCTTATCTGGGTAATGCTGCGTGCCAGTTCCTGCTCCATGGCAGCGACATAACGCACCTGCTCCATAAATTGACTGGTGGTCATAGAGGCGTCGCTATTCAGGGCGTCTATGCCCTCGGTGGCTCCACCCTGTGGCAGGCCTCTGGAGGCGAGGAAAATTCTCGCTTCGTGATAGCGGCTGTCGGCTACTTTGAGTTCACCGGTGGCGCTGTCAATTTTGGCGCCATAGTCTGCACTGGAAAGTGCTTCATACGCCGCCTGGCGATCTGCCTCTGAAAGTCCGGGATATACCGTGCGATAGACCGGTTCCTGTACCCAGGAATAGGCCATCAAAAATATAGCCACTGTCAGCAATGCAATAATGGCTGGCATAGATCTGCGCACAGCTGGCTGTTCCAGCACTTCTCGCACACTTGGCAGAGACGATGTACTGGCAGCAGCGGCGCTCTGCAATGCTTGCCCGGGGGCAGCCGTGGTTGCAGGTACCTGAGAGTCGGGAGCACTCTGCGGGCTGGTTGCTAGATCTGTTGGATTTGCGACTGTAGTTGCCATATCTATTTTCTCTTTTCAGTTCTTACACTGGCATGTTCATAATTTCTTCGTAAGCCTTGAGTACTTTGTTTCTAATTTGAAGTGTTGCTTCAAAGGCTAACGATGACTTTTGCATACTTATCACTACGTCTGTCAGGGGTATATCTTCTCCCCGCTCATAGGCGGTACGCATTGCTTTGGAGGTCTGCTGAGTGGCATTCACTTCCTGCAGCGCTCCTTTAATACTGTCCGCAAAACCCGTGACACCTGTGGGTTTTACCTCTTGGACGGCACCTGCAGTGGGAGATATCTCTACCCCCTGGGTTGCCTGAGCCTGGTACTGGCGAATTTGCCCGAGTACCGCTTCGATATTGCCCATATTGGTTGGATTTACCATTGTCTATTCCTCTCTGGCCGCTATCGCGCGTAAGCTCTGGTGACAGAAACACCCTGTTCACGCAGTTTTTGTAGTTTGTGGCGCAATGTTCTTGGGCTGATACCGAGTTTTTCTGCAGCATGATTGCGACTGCGAGAAACCTGAAGTGCCGCCATAATGGTCTGGCACTCACTGTTTTTAACTGCTTGATTTAAACCTGTTATAGCATTGCCTGTCTGGCCGGCACCATTGGTGTTGTCGACATAGTAAGGCTGCTGGGGCGGCAGACCCTGGTCACTTGCTGAGCTGGAAAAATTGGGACTAGAAAAGCTTGGTGCAGCTGCATAGGATCCATCCCGCTCATCAGTAATAGGCATATCATCAAAAATCAGATGCTGAGTATCTATTGGGGCCTGATTGGCCAGAACCATAGCGCGCAAAATAACATTCTGCAGTTCACGAACATTGCCCGGCCATGGATAACTGACCAGCATCTGTTGGGCCTGGCTGGTCAGTCGTACTGGCTGCCCATCGCCGGACTGCTGAGCGGCAAACTGTTCCACCAATGGCAGAATATCCAGCGGGCGATCGCGCAGAGGTGGCAAGGTCAGCTTAAATGCGCTGAGACGGAAATACAGATCTTCCCGGAACGTGCGTTGCACAATGGCATTTTTAAGGTTGCGGTTGGTTGCGGCAATAACACGAATATTCAGATCTATGGCCTTTTGGCCGCCCAGTCTTACGACAGAGCGTTCCTGCAGAATCCGCAGTAGCTTAGCCTGAAGGTGAAATGACATCTCGCCAATTTCATCTAAAAAGATGGTGCCGCCCTGAGCCTGTTCAAATAGTCCAGGCTGGACTTTTGTGGCGCCGGTAAACGAGCCTTTCTCATGGCCGAAGAGCATATCTTCAATCAGATTTTCTGGCATCGCAGCGCAGTTAAACGCAATAAAAGGGCCATCATACCTGGGGGATGCATCGTGCAGTATGCGGGCCAAAACTTCTTTACCGACACCAGTGGGGCCGGTGAGCAATACGGTGACATCAACCTGCGCAACCCGCTCGGCCAGAGCCAGCAGATTGCGACTTACCGGGTCGGCAAATACAAAGGCATGCTTTTGCTGATCCTGGGAAATCTCCGAGGAGATCATTGTCTCGGCCCATTCCCGGGCGTCAAACTGACTCGCAGATACCACGGTCAGCGCGCCTTGAGCCATCGCCTGAATGCCTAATTCAAAGTTGTCCCGCTGCACTCGGGCAACGACAGGCGCCGTTGAATTGGCTGTCATCTGTGCATTCTGTACCTGTTTTAGCAGACCAGTGCACTGGCTGAGATTAAGGACAATAACCTGCGCGCCGACAAAGGCGTCCTCAGACAGCTCTGCAGAAGCCGCGCAATGAACCGTCATACCCTGCTCAGCGAAAGCGGCCAGCTGGTCAACCGTTAATGTTGCCTGCTGATCTATCCACAATACTGAGATGTTATTTAGTTTTGCCACATTGAACCCTTTTTACTTAATTGCCACTTTGTGTCTTTGAAATCAGTAGTAGCAATTTGTATGCCAAAAAGTGAAATGCTTTAAAAACAAGGAGTTAGCTCTATAGTGGCAAGAAACTGTCAGTATTTTGCCACTGGCAAAGGGTCGGCAATCCGACGGTTATCCGTTACCAGAGTGGCAATCAAAACAATGGGGATGACGGCAAACAATAGCCGCCTCAATAGGGCTGGGTGCCACTATGGGTTATCAGAGAGGCCGTATTTATTAATTTTTTCGATCAATGTGGTGCGCTGTAAATTGAGCAGTCGGGCGGTCTTGGACACATTGCCTTCGGCCTGACCCAGCGCCTTTTTGATAATACTGCGCTCGATCTCCAGCAGATGCTGCTTAAGCTGCAAGCCTTGCTCGGGAATATCGCTACCGCCCTGGGCCAGCATAATCACTTTTTGCACTTCATCCTGGCTTGCCTCTTCAGCAGCCGCTGACAGTTGCAGCTCTGCCTGTTCAGTCACCATAACCGGCGGTATCTGAGCTTCGCCAGCCTGATCCGGGAGACCACCTATTAATAGATGCAGCGCGTCCGCACTCTGACTGTCAGAGATACTGCGTATGCCCTGAGGTACCATGCTGGCAGGTACTTTGCGCAAATCAATTTCCTGGCCGGCATAGAGTGCACTGTAGCGATCGACCAGATTTGATAATTCTCTGACATTGCCAGGCCAGTCGTACTGTAGCAATAGCTCCAGAGACTTTGGGTGCAGCCTGATTGCTGACTGATTATCCCGCACATACAGATCGGCAAAATAGCTGAATAGCGTGGCAATATCTTCCCTGCGCTCGCGCAGCGCCACGATTTCCATGGGCATAACATTGAGGCGGTAATAAAGGTCTTCGCGGAAATCTCCCTGTTGAATCAGGGTTTCGATATTTTTGTGGGTTGCAGCAACAACACGGACGTCGATTGGTATGCCATGTTGAGAGCCGACGGGATCGATTTCCCGCTCCTGCAGCACCCTCAACAGCTTGACCTGCAGATCCATTGACATATCGCCAATTTCATCGAGGAATAAAGTGCCACCATTGGCCAGCTCAAAGCGACCTTTGCGGTCGGAGATCGCTCCGGTAAATGAACCTTTGCGGTGGCCAAACAGCTCGCTCTCCAGGAGCTCTCGAGGTATGGCGCCACAGTTAACCGGAATAAATGGGCCTTTATTGCGCGATGAACAGCCATGCAGCGCTTTAGCCACCAGTTCTTTACCAGTGCCGCTATCGCCCATAATCAGTACTGTGGCGTCACTGGGCCCAACCACCTTGATCAGTGATCGTAGCTCTTCAATAACTCGACTGAGGCCAATAATTGAGGTTAATTCAAACAAAAACCATTTACTCGCGTTGCTCCAGCAGTAACTGGGGCCACTTCGTCCATTGACGTGGCTCTATATTGTGTGGATCGGTTACCAACTGTACCTAATGTTGGCCCAACAGCCCAGAACAAAAACCTGCTGTGGCCGCTCAATCCCCTGGACCCTTGCAGTATAGGGTAAAATTCATTTTCATTTCAGACTATTGAACATGCCTCTAACCCGGCAACAGCGGCCAACAAGGCGCCAAATCTCTCTTTGACGAGGCCTGCGAGACTGGCTAAGCTACAGTTTCATAATAAAGACCTGCCCAATGCATGGGCAAGGGATGTTTTGATGCACAGGGTGCGCGAAGCCTTAATTGAAGTATTTATTATTTTTTGCGTTGGCGGTCTGATCGGCGCCGTGCTGGCTATGGTTTCCAATCTGTTCGTGATGGGCGTGCAATACTTTAGTCAGCAGCGCGCGGCCAGCGAATTGCTCAGTATCAGTATCGGCGATCAAACCCTGTCTTTTTCCAGTGTTTTATTTCTCTGGGTAGCGGCGGCGATCGTGGTCTTTATTAGAACAGGTCTGGCCATTCCCAGATGGGCTGGCCCTGCCGACAGCATGTATTCCGCACATCAGGTGCATCAGCCTCTGGATATCAAACAGGGCTTTGCCTCGACCTTAGCTGCCTTTACTTCTGCCAGTGGTGGTGCCTCTGTAGGTCAGTATGGCCCTATTGTTCATTTTGGTGCCACCATGGGTATCTGGGTGAAACGCTTTGTCTCCAGTCGGCTGACCCATGAAATCTATCTTGGCTGTGGTGTGGCCGCGGCTATCTCTGCCGGGTTTAATGCCCCTATTGCTGGTGTGGTATTTGCCCACGAGGCCATTTTGCGCCATTTTTCTGTGCGCGCTATTGCGCCAATAACCGTAGCGTCGGTCTCTGCCAGCACATTGAGCAATTACTGGTTTCCCCATACTGCAACCTTTGAAATTATTCACCAGGCTCCCAGTCTGGCCGAGATAGTGCCATTTTTAGTGGTGCTGACGCCGATTTTTGCTCTGGTGGCGATCTGCTTTATGTTGTCATTGCGCTATACCGCCCGGCGGGCCGCCAGCAGCAGTCTGTCGCCAATGGTGCTGCCATTTGTGGCTGCGACTATCTGTGGTTTGGTGGGTGTCTGGGTACCACAGATACTGGGCCTGGGTATTGATAGCATCAACGATATGATCGCCGGTGAGTTTGCCCTGTCCCTGCTGGTTACGGTGCTGGTGGCCAAGGTGTTAATGACAGCTCTGTGCTTGGGCTGTGGTCTGTTTGGCGGCGTTTTTTCACCCTCTCTGTTTGTCGGTGTCGCCACTGGCGCCCTGGCCGGCCAGATTCTTACTCTGCTCGGCTTTGCCGATCTGGCCAGCGTAATCAGTATTGCCGCCATGGCTGCGGTGAGCTCCGCTGTTATTGGCGCACCCTTGTCAGCAGTATTGATTGTGCTCGAGCTGACCCAATCCTATGAATATGCCGTGGCCGCGATGATGGCAGTGATGCTCTGTGGACTCCTCACCCATCGCCTGTTCGGCCAATCGTTTTTCGATCGTCAATTGTTGGACCGCGGCATTGATCTGGCCAAGGGCCGCGAGGCTATAGCTCTGGGTCATCAGGCTATAGGCCCTTTCGCCAGTGAAGACTATATTCGTATTTCCGGGGATACCTGTGGCGCCGACCTGCAGACGGAAATGAAAACCCGTGGCCATACCGAAGCCTATATAGTAGATGCTGCGGGCTGCCTGATAGGCAAGATCAATATTTATCAGGCGATAGAATGCGACGCCCTGGCGGTCCGCGAGTTTATGGATAGTAGACCCCTGTGCCTCTACGCTGATGAAGCACTGGATAGCGCCATGGTAAAGGTCAGCCAATTTGTTGGTGAAAGTCTGCCGGTTATTGATAAAAAAAGCGGTATGATGCGCGGCAGTATTGCTGAGGGTGCCCTGTTTCAAGCTGTGATTGATGTACAGGCTCAGGCGCGCAACCTGGAACGCGACTGAAAAATAATAAAATTTAAGTGAGAAGATTATGAAACTGTTGCTGCGAGCTGTACTTCTGTGCTGCTGCATAATCCCCCCTTTTGCTGTGGCTGATGCCTTTCAAGCAGGCCTCAGCGCTATGGAGCGGGGTCATTATTCAACAGCTATGCGCGCCTGGTTAAAGCTGGGTAAGGCTGGTGCTGCTGAGGCACAAAACAATGTTGGCCATCTTTATGAAGAGGGTTATGGGGTTTCACAGAACTATGCCGAGGCCATGGTTTGGTACCGACTGGCGGCAGATCAGGGTCTGGCTGAAGCCCAGCACAATGTTGGCATGCTCTACTACCACGGCTATGGCGTGGCAAAGAATTTTCGCGAGTCATTAAAGTGGTTTAAACGTGCATCACAGCAGGATCTGGCCGACTCCCAGTATATGCTTGGCCTGTCTTACCATCAGGGCAAGGGCGTGGGCCTGGATTATGAATTTGCCAAATACTGGTTCTATAAGTCGGCGGTACAGAGCTATGCCAATGCACAGTTTATGTATGCCTATATGCTGCAGGCGGGAGATGGCGGCGAATCGGAGCCATTAAAAGCCCTGGTTTGGTCGGAACTGGCAGAGCGCAATGGCAAAACCGATGCGTCTGATATCTCAAACCTGTCCAGGCTGTTAGTTGAAGACGCCGAGCAAGCCAGAGTGCCTGCGCTGGCCAGTCAATGTCTGGAATCCAACTATGAGCAATGCCCAAAATAGGTTTGCACTAGTTATTGGTTAGTGACTATTGGTAAATATTTCAATTTTTGACTAAAGAAAATCCATCTATCTCCGATCTTATATGTATCAAAAGAATGGTTATGGATGGAGCAAACCAATGGCGCCAAATAAGAAAGCAATGAATGCCTACCGCAGTGTCGGTGTTACCTCTGCAGTA
>Ga0115562_1003676_pt1 | contig 10201 bp, 9 predicted proteins | sample COGITO_mtgs_1105_6_FD_87200 | JGI IMG/M metagenome (GOLD analysis project Ga0115562, IMG submission 87200) | Pelagic marine microbial communities from North Sea - COGITO_mtgs_110516 | ecosystem: Environmental > Aquatic > Marine > Epipelagic | place: Germany:Helgoland, sampling site Kabeltonne...
ATTTCAAGGAAATTATACCCCACAGTAATTCAATTTATTAGATGCACAAAAATAGGGCTAAAGCGGGAAAGGAAAAAGTTTATCGGCACCAAGAATACAAATTGATTTGTCTTTAGTATTTTTACAGGATCAATTCAATAGCTGTGCGAAAGAATTCACAAGACAACTACCAAAAAAGGCGTTTGTTATCTACCTACTTTTCAGTAGTAGTGAGCATCTCTCTTGTCCTGTTTCTAGTGGGTTTACTTGGCCTGCTCTTGTTGAATTCAAAGAAAGTTGCAGACCACTTTAAGGAACAAATCGCTTTCACCATTTACATCAACGATACGGCCAAGCCGATTGAGGTTAAACAACTCCAAAAAAGCCTTGCCCTTCGACAAGAAACCAAAACCAGTCGTTTTGTATCTAAAGAAGAGGCTGCAGAAATTCATGCAAAAGAAATTGGAGAAGATTTCATGGAGTTTTTAGGATACAATCCTTTGTTGAGCTCTATTGATGTGTATTTCAATGCTGCCTACGTGTCTCCTGCATTTTTGAGCCAGCTTCAGAACGATTTTGAAAATAAAGCTTACATCAGTGAAGTTCTTTACGACCAGCCTTTGGTTGAAATATTGGATGAGAATATTAAGAAAATAACTGAGTGGATTTTAATTTTGAGTGGCGTGTTTATTCTTGTTGCTATTTTACTAATCAACAGTTCCATTCGACTTTCCATCTACTCCAAAAGGATGATCATTAAAACCATGCAATTGGTAGGAGCTACTAAAAGTTTTATTCGAAGACCATTTATCTGGAAACATCTACAACTGGGTATATATGGTTCTACAATAGCTCTGGCTGCTCTGGCTGGCTTGCTTTACGAACTCAATGAACGTTTCCCGGAACTCAATCTAATCGCTAACCCTATTGAGCCTGCAGTTATTTTCTCTAGCATTTTAGCGATGGGAATATTAATCACAGGTTTGAGCACATTTTTCGCTACCCAGCGTTTCCTCAATCTAACAACCGAAGCCGTTCAATAAATTGCCATGAAAAAAACCGAATCCACAAAAAAACAATTCATATTTGGTAAGCGTAATTACCAATTCCTTTTCCTTTCTCTTATAGTAATCAGCTCGGGGTTTTTCCTAATGGCTGGTGGAGGAAGTCCAGATCCAAATGTATTCAACCCTGAAATTTTTAGTTTTAGACGAATTCGATTAGCCCCAACATTAGTTTTATTGGGCTTTGGAATTGCAGTCTACTCAATCCTGACTTCTCCAAAAAAATAATTTAATGGATATACTTACAGCTATTTTGCTGGGCATCATTCAAGGGCTTACCGAATTTTTACCGATATCTTCAAGTGGACATTTAGAAATTGCCAAAACTATTTTGGGCGACAAGTCATTACCCAAAGAAAGTTTACTGATGACTCTTGTGCTTCACGGGGCAACAGCATTGAGCACAATAGTAGTTTTTAGAAATGATATTAAAGAAATTCTACAAGGCCTGTTTCAATTCAAACAAAATGACGCTTTTTACTTTTCTGCAAAAATCATACTCTCCATGATTCCTGCAGTTTTTGTGGGCCTTTTTTTTGAAGATCTTATCACACAATTATTCCATCAAAACATACTTTTAGTCGGTGGTATGTTATGGATTACGGCAGCCTTACTATACTTCGCAAATCGTGCTAAAGTAACAGAGAAGGATTTGAATTTTAAAAATGCTCTTGGCATTGGCATCATTCAAGCCATTGCCATTCTACCTGGAATATCGAGAAGTGGAGCTACAATAGCCTTGGGTGTTATTCTCGGCATTGACAAAAGCAAAGCTGCTCGTTTTTCTTTCCTTATGGTCATTCCATTGATTTTTGGAAGCATGGCAAAAAGTATCCTAGAAATAGATTCTCAAATATCTGAAATCAATATAATAACCCTCAGTATTGGTTTTATTGCAGCTTTCCTAACTGGAATAGTAGCTTGCAAATGGATGATTGAATGGGTGAAAAATTCGAAACTCTGGTACTTTAGTTTGTATTGTTTAATCGCTGGTACTGCAGCTATGATGTATGGTGTTTTATGAGTGCGTTGAAAGAGCAGTTTCTAAATGGTGAAATCATTCTTATAGATAAGCCTTTGGATTGGACTTCTTTTCAGGTTGTCAATAAAATAAGGTGGCTGATCCGATCCACCTTCGGTATCAAAAAAATCAAAGTTGGGCATGCAGGAACTCTAGACCCACTGGCATCTGGCCTTCTAATTTTATGTACTGGTAAAATGACCAAAAGCATTGAGCAATTCATGGGTCAAGAAAAAGAATACACCGGCACTTTTACTCTAGGATCGACCACTCCATCTTACGATCTTGAAACTGAGATTGACAATACCTTTCCAACTGATCATATTACCGAAGAATTACTTCAGGCAACTTTACATCAGTTCGTTGGAACGATTGATCAGTATCCGCCTGTTTTTTCTGCCTTAAAAAAAGATGGGAAACGGCTGTATGAATTTGCTCGTGAAGGAATTGAAGTTGAAATTCCTGCCCGAAAAGTTAATATTCGCAGCTTTGAGTTGACACAAAAAGCAATTCCAAAAGTTGATTTTAAAGTCATTTGCAGCAAAGGAACCTACATCCGATCTTTAGCCAATGATTATGGTAAAGCCTTAAATTCTGGGGCACATCTCAGTGCTTTACGAAGAACTCGGATTGGAGAATTCAATATTGAACACGCTATAAGTATCGAAGATTTCGAGAAACAGATAAAAAAATAAAGCTAAACCCCGTATTATCTCAAAATCAGTCCCCTTAATTCTCTATATTTGTAACACTAAAAAAAACAGATGAACTTCAACCGTATATTACTTAAACTTAGTGGCGAAGCACTTATGGGTGATCGCTCCCATGGAATAGATCCAGTAAGGATTAACGAATATGCCGAAGAAATAAAGCAGATATACGATCAGAAAACAGAAATCGCTATTGTTATTGGCGGTGGAAATATCTTTAGAGGTGTTTCGGGATCTAGCCAAGGAATCGATCGAGTTCAGGCAGATTATATGGGAATGCTCGCTACTGTGATCAACGGTCTTGCACTGCAAAGCGCCCTTGAAAATGTTGGCGTACCAACACGATTACAAACAGCTTTAAAAATTGAAGCCGTTGCTGAACCCTACATCAAAAGAAAAGCTGTTCGCCATTTAGAAAAAAATCGCGTTGTTATTTTTAGTGCAGGTACTGGAAATCCATTTTTCACAACAGATTCTGCTGCTGTACTCCGTGCAGTTGAAATTAATGCAGATGTTATTTTAAAAGGTACTCGTGTTGACGGTATCTATAATGATGATCCTGAAAAAAATAAAGAAGCTGTTAAATTTGACACCCTTTCTTTTGAAGAAGTTCTTAAAAAAGGTTTGAAAATAATGGACACAACTGCTTTCACTCTAAGCCAAGAAAACAAATTACCCATCATTGTATTTGACATGAATACCAAAGGAAACTTAGTCCGTGTTGTACGGGGAGAAAATATAGGAACCAAAGTAGATCTTTAAGTCACAAGCTTATGAACGAAGAATTACAATTTATCATTGACAGCGCACTTGAAAATATGAGTAGTGCTATTGAACATTTAGAAAGTGAGTTACTCAAAATCAGAGCTGGAAAAGCAAATCCCGTTATGCTTATCAGCGTTATGGTTGATTACTACGGATCACCTACTCCACTGAGTCAAGTTGCAAATGTAAGCACACCCGATGCGCGAACATTATCAATTCAGCCTTGGGAAAAAGCTTTGCTTGCTGAAATAGAAAAAGCCATCATGAATGCTAATTTAGGTTTCAACCCAATGAATAATGGGGAATCTATAATCATCAATGTTCCACCATTAACGGAAGAGCGCCGAAAAGAATTAGCTAAAATGGCAAAGGCTGAGACCGAAACCGCCAAAGTAAGTATTCGTAATGCTCGTAAAGACGCAAACAACGAAATCAAAAAATCAGAGGTTTCTGATGACGAGCAAAAAAATTGTGAAATTGATGTTCAAAAACACACCGATGCGTACATCAAAAAAACTGATGAGGTCTACGTTCGCAAAGAAAAAGAGATTTTAACAGTCTGATCCTTTTGCTCAGATCAATTCCTGAGTGCTCTACATTATGAAAAAAAAAGGAAATTGGAATTTTTGGGAAGGTATTGCTCGTCTCATTCTCCGAAACCGTTTTACGCTACTCATTATACTTTTTGCAGCCACTGCCTTTTGGGTGTCTCAGTGGAAATACATGCGCTTCACGTTTACCGAAGCCAACTTACTTCCTGATCAGCACGAAGAGAATATTCGTTACAACGAATTCCTTAAGCTTTTTGGTGAAGAAGGAAATGTGATGGTACTTGCAGTGCAAGACCCAGATTTATTTAGTGCAGGCCGATTAGATGCATGGAATGAATTGAGTGCAAAACTTGGTTCTTATGAAGAAATTGATTTTACTCTTTCTTTAGACAACCTGAGGGTCTTATCTAAAAACAAGCGGAAAAACAAATTTGAAATGATTCCTTTTCAGGCTAAAAAACCTGAAACTGAAGCTGAGTTTGCCTTACTCAAACAGCAACTTTTCAAGGAACTACCCTTTTTCGAAAACCTCCTTTTTAATAAAGAAACTCAGACGGTTCGAACTGCGGTTTATATGAAAACCGAGATTGTAAACAGTGCTGCAAGAAAAAAATTCATATACGAAACCTTCATCCCGTTAATTGAAGAGTTTGAAGCTGAAAATAAAGTTGATGTTCGTAACTCGGGTATGCCCTACATTAGAACCCTCAATGCTCAAAATATAGTTGACGAAATTGGAATATTCGTTTTGGGAGCCATGGGAATAACTTCTTTGATTTTCTTCTTATTTTTCCGATCCATACGGGCAACTTTAATATCCATGGTCATCGTTCTCTTTGGAGTAGTCTGGGCCTTGGGAACTTTAGGATGGATGGGGTATGAAATAACTGTTTTGACAGCCTTGATTCCTCCTCTAATCATTGTTATTGGAATTCCAAACTGCATTTTCTTAATCAATAAGTACCAGCAAGAAGTTGCCAAACATGGAAACCAAGTTAAATCCCTGCAGCAGGTTATAGTAAAGATTGGGAATGCCACTTTAATGACCAACCTAACTACAGCATCTGGTTTTGCTACCTTCATTCTAACCGATAGCAAACTCCTCAAAGAATTTGGAATCATTGCATCCATCAATGTGATTGGGATTTTCATACTATCCCTGCTTTTGATTCCAATCATCTACAGCTTTATGCCCTTGCCCAACAAGAAGCATTTAAACCATTTGAAAAACAAGTCGATTGATCGTTTTGTTGGTTGGATGGAAGGTATTGTACGCCACCGAAGAATCAATACCTACATCATTTCACTTGTTCTATTGGTTGCAAGCATCATTGGAATTTATCAAATTCGAATATCTGGAAGCATCCTTGATGATATGCCCCAGAAGAAAGAATTTTTTAAAGATATTTTGTTCTTCGATCAAGAATTCAATGGAATTGTCCCTTTAGAAATTCTAATTGACACCAAGCGTAAAAACGGGGTTGTAAAACTCCCTACTCTGAAACGCATGGATGCCCTAGGAAAAAGCATTGATGCAATTCCTGAGTTATCGACTCCCCTATCCATTGTCAATGCAATGAAATATGCTAAACAGGCGTATTACAATGGAAATCCAAATTATTACAAACTACCTACAGCTCAAGAAAATAATTTCATCCTTTCTTATTTTGGCAAGGAAGACGAGAGTGATAATCTGATGAAGAACTACGTCGATTCTACAGGTCAATACGCGCGCCTGACAACCTTCATGAAAGACATTCGAACAGAACGGATGGAGGAAATTAAAGCTGATTTAGAAAAAGAAATTAAAAAGATTTTTCCTGAAGACCGTTACGATGTTCAACTTACTGGGAAATCTCTTATTTTCCTAAAAGGAACCAAATACTTAATCAACAACCTTATTCTATCGCTTTCTTTGGCCATTTTACTGATCGCTCTTTTCATGGCTTATTTATTTCGTTCTTTCAAAATGATCATCATATCACTAATCCCAAACCTCCTTCCTTTATTGGTAACCGCAGGAATGATGGGCTACTTGGGCATACCTATAAAGCCCTCCACAATCTTAGTTTTTAGTATTGCCTTTGGAATTTCGGTAGACGACACCATTCATTTTTTAGCAAAATACAGGCAAGAACTGATCGACTCTAAATGGAAAATTCAACGTTCTGTATATGCAGCGCTTCGAGAAACTGGTGTGAGTATGTTTTATACTTCCATTGTTTTATTTTTTGGTTTTTCCGTTTTCATGATTTCAGAATTCGGCGGGACCGTAGCCCTAGGTGGATTGGTTTCTGCTACACTTTTATTTGCAATGCTTGCTAATTTAATATTACTTCCATCCCTTCTGATTTCACTGGAACGAACAGTTTCAAATGAAGATGTAATGAAAGAACCTACACTACAGATTTTAGAGCGAAAAGAAACAAAGGAAGTCGAAGAAGAACAAACTAAAATTTAGATAATCTGCTATCTTTGCAGCGAAAGAACAAGACTATTATGAAGATTAAGTCCTTATTGAAATTACCGGCTACTGGCCAAGAAGTTAGCGTTAGAGGTTGGGTACGAACCTTTAGAGCCAATCGTTTTATAGCACTAAACGACGGATCTACTTTAGGGAATCTGCAATGTGTCGTGGATTTTGAATCCATGGACGAAGATGTTCTGAAAAAAATAAATACGGGTGCTGCTGTAAAAATTACTGGAAACTTTGTAGAGAGTCAAGGAAAAGGTCAGTCTGCAGAAATCCAAGCGACTGATGTTTTTATTTATGGAGAAGCCGATCCAGAAAGCTACCCTATTCAACCCAAAAAACACAGCTTAGAGTTTCTAAGAGAAAAGGCACATTTACGTGTTAGAACAGCCACATTTAGCGCTGTAATGCGTGTTCGCTCTGCACTTGCCTTTGGAGTACATCAATTTTTTAGACAAGAAGGGTTTCAATATGTAAATACTCCTATCGTAACAGGAAGTGATGCCGAAGGAGCTGGAGAGATGTTTCGTGTGAGTGCTCTGGATCCAAAAAATCCGCCACTTAACGAAGATGGTTCCATTGATTTTAATCAAGATTTTTTCGGAAAAGAAACACACCTAACTGTTTCGGGGCAATTAGAAGCAGAAACTTATGCTATGGGCTTAGGCGAAGTATATACGTTTGGTCCGACTTTTCGAGCAGAAAATTCGAATACTACCCGTCACCTTGCAGAATTTTGGATGATCGAACCTGAGATGGCATTCTTTGATTTGGATGACAATATGGATTTGGCAGAGAAATTCATCAAAAATGTATTGGCATATGTACTCAAGGAATGTGAAGAAGACCTTACCTTTTTGGATGATCGCCTTACTCAAGAAGACAAATCAAAACCCCAAGCAGAGCGTTCTGCAATGGGCTTATTAGAAAAAATAAAGTTTGTAGTTGAAAATGAATTTAAGCGGGTTAGTTACACCGAAGCAATTGACATTTTACGCAACAGCAAACCTAATAAAAAGAAGAAATTCAAATATAATATAGACGAATGGGGTGCTGATTTACAAAGTGAGCATGAACGCTTTTTAGTTGAAAAACATTTCAATTGTCCCGTTATATTGTATGACTATCCAGCGACAATCAAAGCGTTTTATATGCGTATGAATGAAGACCAAAAAACAGTTCGAGCGATGGACATTCTATTTCCTGGAATTGGAGAAATTGTAGGTGGATCGCAGCGTGAAGAACGTTTGGATGTGCTTCAAGATCGAATCAAAGCAATGGGAATCGACGAAGAAGAGTTGTGGTGGTACCTTGATCTTAGACGCTTCGGAAGTGCTCCTCACAGTGGTTTTGGACTTGGATTTGAACGCTTGGTTTTGTTTGCTACTGGCATGAGTAATATTCGGGATGTAATTCCATTTCCAAGAACACCACAGAATGCCGCTTTCTAAAGTCTTTACTTTTTCATACTTTTAGGGAAAGTCCCAACTTATTATGCTGAAACAACAATTTCAATTAAAGCTTTCACAAAAATTATCTCCTCAACAAATTCAGTTGATGAAGATGATTCAACTGACAACTTTAGATTTTGAACAACGCCTTCAAAATGAAATAGAAGAAAATCCAGCACTGGAAGACGGGAAAGAAGAAGTTAATGAGCCTCTCGAAGATTACCAAGATGAATACGAGGACCATGAAACCATCGACACACAAGACATTGACATCGACGCCTATTTAAGTGATGACGAAACACCCACTTATCAACTCCATGCCAATAACTACAGTAGTGATGATGAAGAAAAGACAGTACCTATTACTGGTGGAGTCGGATTTCATCAACACCTAAAAAGCCAACTCAGTTCGCTTATCCTAACAGATGAAGAAGAACGAATTGCAGAATTTTTAATCGGAAGCATTGATGATAGTGGCTACCTCAGGAGGTCTTTATTGGACATCTTAGATGACTTGGCTTTCACGCAAAGCATCATGGCTTCGGAAGAGCAGTTAGAGCTTGTCTTAGAAAGAATACATTCGTTAGACCCTGCAGGTGTTGGAGCAAGGACACTTCAAGAGTGTCTTTCCATTCAGTTGAGCAGAAAACAACTTTCCGTACCCCAAATTATGGCTTCGAAAATAATAAACGAAGCATTCGACTTATTTTCAAAGAAACACTTCATTAAACTTCAAGAAAAATTTGATGTTGATGAAGAATTACTCAAGCAAGGACTTAAGGAGATTGAACGATTAAATCCCAAACCAGGTGGTGCTTTATCCGGTACTTTTCAGAATACCCATATCGTACCCGATTTTATCTTAACCATTGAAAATGGCGTTCTCAACGTTGTGTTGAATCGTAGGAATGCTCCCGAACTTCACATCTCTTCTTCGTACAAAGAAATGATGCAAGGCTATAAGGCTGCACCTACGAAGAATAAAGGTCAGAAAGATGCAATTCAATTCATCAAACAAAAACTCGACGCTGCCCAATGGTTTATCGATGCAGTAGCACAACGCTACCAAACCTTGTACCAGACCATAAATGCTATCGTAAAGCAGCAGGAGGACTATTTCCTCTCCGGTGATGAGTTGCAATTGAAACCGATGATTCTAAAAGACATTGCTGAAATTATTCAAATGGATATTTCAACAGTATCGCGGGTGGCAAACAGTAAATATATTGAGACTCCATACGGAACAAAACTTTTAAAAAGCTTTTTCTCCGAATCGCTTACTAATGAAGATGGAGAAGAAGTTTCTACTTTAGAAATCAAAAAAATCCTTCGCACACTTATTGAAGAAGAAGATAAACGAAAGCCACTTGCTGACTTGGCTTTATCTGAAAGCTTATTGAAAGTAGGGTACCGAGTGGCTAGAAGAACAGTTGCTAAGTACAGAGAACAGATGGATTTTCCCGTTGCACGCTTACGTAAAGAGCTATAGGACGTAAAAGATCAAACCCACTTTGACGGAGTTGAGATCCAAAGGAACTCCCATATCTGTTTGAATTCCTTTTTTAAAGTAAGGAGACAAAGTATATTCTATGTAGATATTCCAAGTATTATACCCAGTCGATAATTTCAGGGCATGCGCAAAAGGATTTACTTCGGTTAAGCGTGTTGAATCGCCAGTAAAGGGACTCGTCTTGGAAAGGAAATTATACCGAAATACGTATCCTGTATAAATTCTCCAAAAGGAATAAGACGAAGCGGTAGAGGTTCGCCAACGATATTCAATAGGGACTTCAAAAAAATGTGATATCAATCTATTTTTGGAAGCAAGTAATGTGTTTTCAATTAAATTAAACTCATAAGGAGATCCAGTTTCTTCTATTAAGGTAAGGTTAGAACCATAATTACTAATTCCATATCCTAAGCCAACACCAAAAGCTCGATTGGAATTTGTATTTAAAGGGAGGTCTCTAATAAAGCCTACACTAAAAGCTTGAGATATACCATTGAAACGAAAACCATTGATTGATTCGTTTGCAAGCAAAAAAGAAAGGCTTGCATACCATTGATCTTCTTTATATGGAGCACTCTTCGTTGGCAAGCTATCTTGGGCTACCATCGAGAAACTAATCATCAAAAATAATGCTGCGATACAATGCTTCATTTGGTAAAGGTAGCAGAAGTTAAGGC
>Ga0115562_1003687_pt1 | contig 10183 bp, 9 predicted proteins | sample COGITO_mtgs_1105_6_FD_87200 | JGI IMG/M metagenome (GOLD analysis project Ga0115562, IMG submission 87200) | Pelagic marine microbial communities from North Sea - COGITO_mtgs_110516 | ecosystem: Environmental > Aquatic > Marine > Epipelagic | place: Germany:Helgoland, sampling site Kabeltonne...
GGCCAAGTGCAGTTCAAAGCGGAAAAAGCTGGTGTGGTTCACGCCGGTATCGGCAAGGCCTCTTTCTCTGCCCAGCAGATCGAAGAGAACATGAAAGCCTTCGTTGACGCCGTCAGCAAAGCCCGGCCATCCGGTGCCAAAGGCACATACATGAAGAAGATCGCAGTCAGCTCCACAATGGGCCCAGGCGTTTCTATCGACGTGGCTTCGGCAACTGGCAACGACTAAGACCGGATCACTTCGGTTTCGAATGCTGAAAGGCGGCCCTCAGGGGTCGCCTTTCTTGCTTTTGGAGGTTGGCGCGGGCGACCCAGCAGACAACTGCAAAAACAGTGCTCACCCACCGACGCGCATACCTAATCGAAAACCCCCACCGCTTTGCAGCGATGGGGGTGAGTGGTGCCCGAGTGGGCAACCCAACCGCTCATCCGGGGAGAGGTAGCGATTGGGTTTGAGGGTTTGCTTATGGCAGCAGAACGCTGTCGATCACGTGGATCACGCCGTTAGAGGCGATGATGTCCGCTGTTGTGACGTTGCTGTCTTCGACTTTCACGCCGTTGCGGCCGTCAATGTGGACATTTGCGCCGTTGACTGTTGCAACGCTTAAACGCTGACCGGCCAACTGATCGGATGTGACCGCACCTGGCACAACGTGATATGTCAGGATCGCTACAAGCTGATCTTTGTTCTCTGGCATCAACAGCGTGTCGATAGTGCCTGCTGGCAGTTTTGCAAATGCCTCGTCTGTTGGGGCGAAGACTGTGAATGGACCGGTCCCCTTCAGCGTATCGACAAGGCCCGCAGCAGTGACAGCCGCGACGAGTGTGTTGAAGCTACCGTTGGATGCGGCGATATCAACGATATCAGGCTCGCTCTCCATCATAGGTGTACAGGCAGCAGCAATAGCTACGCCAGCGGCGAGAAATGTAGATTTGATTGCAAAGCGACGGTTCATTGGGTGTTCCTTTTCTTCCCTATTAACAATGTTGTTACGGGGGAAAAGACGCACTGGTTGTCATTCTGACAATGAGTTTATGAACTGTATTATAGTCATCCAAATGACCTGCTTGAACGTGAGGCGTCGCTAGCTTTCAGAGCAATGTCGGCGGAACGCTTTTTTCAGCAGATCCAATTCTTCGCGCAAGAGTGAAACTTCGGCACGCAAGTCATCGGCAAGCGGCTCACCGCATAGGATGGTAAAACTGCAAAGTGTCGTGCCAGCCGCATCGCTGACGACAAAGGCCTGCACCCCGTCGCTGATCAACGCCGTTGGGATCGGCACAGTCACCCGCCAAACATTGTGGGTGGCGTCCTGTTGGCAGGTCACGCCATCAAGGGAGCTGCCAAGATGGGTAATCCCTACGTCGGGTTCATTATCCCCAGTACCCACCAGATCACCCTGCCAAACACCAGCTTTGATTTGTGTATTGATAAACTGCATCAAGGGTGTCCTTAAATATCCGCGCGTGGATAGCGGCAAAGTGTCAGATCACGGATATCAATCTTGTTCATCGCGGGGCTTTCGATCATCAGGTCAATCCACATTCGCTCAGCGCGTCTTTCATTCAAACCACTATAGGCCAAATCAAACTCAACCATCGTCTCGGGGGTCGCGTCAGGCAAGGTCAGCAAAACCTGCTCGGTGTTCGGCCCGTTCTTGACGTTTAGCCGTGCATAGATCGTCGTGGGCTTCTCTCGTTCAATCACTGCGGCAAGCCGGATCAGATGACGTTTCTTGAGGCCTTCACAAGATGCCTGCGGAATTTCGATGACAAGTGACAGATAGCTGCCGTCAAAATGGAAGACATCCAAGGCGACCCCAAAGGGTGAAAGATCAACATCACGTGTGTTTCTGGCTTGACGCAGACTCACCTCTGATCGCTTGCAGTCGTGAAAGATCACCAACTCGTTTGTCAGTTCCATCTTCGACAAGGCGGGCGCGATCCCGGCGGGCATCACCGGCGCACGCCATGGTTTCGGTCGCCACGCCCAATCCGTACCGGATGGTTGTGGAAACTTGGTTGAACCAATCCGTGGCAGGGCCAGCCGGCTGTCTGCTTCGAATTTGAAGGCAGAGACGGCGCGCAACGTTCTTTTGGCCAGTTCGTTCTTGCGATCAAGTAGGCCAAGATCGATGGCTGCCACATCCACCGCAGCCTTGCGCCAGCGTTTGATCGCGCGGCGTTGCAGGAACCTGTCAAACTGGTCTTGCAGCGGAAATGGCATTCGCGGTGTCTTCCTTGTGTCCGGTGCGCAGTCTGCCAAACAAGGGCTGCGATGGAAACCACCTAGGCGTCTGGCGCGATGGCTTCTTCTTCTGTTGCCGCAGCCCGGACGCCCGCAAGCACCAGTTTGAGCAATGTCGCGCCGGGGCCCTCTTGCAACGGAGCAACGGCCAGCCCGCGCACACCAATCGTGACCAATCGGCCGTTGATGTTAGTAAATGCGCGCCATTCCTCACCCTGCAACCCAGCCATTGGTGGTGGGCCCGCATCGGTGAAATGGATCATCACCTGACTGTTGAAGGCTTGGCTAGACAAAATATCGACGGCCTCTGCGTCACCGGTCTGGCTGAGCAGACGCGCACCGTCTTCGGTAATAAGATAGTCGCGCAAAGCCAGTTCATCTGCGGCAACGCTTCCGCTGTCGGCGGGACCAACTTGGACGGTGGCAAAGCCAACGAGACTGGGCGCGGCAGTGTCCGCACCCAATGTCACGCAAGGCGCCAAGATGGCAAAATCGCGTTCTGGATGGCTGCCAATATCATCGATGCAATAGCCAGCTGGTGATGTCGCGATAACCTCGCCTTGAGCGAGGGCTACCGATCTTGATGGCGGATCAATCATTGGGGTGCAGGCCGAAATGGTCAGCACCCCAATTAACGCAACACAGGCGCGGATCATGCGATTACAGATCCATATAGATGTGCTTTTCGGCCTTCGCACCGGGATGGGTGACAGCACCCAGGCGCGCACCGCCGACAAGCTGCGCATATTTCCACAAAGCACCCGAGGCATAGATCGTCTCTTTAGGACCTTTCCAGTTTGCCTTGCGCGTTGCGAGCTCCTCTTCGGTTAGATCAACCGACAGCTCACCCGTGATGGCGTTAATCGTAATCATGTCACCGTTTTGCAGCATGCCGATAGGACCGCCATGTGCGGCCTCTGGCCCCACGTGACCCACGCAGAACCCGCGTGTCGCACCCGAAAAACGGCCATCAGTGATCAGCGCGACTTTCTTGCCCATGCCCTGACCGGACAAGGCTGCCGTGGTCGCCAACATTTCGCGCATGCCGGGGCCACCTGATGGGCCTTCGTTGCGGATGACAATCACTTCGCCCTCTTCATAGGCGCGGGCTTTAACGCCTTCAAACGCATCCTCTTCGGACTCAAAGACCCGCGCAGGACCTGTGAAAGATTGCTCTTCCGCGGACATGCCCGCGACTTTGACGATCGCACCTTCAGGGGCAAGGTTTCCCTGCAGTCCGACAACGCCGCCTGTGGCTGTGATCGGTGTCTCAACAGGGTAGATGACAGTGCCGTCGGCATCGCCTTTGATCATATCGAGCTCTTCACCCATGGTGCGTCCCGTGGCAGTCATGCAGTCTTCGTGGATCAGACCCGCTTTGCGCAGTTCTTTCAGCACAACAGGCACGCCGCCCGCCTCATAAAGGTCTTTGGCCACGTAATCGCCGCCCGGCTTGAGGTTCACAAAGTAAGGGGTATCGCGGAAAATGTCGCAGACATCCATCAGATCAAAATCAATGCCCGCCTCATGTGCGATGGCTGGCAAGTGCAGACCGGCGTTGGTGGAACCGCCCGTACAAGCCACAACACGCGCTGCGTTCTCCAAAGACTTGCGCGTGACAATGTCACGGGCGCGGATGTTCTTTGAGATCAAGTTCATGACCGCTTCGCCAGAAGCCACGCCGTATTGATCACGGGACTCGTAGGGAGCTGGTGCGCCGGATGAATTCATCAACGCAAGGCCGATGGCTTCGGACACACAAGCCATGGTGTTTGCCGTAAACTGGCCACCACAAGCACCCGCAGATGGGCATGCCACGCGCTCGAGCACTTCAAGTTCTGCATCAGTCATGTTGCCGGCTTGGTGTTTGCCGACAGCCTCGAATACATCTTGGACGGTCACGTCTTTGCCGTTCAAACGGCCTGGCAGGATCGACCCGCCGTACATAAAGACCGAAGGCGTGTTCAAGCGCACCATCGCCATCATCATCCCCGGCAGGGATTTGTCGCAGCCTGCAAGACCAACAATCGCGTCATAGCAGTGGCCGCGCATCGTCAGCTCAACTGTGTCCGCAATCGCCTCACGTGACGCCAGTGACGACCGCATGCCTTCGTGACCCATGGCGATACCGTCAGTCACGGTAATCGTGGTAAATTCGCGCGGTGTGCCATAACCCTTTTTGACGCCCAGCTTTACAGCCTGCGCCTGACGGTTCAGCGAGATGTTGCAAGGCGCCGCTTCGTTCCAGCATGTCGCAACGCCAACCCAAGGTTGCTTGATCGCCTCTTCGTCCAGACCCATGGCATAGAAATAGGACCGGTGCGGCGCGCGCGATGGGCCTTCGGTCACATGGCGGCTGGGTAGGTGTGTCTTATCGACCGGGGTCTTGGGCATCTGTGTGTCTCCTCGCAACTGTTGGAAAGGGTCTAAATAGAGGGCAGGCTGGGCGCAAGCCCTCCAAACACCCGTTGCGGCTGGTGTTGAGTTGGATAGGGTCGCGCAATGTCCGATCCTTACGCAGCCCACCGCGCCTTTATTCGCCCCGCGATGCAATCGTCCGAGATGTGGCGCGTGCTGGCAATGGTCTTTGCGTTTGAGTTCGTCTTCATGCTGTCGTCGCCGGTTTTTGCGGTAATGCTGCCAAGCCAAGCCGCCAAGGAAGCGTTCTACGAAGGGACCAGCGCCTTTGGCACATTGGCACAGTTCTTCTCATTCGGTGTTGCTGGCATCGGATTCCTGATCCTGCTGCGACTGCTGCATGGGCGTGGGTTGCAATCCCTCATTGGACCGGTAGTGGCGGTAAAGCGCGATTTGATCCGGGTCGCTTGGGCGGTGGGCATCTGGCTGATGATGTTGGAGCTGCTGCCGCCTTGGATCAACACCGCTGATCTGGCCGAAGTCCGCGACTTTGGCACTTGGGCAGTGTTGGTGCCAGTGGCACTGGCCGCCCTATTGATACAGGTCGGCACCGAAGAGATCTTCTTTCGCGGCTACCTGCAACAGCAGTTCGCCTGCCTGTCGAACAGTCGATGGACGTGGATGTTCGTACCCTCCGTGATGTTCGGCGCGCTGCATTTCTGGAACGGAAACGGGGCGGCCGAGGGAACGATCTGGGCGATTTGGGCAACCGTGCTTGGCATGGCCTGCGCTGATTTGACGGCGCGGACGGGCAATTTGGGGGCCGCGATTGGGCTGCACTTGGCCAACAATGCCTTTGCGCTGTTGATTGTGGGGGTCAAGGACTGGCCATCGTCAGGGCTCGCGCTGTTTCTTTATCCTTATGAAGACCCTGAATTGTATGCGTATGGGGTCGAGGCTCTTTTGTCGCCTTGGATCATCTTTCAACTCCTCACGATGCTGATCTCAGTTTCGATCATGTGGCTTGCGGCCCGCATTGCCATTCAGCGCTGATTGCAATTCGTGACGCACCGTCATATTTGATTGATAGAACACCCCGCAAAGGCCCCGCTTATGAACTGGATTACCAACTACGTTCGCCCGACCATCAACTCGCTGTTTTCCCGCCGCGAAGTGCCGGACAATCTTTGGACGAAATGCGATGACTGCGGCACAATGCTGTTTCACCGCGAATTGGCCGATAACCTGAACGTCTGCACCAACTGCGATCACCATATGGCGATCGGTGCGCGGGATCGATTGAAATCAATCTTTGATGGTGGCGTGTTTACAGAGGTCGCAGTACCCGAGCCCACAGCCGACCCACTGCATTTCCGCGATCAGAAACGGTATACCGACCGGATCAAAGAGGCGCGCAAGAAGACTGGCGAAAAAGACGCGATGCTAGTGGCCGAGGGCGAGATGGGCCGTACCGGCGTCATCGTTGCGGTTCAGGACTTCTCTTTCATGGGCGGCTCTATGTCGATGTACGTGGGCAATGCGATTGTGGCAGCGGCGGAACGTGCCATTGCGCTCAAGCGTCCGCTGATCCTGTTCTCTGCCGCCGGTGGCGCGCGGATGCAGGAAGGTATTCTTGGCCTGATGCAAATGCCCCGCACAACGATTGCAGTGCAAATGCTGAAAGAAGCAGGATTGCCCTATATTGTCGTCCTGACCCACCCGACCACAGGCGGCGTTACAGCCTCTTATGCTATGCTGGGCGATGTGCAAATTGCCGAACCAAACGCGCTTATTGGCTTTGCCGGTGCGCGCGTGATTGAGCAGACTATCGGTGAAAAGCTGCCCGAAGGGTTCCAGCGCGCCGAATACCTGTTGGATCATGGCATGCTTGACCGCGTCACAAACCGGACTGTGCTGAAAGATGAACTAGTAACGATTGTGCGCTTGTTGACGCAGCAAAGCGCCCCTGTGAAAGGTGACTTGCCCGCCCCAGAAATCCAATCCGAAGCTGCCGAAGAAATTGAAGCAGCAGAGGATGCAGCGGCAGCCAAAAAGTGACCCGTTCCTCTGACGTGATCCTTGACCGGATGATGACTTTGCACCCCAAGGTCATGGATTTGGTTTTGGATCGGGTTTGGCGCCTGTTGGATGCTGTCGGCAATCCACAAGACAGCCTTCCTCCTGTGATCCACGTCGCGGGCACCAATGGCAAAGGATCGACCCAAGCGATGATCCGCGCTGGGTTAGAGGCTGGTGGTTCACGCGTCCATGCCTATACATCCCCGCACTTGGCGCGCTTTCACGAACGTATCCGTTTGGCTGGCGCGCTGATCACAGAAGAGGCGCTGACGGATGTGCTGGATCGTTGTTATGTCGCGAATGGCCCCGAAGCGATTACCTATTTTGAAATAACAACCGTTGCAGGACTGCTTGCGTTCGCCGAAACGCCCGCTGACTACACCTTACTTGAGGTGGGTCTTGGTGGACGATTGGACGCGACCAATGTGATTTCAGACCCCGCCATCACGATCATCACGCCCGTGGATTTGGACCACCAGCAATTTCTTGGTGATAAGCTGGGTGCCATTGCGGGCGAAAAGGCAGGTATTATCAAGCGCGGTGTCCCATGTGTGGTTGGCCCGCAGCATGATGAAAGCATGGATGTGATCGAGGCAAAGGCGGCGGCGCTCGGCGCGCCGCTTCTGGCCTATGGTCAGCACTGGCATGTGAGCGTTGAACGTGATCGTCTGATCTATCAGGACGAGCGTGGCTTGCTAGATCTACCGTTGCCGAACTTGCTGGGGCCACATCAGGCGATGAATGCGGGTGCCGCAATCGCGGCATTTCGTGCGCTGGGCAAGGATGAGGCGGCCTGCGAGGCTGCGGTGACACTTGCGTACTGGCCTGCGCGGATGGAAAAATTAACCAAGGGGGCGTTGGTTGAATTGGCCGCTCCGGCTGAGCTTTGGCTTGATGGCGGGCACAACCCGGCGGCAGGGCAGGCCTTGGCCGCCACGTTGCGCGCCCAACCACCTCGCCCAACCCACTTGATTTGTGGTATGCTGAAGACAAAAGATGTGAGAGGCTATCTGCGACATTTAGCGGGGGTGGCAGAAAGCCTGACAGCTGTTTCAATCCCAGGCGAGGCGGCCACGCTGACGGCTGGACAAACAGCGGCGGAGGCTGAGACAGTCGGCTTGAAGGCGCTGGTTGCTGAAACGGTGCAAGATGCAATTGCGCAGATCACACGAGAGACGCCACATGCGCGCATCTTGATCTGCGGATCGCTCTATCTGGCGGGGCATGTAATGCGGGAGAATGATGTTTGATTAAGAGTTTAGTGGCTGCTGTGTGTTTGGTGGCTAATAGTGCGAGCGCCGCAGATTTCTATTTCTGCTGGCAAGGGTCGAATGGCTACACAATGACCGGGCAGATGATGATCAACCCGACGGCATTGAACAAACCCGTTGTCACCCAAAGCGATGTTATCCTGTTCAAAATTGCGGGCTATCAAGATGCGCAATTGCTGGGCAAGTGGGACATGGAAAGCCTGCAGGATTCCACCAGTTGGCTTCTTAACTATGATCCTGGGCGCAGCGTGTTCATGACCCCGGGTGAAATGGGTTTGGGCGTCAGCCAAGCGTGGAACGCGGGAGGAACAGCCACTGACTGCGGTGATCCCGGTTTTGGCTTCAATCTTGGGAATTATGCGCAGGATTTCTGCCTGAATGGCACGTGGGTAGAAGCAAGCGGGATGCCCCCTGAAACACCGTTTCTGGTGAGTCCTGTTCCGGTGGACCCGCTGTGCCGCGTCTATACCCCAACAAGTTGACCGATTCGCGAATCAGTCTATTGACTGCGAATCACTTCATCGCGTAGTGTCACGTTAACGTGAAGCGCCATATTTAATAGGCGCGTGCGAGCAGTATTGGCAGGGCAAGTAGATGGGCCATAGTGGCCCGTCTCTTGTTTTCCCGCGAATCTCATAATCGTTATCCGCAACAATTTGCCACTGCGACCCCGTCGCGATTTGCATGTGGGCAATTCCCTCCCTAGGGTTAGGCAAATGTCAGCAACGGGTGAAGACGGACTGTGTTGAAAAAATCAATTTGTGGGCTGGTCCTAGCCCTTACGATCGCGGGCGCTGGACCAGCGAGCGCGGATTCTCAGGCAGGTTCTTACCTTGCCGCACGTCAAGCTATCTTGGCGCATAACTTCGCTCAAGCTGCGCGGCACTTTAGCCAAGGTTTGGCCGCTGATCCGTCAAACCCCTACATGCTTGAAAATGCGATGACCTCATATATCGCGCTGGGACAAATGGACAGTGCGATACCCATTGCGCAGTCCATCGTTGATTTCGGCTATGACAGCCAGATTGCAAATCTGGCGCTGATGAACGCCAATGCCAAGGCTGGCAACTGGGCGGACATTTTCAATGCGCTCGAAGCCGGGCGCAGTGTGGGGCCACTGGTTGATGGTTTGGCGCAAGGCTGGGCGCATTTGGGGCAGGGCGACATGACCCGCGCTGTTGCAAGCTTTGATCAGGTGATCGAAGCCGATGGCATGACGATCTATGGCTTGACCCACAAAGCCTATGCGCTGGCCTCTGTCGGTGATTTCGAAGGGGCCGAGGCAATTTTTTCGGGGCAGATCCCCGGCGGGATGCGCTATAGCCGTCAAAGCGCTGTCGCGCATGCGCAGATTCTGAGCCAACTGGGCCGGAACGATGACGCAATCAAGATCATCGATGGTGTTTTTGGCGGTCAGATGGACGCGCGCATCGCCGAACTGCGCCTGCAGATTGCCGACGGACAAGCCGTCGCCTACGACGCTGTGCGGACACCCGTCCAAGGTCTTGCCGATTTGGCCCATATGATTGCAGGGATCGTCAAAGACGATGCCCCGATACCCTTCACACTCATGTACGCGCGTTCCGCAATGTACCTTTGGCCTGAGAATACGCCGGCTGTTCTGATGACCGCCGGTCTACTTGAAGAGGTGGAACAATACGATCTTGCCAATACCGTCTACGCCTCGGTTTCCCCTGATGATCCCTCTTTTCATGCCGCTGAACTTGGCCGCGCCGAGGTGCTGCGGGCAGCTGGGCGCAGCGATGCCGCAATCGAGGTGCTTGAGGCGCTTACACGCAACTACCCGGACCTCCCGGCCGTTTTTGCCACCAAAGGCGACACCTTGCGGCAGGCCGAGCGTTATGAAGAAGCCATTGCGACATATTCCCGAGCGTTAGAGCTTTATAGCGCGGCCGATAGTTCGCGCTGGTTCGTGCACTACACACGCGGCATATCCTATCATAAGGTCGATAACTGGTCCGGCGCAGAGGCTGATTTTCGTGCAGCCCTGGTTTTGCAACCCGAACATCCGCAGATCTTGAATTACCTGGGCTATTCGCTTGTTGAACGGGGCGAAAAGCTGGACGAAGCCTTGCAAATGATCGAAACAGCCGCCGCCGCGCGCCCGGACAACGGAGCGATTGTGGACAGTCTTGGCTGGGTCTATTTTCAGCTTGGCCGTTATGACGAGGCGGTTGTGCACCTTGAGCGAGCAGCCTCGCTTGAAC
>Ga0115562_1003712_pt1 | contig 10131 bp, 6 predicted proteins | sample COGITO_mtgs_1105_6_FD_87200 | JGI IMG/M metagenome (GOLD analysis project Ga0115562, IMG submission 87200) | Pelagic marine microbial communities from North Sea - COGITO_mtgs_110516 | ecosystem: Environmental > Aquatic > Marine > Epipelagic | place: Germany:Helgoland, sampling site Kabeltonne...
ATGGCGTCTTGTATTTTACTCATCTTATCAATTTTAAAGCTTTGGTAACTATTCCTAACAAATATATGGAATAACTTATTTTATTAAAATTGTAATAGACTATCATGATGCCACTACTGCCTTCGTAGAAATAACGAACCATAACGGACACCTTAGCCCCGATTCAAATGGCATCCTTTTTAAAACTAAAGACACTGCTATTTTTAAAACAAACTAAGAATATACTGACTGCCACGTCGCTTACTTTTAGAAATGACGTGGTTTTAAAAAGATATAATGGAAAGCGGGAAATAGCTTCTAATAAACTTCAAAAGATTGTTATGTTATTAGATAATTATCTAAACTCCTCACAATGACGTTTCTAGTTATTAGCAATTTCGCCAATTTCTTTAATGAATTTATCGCCTAAAGCATTAGCTTCCTCTTGAGATTTAGCTTCGGTGTAAATTCTAATAATTGGTTCTGTATTACTTTTACGAAGGTGTACCCAACTTTCTGAAAAATCGATTTTCACACCATCAATAGTCGTTAATTGCTCATTTTGGTAACGGTTTTCCATGGCTTTAAGAATACCATCAACATCTAATCCTGGTGTTAATTGTATTTTCTTTTTACCCATAAAATAGCTCGGATACGTTTTTCTAAGAGCACTTACGCTTATATTTTTATCGGCCAGTAAACTTAAAAACAAGGCGACACCAACTAAAGCGTCGCGCCCGTAATGTGAGTCTGGGTAAATAATACCGCCATTACCTTCGCCACCGATAACGACCTTATTCTTTTTCATTAGATTTACAACATTCACCTCGCCTACCGCACTGGCTTCGTACATACCGCCATGTTTTTCGGTAACATCGCGTAATGCTCTAGTAGAACTCATATTACTTACCGTGTTTCCTGGTGTTATACCCAACACATAATCTGCACAGGCTACTAATGTATATTCTTCACCAAAAATCTCACCATGTTCATCCACAAAGGCTAAACGGTCCACATCTGGATCTACAACAATACCAAAATCGGCTTTGTGTTTTTTAACGGCATCAGACAAATCTGTTAGGTGCTCTTTTAAAGGCTCTGGGTTATGCGGGAATTCTCCGTTTGGCTCACAATACAACTTAATAACATCTACTCCTAACCGTTCTAAAAGTAAAGGAATTGCTATACCTCCAGTAGAATTCACACCATCTACAACAACTCTAAAACGAGCCGATTCAATAGCTTTTACATTTACTAAATCTAAATCTAGAACTTCAATAATATGCAAATCTATGTAAGCTTTATTCTTCGTTATTTTTCCTAAGCTATCTACATCAGCAAAAATCATGTTGTCACTTTCTGCTATATCTAAAATTTTAGCGCCTTCAACGGCATCTAAAAATTCTCCTTTTTCATTTAATAGTTTTAACGCATTCCATTGTTTTGGGTTATGGCTAGCGGTTAAAATAATTCCACCGTCAGCATGTTCCATAGGCACTGCTACTTCTACAGTTGGTGTTGTAGACAATCCTACATCAACCACATCAATACCTAAACCAATTAAGGTGTTCATGACTAAATTTTGAATCATTTTTCCAGAAATCCGCGCATCTCTCCCAACTACTACTTTGTAGTTTTCTTTAATGCGTTGTTGTTTTAACCATACGCCGTAAGCTGAAGCAAACTTTACAGCGTCAATAGGTGTTAAGTTCTCTCCTACTTGTCCGCCAATGGTTCCTCTAATTCCTGAAATAGATTTTATAAGTGTCATATATTTTTTATTAAAACACAAATATAGTATTTCAAAATCGGATTTCTTAAAACGGAATTCGTAAATTTCACGAATGAACTACTTAGCGCATATTTACCTATCTGGCGATAACGATTTAGTTACAATTGGAAATTTTATTGCAGATGGCATTAAGGGCAAGCGCTATAAAAAATTCTCGAAAGACATTCAAATTGGTATATTATTGCATCGGCATATTGACACCTATACAGATGCGCACAAGACCGTTAGGCTAAGTACCAAAAGGCTTCATGAAAAATACAGCCATTATTCTGGTGTTATTGTAGATATTCTTTACGACCACTTTTTAGCTAAAAATTGGGCATCATATAGCGATAAACCCCTAGACAAATACATAGAAAAATTTTATGATTCTTTGGAAATTAACTACGATTTACTCCCTTTACGAATTCAAAAAATAATGCCTTATATGCTAGCAGATAATTGGCTTTTGAGTTATGCTTCTATTGATGGTATTTCAAGAGTTTTAGACGGTGTTAATAGACGTACCAAGAATCGTTCTAGTATGAACGAGGCCGTAGTTGAACTTGAAGAATTTTACACAGAATTTGAAAATGAATTTTCTGCTTTTTTTGATGAACTCATTGCTTCTTCTAAACAAAAATTAGAAGACTTAAATAAGGAACTACATGATTAAATACTTTTTATCAATTACCTTGCTACTATGCCTATTTGTTTCATGTAAACAAATTGATAAATCTTCTGTAAAAGGCCTTATTACAGAGCATGCCATGGTGGTTTCTGCTCGTGCTGAAGCTTCTGAAATAGGAAGCGCCATTCTTAAAAAAGGAGGAAACGCTTTTGATGCTATGTGTGCTACCCAGCTAGCATTAGCTGTAGCCTACCCTTTTGCTGGTAATATTGGTGGTGGTGGCTTTATGGTTTACCGAAAAGCAAATGGAGATATTGGGTCCATAGATTTTAGAGAAAAAGCACCGCTAGCAGCTACTAAAAACATGTACTTAGATGAATTAGGAGAGGTAATCCCTAATAAAAGCATACTTGGTGCCATGGCTGTTGGTGTACCCGGTACGATAGCCGGTGTTTTTGAAGTGCATAAAAAACTAGGTTCTTTACCTATAGAAGATATCTTAGAACCTGTAATAAACTTAGCATACAAAGGTGTTACAGTGACTAAAAAGCAAGAACAAAAGATTAAAAAATATCAACCTCTTTTCCTTGAAGCAAATAAGCAACCAATTATTTTGGATACTTTATGGAAAACCAATGATGTTATAAAATATCCTGAGCTTGCCAAAACGTTAGAACGCATTTTAAAACATGGTAGAGATGAATTTTACAAAGGTGAAACAGCTAAAATACTTGCCAAATTTATACAAGATAATGGTGGTATTATAACTGAAGAAGATTTAGCAAAGTATAAAGCTAAATGGCGGACTCCTATTACATTTACTTATGATGATTTAAAAATAATATCGATGGCGCCACCTGCAAGTGGGGGTATTTGCTTAGCGCAAATAATGACAATGCTTCAACCGTTTCATTTAGATGAATATGGGCACAATTCATTGAAAACTATACAAGCTATAACTGAAGCTGAACGACGCGCTTATGCTGATAGAAGTTTTTATTTAGGTGATTCTGATTTTGTTGAAATACCTATAGAAACCTTAATTAAAGACGATTATTTAAGCGGACGAATGGTTGATTTTTCTTTTGAAAAAGCAACATTATCAAGCGATGTTAGCCATGGTAATATTAAAATTATAGAAAGTGATGAAACCACACACTATTCTATTGTAGATCAGTTTGGGAATGCTATTGCCGCTACAACTACATTAAATGGTGCGTATGGTTCCAAATTATATTGTTCTGAACTTGGGTTCTTTTTAAACAATGAAATGGATGATTTTAGTAGCAAACCTGGAGAGCCAAATATGTTTGGCCTTATCGGTGCAGAAGCGAATAGTATTCAGCCAGAAAAACGGATGCTAAGTTCAATGACACCAACCATTGTTGAAAAAAACGATAAATTATATATGACACTTGGCACACCTGGTGGATCAACAATCATCACATCGGTGCTACAAACTATTTTAAATGTTCATGAATTTGGTATGACCATGCAAGAAGCTGTCGATGCACCACGTTTCCATCACCAATGGTTACCAGATGAAATCAGAATGGAACCTAATGCATTTGACAAAAAACTAGTAAAACAACTGGAAATTTTAGGCTATTCTATTAACGAAAAAGACTCACCCGTAATAGGCAAAGTCGATGGAATACTTGTTTTAGATGATAACTCATACGAAGGTGGCGCAGATTATCGAGGAGATGATACTGCTGTCGGTTTTTAATAGTTTTATTTCTATAAACCATTCTTATTTAATATTTTAGCCAACAATAAACCCAAAACTAAATCCCATTTCATGGCGGTTAAACCTAAAAAAATAGCAAAAATAATAGCTGGGGTCATCATTTTTTTGACACTACCAACCCTTATACTTTTTGGTTTTTTATATCTTAAATATAATGAGAATATTCCAACTGGCGTGCAAGGAGAACAAGCTGATGCCTTAGCCTACAAAATGCTAGATGCTTTAGCTTACGAAGCTTATAATACTACCAATTATATAGAGTGGACTTTCAAAAAAAGACACCATTACGAATGGGATAGAGTAAACAACACCTGCAATGTCTTTTGGAAAGCAAACAAAGTGGTCCTTGATTTAAACGATTATTCGAAAAGCAAAGCTTACATTCATAGTTTCAAGAATGAAAGTGAGATAGCTCAAGAACTTATCGAGAAAGCTATTACATATTTTAATAACGATTCCTTTTGGTTGGTAGCACCTTATAAAGTATTTGATAAAGATGTAGAACGCAGACTCGTAAAAACTAATAACAACAAAGATGCCCTACTGGTAACTTACACATCAGGTGGTTCAACTCCTGGCGATTCCTATTTATGGATTCTAGACGATAATGGTAAACCAACAGCCTATAAAATGTGGACATCCATATTACCTATTGATGGTTTAGAAGCCTCCTGGAGCGACTGGACAATCACTGAAAGTGGTGCGCAATTGCCAACATTTCATAAACTTTTATTTTTAGGTTTAGAGATTGATGGTGTAAAGGGAACGAAGTAAGTTTAAACTGTTCAATTGGCAGGAGGTGGTCACAACTCCTTAATCAATCACCTATTTTAATTTCACATGGCGCCTGACTATGCTTTGCAAGTACTCGATCGTGACTCAATTTGGACTTTCCGCTACCATCCCTTCGTAAGTAATCTACTATTTTTGAATTTATCGTTTATAGCTTATAACCTTCCGCTTTAGTTTCTTTGTTAAAGAAAAAATCAAATAAAACTTAGGTAGAATTTAACAAAACAACAAGACAAACCCATTTCATTTTTAAGCTCAAAAAACGTAACTTCGCAACTTTGCGATTTTATGAGCCAATTCACAGATTTTATTGAAGTAAAAGGAGCCCGAGTGCACAATCTTAAAAACATTGATGTATCCATCCCCCGCGAAAAACTGGTAGTTATAACAGGCTTGTCGGGTAGTGGAAAATCCTCATTGGCTTTCGATACCATTTATGCAGAAGGACAGCGCAGATATATTGAAACATTCTCGGCTTATGCCAGACAATTCCTTGGTGGATTAGAACGTCCTGATGTTGATAAAATTGATGGGCTCTCCCCTGTAATTGCTATCGAGCAAAAAACAACTAGCAAATCTCCGCGATCAACCGTAGGAACCATTACCGAGATTTACGACTTCTTACGTTTATTATTTGCAAGAGCTAGTGATGCTTATAGTTATAATACAGGTGCCAAAATGATTAGCTATAGTGACGAGCAAATTAAAGCACTCATCATTAAAGATTTTAACGGGAAACGTATTAATGTACTTTCACCAGTAATACGTTCAAGAAAAGGACACTATCGTGAGTTATTTGAACAAATAGCTAAACAAGGTTTTGTAAAAGTAAGAACCGATGGTGAGATTCGAGATATTGTAAAGGGCATGAAATTAGACCGTTACAAAACTCATGATATAGAAATTGTTATTGATAGATTAGTTATAAATGATACTATTGATAATGATAAGCGCCTTACCGAAACTATCAACACCGCTATGTATCATGGAGAAGATGTTCTTTTAGTTATCGATCAAGACACCAACGAAACGCGCTATTTCAGTAGAAGTTTAATGTGTCCAACTTCTGGTATTTCCTATCCAAATCCAGAACCAAATAATTTTTCATTCAATTCACCAAAAGGTGCTTGTTCTAATTGTAACGGTATAGGAACACTTTATCAAATAAATGAAAGCAAAATTATTCCGGACGATTCGTTATCCATTAAAGCTGGAGCTTTAACGCCTCATGGACCACAAAAAAATAGTTGGATTTTTAAACAATTTGAAACCATTGCACAACGCTTCAATTTCAAGTTAACGGATGCTTATAAAGATATTCCAGAAGAGGCAAAACAAATTATTCTTTATGGTGGCAATGATAAATTTTCAGTTGAAAGTAAAACTTTGGGAGTTACCCGAGATTATAAAATAGACTTTGAAGGTGTTGCCAATTTTATCGAAAATCAATATAATACGGCTGAATCAAGATCTTTAAAACGATGGGCCAAAGATTATATGGACAAAGTTGAATGTCCTGTTTGCCAAGGATCCCGTCTAAAAAAGGAATCTCTTTATTTCAAAATAAATAATAAAAACATAGCAGAACTTGCTAATACAGATATTGTTGATCTTGCTGATTGGTTCGATAATTTAAACGATCACCTTTCAGAAAAACAATTAAAAATTGCTGAAGAAGTTGTTAAAGAAATCAAATCTAGACTCCAATTTTTATTGGACGTTGGACTAGATTATTTAGCACTAAATAGAAGTTCAAAATCATTATCTGGTGGTGAAGCACAACGTATTCGCTTAGCCACACAAATTGGCTCACAGTTAGTTGGCGTACTATATATATTAGACGAACCTAGTATTGGGCTACATCAAAGGGATAATGAAAAACTAATTAATTCATTAATATCCCTTCGAGATATAGGTAATTCAGTAATCGTAGTGGAGCACGATAAAGATATGATTGAACGTGCTGATTATGTTATTGATATTGGTCCGAAAGCAGGAAAACATGGTGGGGAAATCATTAGTATTGGTAATCCTGATGAACTAAAATCACACAACACACTTACCGCAGATTACTTAAACGGCACTAAAACAATTGAAGTTCCGACAAAACGCAGAAAAGGAAACGGAAAGTTTTTAGAACTTAAAGGTTGTACAGGAAACAATTTAAAAAATGTGTCCGTTAAATTACCATTAGCAAAAATGATTGGAGTTACAGGTGTTTCAGGAAGTGGAAAATCTACGCTAATTAACGAAACGCTATACCCTATTTTAAATGCGTATTATTTTAATGGTGTTAAAAGACCAATGCCTTATAAAAGCATTAAAGGTTTAGAGCACATTGATAAAGTTATTGACATTAACCAATCTCCAATAGGAAGAACACCGCGAAGTAACCCTGCTACATATACCGGCACGTTTAGTGAAATCAGAGCCTTATTTGCTAAAATACCTGAAGCCATGATTCGTGGTTATAAGGCAGGTAGATTTAGTTTTAATGTAAAAGGCGGCCGTTGTGAAACTTGCAAAGGTGGTGGCTTACGTGTTATTGAAATGAATTTTCTTCCTGATGTTTATGTAGAATGTGAAACCTGCCAAGGAAAACGTTTTAACCGTGAAACTTTGGAAATTCGTTACAAAGGTAAAAATATTAGTGATGTTTTGAATATGACAATGAATGAAGGTGTCGAGTTCTTTGAGCATATTCCTAAAATTCACAAAAAACTAGAAACCATTAAAGATGTTGGTCTAGGATATATTACACTAGGGCAGCAAAGCACTACCCTTTCAGGAGGAGAAGCGCAACGTATAAAATTAGCTACCGAACTTTCAAAACGAGACACTGGAAATACCTTTTACATTCTAGACGAACCAACTACAGGACTGCATTTTGAAGATATTCGTGTCCTCATGATTGTGCTAAATAAGTTGGCCGACAAGGGTAATACAGTACTTATTATTGAACATAATTTAGATGTTATCAAAACGGTTGACCATATTATTGATATTGGTTACGAAGGTGGCAAAGGTGGCGGACAAATAATAGTTGAAGGACCTCCGGAGGCCATTATAAAACACAAAAAAAGCTACACTGCAAAATTCCTTAAAAAAGAACTAAATTAGCTCGCATTGCTAGACGCAATTATATTTAAAAAAGAAATTAAAGATTATTTAAAATAATAATTATGAGAAAAGAACAACACCACAAGGGTTGGAATGAAATAAAAACAAACGATTCTTGGGCCATTTTTAAAATTATGGGCGAGTTTGTTAATGGTTTTGAAAAGATGAGTAAAATAGGCCCTTGCGTTTCTATTTTTGGTTCAGCAAGAACAAAACCAGACAATAAATATTATAAACTATCAGAGAATATCGCAAAAAGTATTGTTGACGCTGGTTATGGTGTAATTACTGGTGGTGGGCCAGGAATTATGGAAGCTGGAAATAAAGGCGCACATTTAGCCGGAGGAACCTCCGTTGGTTTAAATATTGATTTACCTTTTGAACAGCACGACAATCCTTACATTGACAACGATAAAAGCTTAGATTTTGATTACTTTTTTGTTAGAAAAGTAATGTTTGTTAAATATTCTCAAGGATTTGTGGTTATGCCTGGTGGTTTTGGAACTTTAGATGAACTTTTTGAAGCGATAACCCTTATTCAAACTCATAAAATTGGTAAGTTTCCTATAATATTAGTTGGAACAGATTTCTGGGAAGGACTAATGGAATGGGTGAAAAAGACACTTTTAGATAGTTTTGGAAATATAAGTCCGAAAGATTTAGATCTTATCCATTTAGTTGATACAGAGGAAGAAGTCATTGCTATACTTGATTCCTTTTATAAAAACTCTGAATTAAGCCCTAATTTTTAAGGCTTTAACTTTTTTTATTCTGGACATAATTATGTTTGTATAATTACTCTAGAATCAAATTACAAGCCATCATATATTTGTTATATTACAACGCCTTAAATGAAATCATTAACCGTTAATGCTATTGAAAATTGAGAATTCGCTTTCTTTACTGTCTTATTTTCTTCGCAATCTGCTTCTCAACCTTTGGTCAGAATAAAATTGATCTAAAGGCTGCTTTTGATATAGAAAATAGGGAAATAAAAATCTCTCAAACCATCCAATTTCAAAACACGACGGATGCAGTTTTACATACCATTTATTTAAACGATTGGAATAATAGTTATTCAACAAAAAAAACACCACTAGCAATTAGAATAGCTGATGAATACAAAAATGATTTTCATTTAGCAAAAAATGAAGACAGAGGATATTCCGTAATAGCTTCTATAAAACAAAATGGTGAGAATTTAGTCTTTGAACAATTAAAGAATCAAATTGATATACTAAAGGTAGAACTAAAAAAACCTTTAAAACCAAATGCAACTTATACCATTCATTTAGACTATTTAGTAAAAATACCCAATGCTAAATTTACTAAATATGGTATTACTGATGAAGGTCACGTTAACTTAAGATATTGGTATATCACTCCAGCAATTTATAATGGCGAGTGGCACTATTATAGCAATAAAAATTTAGATGATTTATTCATTCCAAAATCAGAGATTAATTTAAAGATTGAATATCCAAATGGCTACGCATTAACATCAGAACTAAACTCAAGTAAACCTATACAACTAACTTATAATCAAAAAGTTAATCTTTACGGTAAAGATAGAATCAATAGCAAACTTTTTTTTAGCAAAAATTCTAGTTTTAAAACTTTACAAACAGATAACTATTCTATTATTTCAGATATAAATGACGAAGGTCTTGAGGTGATTGACAAAATATTAATCACAGAAAAAGTTACAGATTTCATATTTAAAAATTTCGGACAATACCCACATAAAAAGTTGCTCCTGACTCAAATTGATTATGATAAAGATCCGCTATATGGTCTTAATTTTTTACCAAGTTTTGTTAAGCCCTATCCAAATCACTTTCAGTACGAATTAAAAATTTTAAAAGTTGCTTTACATAATTATCTTGAAAACACACTTTTGATTAACCCGAGAAAAGAGCAATGGCTTTTAGATGGGATTCAGATTTATTATTTAATGAATTATGTAGATGAGCACTATCCAAACATGAAATTCCTAGGCACTATTGCTGATTTTTGGGGCGTTCGATCATTTCATGCTGCAGACATGAAATTTAATGATAAATATGTTTTGGCTTTTATGCTCATGGC
>Ga0115562_1003728_pt1 | contig 10109 bp, 11 predicted proteins | sample COGITO_mtgs_1105_6_FD_87200 | JGI IMG/M metagenome (GOLD analysis project Ga0115562, IMG submission 87200) | Pelagic marine microbial communities from North Sea - COGITO_mtgs_110516 | ecosystem: Environmental > Aquatic > Marine > Epipelagic | place: Germany:Helgoland, sampling site Kabeltonne...
ATGGTACCCTGCGCGCCAAGTTCGAGCAATGGCATCCAGCCCTGAAGCAATCGTCTGAAACCGAAAAGGCCGCGTGATTGCCCCACAGTTTAAGGTACTCTCCTTCTGGGCCGACCGGTCTTGGCAGAAATCCTGCGTCGGGGTGGTATTCCCGAAGGCCTGAACGGGGACCTCCTGCAGGCCGCCGCCGCTTGCGACCATCCTCTGCCAGCGGATCTGGTCCGATCCGGGCTTCTTTCCAGAGATGAGGCGCTGCGGGAATCTGCGCTGCGGATCGCCATCTCCTCCGGGGTGGAGCCGCTTGAGCTTCGCACCCTTCTCACGGACCGGCAGATCGCAGTGCGGGATCTGGCGGCGATCGTGCTTGCCGAGGTGGGTGATCCGGAAGCGCGCGGGTCGCTCTTTCTCAATTTGAAGGCGAGACCCTCAGAAAGAGGCTTGGACGCGCTGGCCCTGTTCATGGACGAGGATGCGATCATTCAACTCGGTCAGCTTGCACGCGCGCATCCGAAGTGGGTCGGGCACATCCGGGGGCTGATCGAAGACTCCGCGCATCCCAAGGCACCGTCGATCATCGCAACACTGCCTATCGCGATCTAGATAGGTGTCAAACCTCCCCCGCTGGTCGCCAGCAGGGAAGGTTTGACACCATGGATAAGGGTTAATCTTAACAATGGGATACCAGGGGGAGCTGCACGCGCAGAATGCGCATAAAGCGCGATTTGCCCGAAACGGCACAGCGGCGCATCCTGATCTGCCCATGGCGCGCGGATCAATGGAAGATATGAGGACCGTGATCACGGCATGGCGTCTGGGTCTGATCCGAGCAGCGAGAGGGTCGCAGGGTCCGATACCCCGCCGCACCACCGGTCAAGCGCGGCCTGGAAGATGTCTCCCCGGCCGGCCACCGCAAACAAGGTCATCGACGACCGGAACTTCAGGTCGTCAGGCGAGCCGAGGATTTCGTGTAGTGTGCGGTCCCGCAGCGGCATGATCGCTTCCACGCAGTCTTTCAGACGCGGACCTAGGACAGGATGGATGAGATATTCACGCGCCTCTGTCATGGAGGTGATGCCGTAGCGTTCCGCCATGGCTGACCTGCCGAGCCCGCGTAGTTGCGGAAAGATGAACCACATCCAGTGGGTCCGCTTCCATCCCGCGCGCAGTTCAGCGAGAGCCGTGTTGTAGACCCCGTCCTGTGCAGACAGAAACCGCTCGAGACCGTCCATCCTCATACCTCTCGATTACTCTGATATTCGTCGCTGTGCGGCGTCATTATGCGCGGGCTCACGCAGCCATTCATCCAGTTTCGACCATCGCCTGCGCCCCGAGATGTTCTTGACTGCGATCGCCACGGCCCGTGCTTGGCCGACTAGGACCACCAGCTTCTTACCACGGGTCACCCCGGTGTAGATCAGGTTCCGCTGGAGCATCGCATAGTGCTGGGTCATCACCGGGATGACCACGGCGGGGTACTCTGAGCCCTGGCTCTTGTGGATCGTGGCGGCATAGGCCGGGACCAGCGTGTCGAGTTCGCCGAACACAAAGGTGACGGTTCGCCCGTCAAAATTCACGGCAACCTCCCCCTCATCCAGGTCAACATCCTCGATCATGCCGATGTCGCCGTTGTAGACGTCCTTGTCGTAGTCGTTCTCGATCTGCATGACCTTGTCGCCGGGTGCGAAGGTCCAGCCGAACCGCTCGACCTTCTTTTCGCCGGCCGGGTTCAGAGCCGCCTGAAGCTCGACATTCAGGGACCGGGCCCCAACGCCGCCCCGGTTCATCGGGCACAGGACCTGGATGTCCCGGATCGGGTCGAAGCCGAACCGCTGCGGGATACGCTTTGAGACCAGCTCGACGATCCGGGACACGGCTTGCTCCGGGTCCGTGGCGGGCACGAAGTAGAAATCCGCGTCCCCATCTGGCGGCTTGAGGTCCGGTATACGCCCGGCGTTGATCGCATGCGCCGTTGTGATGATCTTACTTTGAGCGGCCTGACGAAACACCTCGGTCAGACGGACGACTGGTACGGACCCGGAACCGATAATGTCGGCCAGGACCTGACCCGGACCCACAGAGGGCAGCTGGTCGATATCGCCGACGATGAGGAGGGCGGCGTGGTCCGGAACGGCCTTCAGGAGTGACTGCATCAGCAGAACATCAACCATCGAACTTTCGTCGATTACCAGGAGGTCACATTCAAGCGGGTTCTCGAGGTCCCGTTTGAATCCGAATGACTTCGGGTCGAACTCCAGAAGCCGGTGGATGGTCTTGGCCTCCATCTCCGTGGCCTCCGTCATCCGTTTCGCAGCGCGGCCTGTCGGAGCGCAAAGCAGAAGGTTCACCCTTTTTGCTGCGAGGATCCGCAGGATCGAGTTGACGATGGTAGTCTTGCCCACACCGGGGCCACCCGTGATCACCATGATCTTCGACCGCAGCGCCAGCCGAACTGCCTCAGCCTGGCTGGCAGCCAAGGTGAGGCTGGTCTTCTGCTCGATCCAAGGAAGGGCCTTGTCCGCGTCGATCTCGGGCCAGGGCAGGGGGCCGGACCGGATACGTTTGATCTGTTCCGCGATACTGCGTTCGGCCATGTAAAGCCCGGTCAGGAAGACGCACTCCGCATCACCCACCCGGTCCAGCGTGACGGTCTCCTCCATCAGCTCTTCGGCCAGGGCGCTCTCAATCAGGGGGGCAGGGACCTCCAGAAGCTTTTCCGCCAGACCGATCAGCTCCGCTCGTGGCAAGCCGCAGTGCCCGTTCCCCATCGCCTCGGTCAGCGCGAAGGAAATGCCGGCCCGTACCCGGATCATCGCGGTCTTCTCGATCCCGAGCTTTTCGGCGATCATGTCGGCAGTCCGGAACCCGATGCCGCGGATGTCCTTGGCAAGCCGGTAGGGGTTTTCGCTCATCACCTGGACCGCGTCGGTGCCATAGGTCTTGAATATCCGCACTGCCCGGGCCGTACCCACCCCATTCTGGTGCAGGAACACCATGATCTCCCGGATCACTTTCTGATCCGCCCACCCGGCGGTGATCTTGTCCGCCCGCTTGGGGCCGATACCGCCCACCTCGCGCAAGCGTTCCGGGGTCGCCTCAATGATGTCGAAGACGTCCTTGCCGAACATCTTCACCAGCCGCTTGGCGTAGACGGGTCCGATCCCTTTGATCATGCCGGACCCGAGGTATTTCTCGATCCCGTCGATGCTGGAGGGGGCAGACGTCTTCAGGAAGTGCGCCTTGAACTGCAGCCCGTGGTTTCGATCGTTGAGCCAGACTCCGGAGGCGGTGATCCATTCCCCCGCTGAGATCATCGCAGCATGCCCAACGGTGGTCACAAGATCCCGGTGGCCTCGGGCCTTTACGCGCAAAACACAAAAGCCGCTTTCCTCACTGTGGAAGGTGACCCGTTCCACCAGCCCGGCGAGGACCTCGGTCGTGCTGTCAGGCCCAGCACCCATCTCCGATCAGACCACCCGCCGGATTGTCTTCTCGCTCACCTTGAACAGGATGGCGATCTCCGGAATAGGCCGATGCTCTTCATCCCTCCTACGCTTCACTTCAGCTTTCTGGGCGGGTGATAGGGCAGGGGGCCTACCCCCGACCCTGCCCCGTTTCCGGGCCGCCTCCAGGCCTTCCTTGGTCCGCTCGACGATCCGTTCCCGCTCGAACTGGGCGATGCTGGCGAAAACGTGAAACACCAGCCGTCCGGCCGGGGTGGTCGTGTCGATGTCTTCTCCGAGGGACCTGAAGCCTGCACCCTGTGCCTGGATCAGGTCGACGATTTCGAGAAGGTCTTTCAGGCTTCGAGCAAGACGATCGTACTTGGCGACAACGACAACATCCCCATCTCGAAGTTCCGTCATCATCCGGTCCAGCTCGGGCCGGGTCCGGGCGGTTCCGGTGATCGTGTCTGCGAAAATCCGTTCCGCTCCGGCGGCGGCGAGGGCGTCGCGCTGGCCGTCGAGGTTCTGGTCCTTTGTCGAGACACGCGCATACCCTAAAATCATGGACAAAAACCTCCCAAAACATGAGTAGTTTTGTCAGGGGGTTTTGTCCAAGTCAACCCATTGAAATTGCGTGGGGTGGGGAAGGGTGGTCAAAAACGACCGTTTTTGACACAGACGTCGCCAGCTCTTACAATTTAAGAGTAAGCGGTGCGTACAGCCCATGGTATCGCACATTTTCCTGATGTGAGATTCTAGCCTCCAGAGATTTTGGAGGGACTTTTATGCTTGATAATGTTGGTGGTGGCGGTGTTCGCAAGAAGATCGTGCGCCGTTCTGCGGCTGATCGTGCTGCAATTGTTGCTGAGAGTTATGAGCCTGGTGCGACTGTCGCGATGGTGGCGCAGCAACATGGGATTGTGGCATCGCAGCTTTCAACGTGGCGCACTGCGGCAAAGCGTAAAAGTGGCGAGGATAGCAGCCCGGCCTTTGCCGATTTATCCGTGATGGCTGATGCGTTGCCCACGCCGTTTGACGGTATTGAGGTTGTTGTTGGTCCTGTATCTGTCCGTTTGCCCAAGAACACGATGCCCAAGCGGATTGCTGACATTGCCCACCGCTTGGCACAAGGGGCGTGATCTATCCATCTCAAGCCGTTCGGATCGTGATCGCCACCAAACCTGTAGATTTCCGCAAGGGCCATGATGGCTTGGCGGCATTGGCAGAGCGCGAGCTTGGCCTTGATCCCCATTCTGGCATTATCGTTGTGTTCCGCGCCAAACGTGGCGACCGGATCAAGGTGCTGCTCTGGGACGGGTCTGGCCTTGTGCTGTGTTACAAGCGGCTGGAACAGGGCAAGTTCGCCTGGCCGAAGGTTCAGGATGGAATGATGCGGCTGACAAAGGCACAGTTTGAGGCCTTGTTTGAAGGTTTGGACTGGCGGCGCGTCATGGCACGGCGAACCCGCAGACCGGGTGCGACAGAGTGAATCGGCACACCAGATATGGTGCAGAAAGCCGTTCAAACACTGGCTGTTTCTGATAGATATAGCCCATGTTAGACGCCCTCAAAAACCTTGATCTGGATGCCCTTCCTGCGGATGTTCGGAAAGCCGTTTTGGTGGCGCAGAAAGAAGTATTAGAACTGGTCGCGCAAAACGCGGGTTTGGTGCGCAAGGCGACAGAACTAACGGAAAGCAATGCCGCCCTAGCTATGCAGAAAGCCGAACTTGAGGCGCTGAACGCGCGGCTGGAGCATTTTGTCAAAGAGCTGAACCAGGTCATCTACGGAACACGCAGTGAGAAGCTGACGGAAGACGAGCGCCAGCTTGCGTTCGAGGATATCGAGGTTGCCCAGTCAGAGGCAGAAGAGCAGTCAGACGTCACCCCGATGACCGCGCCGCGCAAGAAGCGCAAGCCTGCGCAGCGCAATATTGGCAATTTACCAGATCACCTTGAACGCATTGAACAGATCGTTGAGCCAGACAGCATTGCCTGCCCCTGCGGGTGTGGCGACATGGTGCGTATCGGCGAAGATCGTACTGAGCGGCTGGAAATTGTGCCCGCACAGCCGAAAGTGATCGTGACCATCCGCCCCAAGTACGCCTGCCCCAACAAACAGGGCGGTGTAGTCCAAGCCTTGGCCCCTGTGCATTTGATTGAAGGTGGTTTGCCCACGGAAGGCACACTGGCCCATGTCAGCGTGTCCAAATACGCGGATCATTGCCCGTTGTTCCGCCAATCCCAGATATTTGCCCGATCAGGCCTCAACATTGACCGTTCCACGCTGGCCAACTGGATGGGTAAGGTCTCCTTCCATCTGGCACCTGTGGTGGATCACATGCTGGGCGAGCTCAAATCATCAAGCAAGCTGTTCGCCGATGAGACGCGCTGTCCGGTGCTTGATCCGGGGCGGGGTAAAACCAAAACAGGTTACCTCTGGGCCATTGCCCGTGATGAACGCCCCTTTGGCGGCACGGCCCCACCGTGCGTGGTGTTCTGCTACGCTGATGGACGCGGCGGCAAACACGCATCTGAGTTTTTGACCGGCTTTAGCGGCACGCTGCAAGTTGATGGCTATACAGGCTATAACGCCTTGACCAAGCCGGGTCGCAACTCAGGCCCCGTTAAACTGGCGTATTGCTGGGCGCACGCGCGGCGTAAACTCAAGGAAGTGCATGACCGCGATGGATCCCCCATCGCCGCCGACGGGCTCAAGCGCATTGCCAAGTTCTACAAGATTGAAGACGCAATCCGTGGCCAATCGGCTGAACAGCGCAAGGCCGCGCGCCAAGAGCAAACCAAGCCGCTGATGGCCGACTTCGAGGTCTGGCTCAAAACGGCCCGCTCCCGCTCCCGCATCTCCGCAAAGTCACGTCTTGGCGAGAAGCTCAGCTATATCGCCAAATACATGGATGGCCTGAAGCTGTTCCTTGAGGATGGGACCATCGAGATGGACAGCAATATCGTCGAACGCGCGATCCGCCCGATTGCTCTGAACAGAAAAAACGCGCTATTCGCGGGCCATGACGAAGGCGGTCGCACATGGGGGCGCATCGCCTCCCTGATTGAGACCTGCAAGCTCAACAAAGTCGAGCCATACGCCTATCTCAAGGCAACGCTTGAAGCCATTGCAGCAGGGCATCCCGCAGCACGCATCGATGAACTCATGCCGTGGCACTTTGACAAACAGGCCTGAAACCGCTTACTCTGCTGTCCACCCTTCTGTTGAAAAACGACGTGTAGCAGGTGCAGAAAGTGAGGTTCCAAACTGGGCGCGAGCGCCTTTCTGATCAGGCTTTGCGGGTTTGCTGCGATGCTGGAAAGATCTTGGCCAGTTTGTGTAGGTTTTGGACGGTGGCGGCGAGGAGGAATTAGTCATTTGCGCCGCAAGGCCTTCGTAATCGGAGACGGCCCAGGCCTAAAATGCGTTTGAGGTGGGCGAAGAGCATTTTATATGATTTTTCATTGATACATGATCAAACTCTTATATAAGTCATTAATGCTGACTTAATGAGGTTATTGATGACGGCGATCCTTTCAGAGAGAATTTTGGAGGCCCAAGCTGCTATAAGTGGCACTCTGATAGAAACACCCACGCTTACCTTGAACTCGGACAGGTGGCGCGCTGTCCTTCCTGACATTGCCAGCGGCGCAGTCAAATTGGAACTTTTCCAACAGGCGGGCTCTTTCAAGGCACGGGGTGCCTATTTGGGCATCAGTAGCTTGTCGACTGAAAATCGGGCCAAAGGCGTCGTCGCCGCGAGTGGCGGAAATCATGCAATGGCAGTGGCTTGGGCTGCGCAAAAACTCGGGGTTTCAGCCAAGATAGCCATACCACAGGCGGCTGATCAAATCCGGATCGATGGCTGCCGTTCGACTGGAGCTGAAGTGATCTTGTGCAAAGATATCGTAGAGGCCTTCGCGGTTATGGAAGAAATTGCGTCGCGGGAAGGGTCCGTGATGATGCATCCCTTCGAGGGGGAGCACATGACGCTCGGAAGTGCTACTTGCGGTGCGGAATTTGTAACGGCGCATCCGGAAATTGATATGTTCATCATCCCTGTTGGCGGGGGCGGCATGATCAGCGGCATGTCAGCAGCGATCAAACTGGCTCGACCTGGTGCAACTGTCATTGGCGTCGAACCCTTCGGTGCCGATAGCATGTTCCGCAGTTTTGTGGCTGGGGATCCAGTGCGCTTGGACAAGATTACAACAATTGCAGATAGCCTCGCCTCGCCAATGGCGATGCCCTATTCCTTTGGCGTCACACATCATTATGCAGATGAAATTGTCCGGGTCGAGGACGACGAATTGCGACAGGCTATGAGGGCCTACCAGGACATTCTGAAAATCACAGCAGAGCCTGCATGCGCGGCTTCGCTTGCTGCGCTCACAGGTCCCTTGAAAGAAAGGGCAACCGGTAGGCACGTAGGCATCATCGCATGTGGATCGAACATCAGCATGGCGCGCTACCAAACTCTGCTGGAGGAGAAATAATGAAGATAGGTCTAGTGAACGCGAAGAGTGTCGCGCCTGCCGTTGGCCCATACAGCCATGCCGTCACTCTTGATGATCTCGTTTTCATCTCGGGCAATGTCGGGATCGATTCCGAAGCGCGATTGGTATCGGCAGACGTGGTGGAGCAAACCATACAGGCATTTCGGAACATCAGGATCGTTCTGGAAACCAGCGGTAGTAACATCAGCGACATTGTGAAAACAACTGTATTTTTGGTCGATATGGACGATTATGCCGTTGTAAATGCCGCCTATGCAACCGAAATGGAAGGACATGCCCCAGCTCGGTCTTGCGTGGTAGTCGCAGCCTTGCCATTGGGTGCCAAAGTAGAGATCGAGGCAATCGCACGCAAGTCAGTCTGACAGTCACGCGCTCTGATGGGCGATAAGCTTCTCGATGAACCTGTCGCAGGCATCAAGCTGTTCGATTGCAATCCACTCATCGGGTTTGTGCGCCTGTTCGATAGACCCCGGTCCGCAGATGATCGTGGGAAATCCGACCTTTTGATAGACCCCAGCTTCAGTGCCGTAGTTGACGGATTGGCCTGCATTCTGCCCTGTCATCCCAAGGCCGAGCCGAAGCGCGGGCGAGGCAGGGTTCGCCGCCAGAGGTGGTACGTCGAAAACTGTTTCAAACTCAACCGACGCCTCGGAGGCACAGCTTTGCATTTCCACCTCCAAAGTCTTCGCCATAGCGCGAATACGCTGGACGATTGCACCGGCGTCCTGTCCTGGCGCGCACCGCAATGACCACATCACGCGACATTTGTCCGAAATGATGTTATGTGCTGTGCCGCCGCTGATCTGTGCGAGATTAAGCGTCGTCATCCGGTCGCCGTCGGTCACAAGAACTTCTTGAGAAAACTCCTCGTTCAAGGCAACCAACTGTCCGCCAAAACGAATTGCGTATTCGTTAGCACTCAGCCCCAGCCAAGGCAGGCTTGAATGCGCAGAGACACCGTGGAATGTTACATATTCGACGAAAGCCCCCTTGTGCTGATCGACGACAGCCATTTCCGTCGGCTCTCCGACGATGACGGCTTCGATGTCGGAAGCTTGCTTCGCAATTTCTTTTGCCAGATACGGCGCACCCAGACACCCCGTCTCCTCGTCGTAAGTAAACGACAGCCAAATAGGCCGCACCAGGTCGGCCATCGCCAGTTTCGGCACAGAAGCGATCATCGACGCAAGGAACCCTTTCATGTCACACGTGCCCCGACCATAAATCCGACCGTCTCGCTCCGTTGCAGCAAAGGGAGGATGCGACCATTTCTGATCCTGGACCGGTACGACATCGGTGTGACCGCTGAGAATTATCCCGCCTGCGACGTCAGGCCCGAACCGAAAAGCTATGTTATTTTGTGTTTCGGTAGGTCCGGGCGCGATAATCTTGGTGTCAGATGGCTCATCGCAATAGTTTGCAATGAGTGCAATTATTTCATTTGTGCTGGTACCTGACACCGTCTCAATACGGACAAGTTCACCGAGAATGGCTTTGGTATCCTGATACTCGCGCTTGCTGTACTGCTGCATTTAGCCAATCCAAGATGTAGTTCTATATGACCCTAGATGTTAAATCTATCGAGAGAAAGTTGTCTTGAAGCGCTGAGAACTATTTCTTTGCTATCACAATATCGGTCGCTCGAGCGCCGCGCAGCATTCGACAAAGTGGGCTCCGAGCCGCCTTGCGGCACTGCAGAGAAAATCGAGCTTTAATGGTCGCCTGAATATCTGCTTCTACTGATCGGACCCTGAGATCATGCACTCGCAGCGAAATTCCGCTCTCCGCCGATTCTGTGGAAAAACAACGTGTTGCGGGTGCAGAAAGTGGCGTCCAAAAGTAGGCGCGAACGCCTTTCCTATCAGGCTTTGCGCATTTAGTGAATCAAGGGAAAAAGCCGAACGGAACCTTCAGCGAGCGCTAAAGGACAATGGCTATGAACTGTAATGGTGATTGCGATGCCCTCAAGAGGCACATTGGCCACCATAAAAAGGAAATTGGGCTGGCATCCTTGAAGAATCATCTTGGTCTTGTCCCGTTTTAGTTCCGGTCTCTTTCGAGCAATGTTTGCTATGAAGGAGATATGGAATGGCAACGAGATACACAGACGAGTTTCGGCGTGATGCAGTGCGCATCGCGATCAGCA
>Ga0115562_1003730_pt1 | contig 10107 bp, 8 predicted proteins | sample COGITO_mtgs_1105_6_FD_87200 | JGI IMG/M metagenome (GOLD analysis project Ga0115562, IMG submission 87200) | Pelagic marine microbial communities from North Sea - COGITO_mtgs_110516 | ecosystem: Environmental > Aquatic > Marine > Epipelagic | place: Germany:Helgoland, sampling site Kabeltonne...
ACTAGGATGTTTCTAGCTACTTTCATCATATTTCCAAATCCGTTTGGAGCTACTTGAGATACCGATAAAATAGTTTCAGGCTGCGGTAAACCAACCATTAGTTCGCCAAAAGAACTTCTTATTTCTTTACCAATATCACCTGTCCAGTCACTTGCATTGGCAACAACCATCACTTTACTTATTTTACCAATTGAAGTTCGTAAAACAAATTTATCATTCCCAACACAAGCTGTTAGTAAAATTGTGATGGCAAATAACGTATGTAATTTTTTCATATTTTTAAATTTGATTCCAAGTTAGGATACCTCTAGCACACCAAAAATTGTTCCCTTTTTAAACTTAATTGAAATAACTTTTTTAAAATTCTATTGAAAAGTTTCAAATCGCATTCTTTTTATTGGTTGTATCCCTTTTTCTATTTATTGCTATTTTTTTGCCGAATAACTTTACTTTTTAGGATAAATATACAGCCTTTGCCCAATTTTTAAATGGGTACTTTTTAAGCTATTCCAACGTTCAATATCAGTTATATAAACGCCAAATTTTTGGGCTATTTTTCCTAAAAAATCACCATTTCGAACTTTATAACGAATCCGTTTATCCATTTCAAAGTATTTAGGCAACGGATTTTCTCTTTGAGCATCGGCTAAATCTGCTAAAGCATAAATTTCTTCTTCTTTATCTAGAAATTCAACAATTTTAGTGCTCGGTAATCTTAGTGCATAATTTCTGCCTTCTATAAAGGGAATAATCGCTAATTTATAAGCAGGATTTAAGTCCGTCAATACATCTTTATGAACGTTGATTTTCTCCGAAATTTGTTCGAAAGTAATCGTTCTTTTTATTTGAATTGTATCGGTTTGAAAATTAAAAAACTCAGGGACTTCTGAATAAACTTTATGCTTATCGGCATATTCAAAAAGATACATGGTTGCATAAAAAGCAGGAACATAACCTGCTGTTTCTCTTGGTAAATAAGGTCTTATATTCCAGTAATTTTTATTACCTCCAGAACGCTTTATCGCTTTTCTTACATTTCCTGGTCCAGAATTATAGGCTGCTAACGCTAAATCCCAATCACCAAAAATAGTATGTAATTGACGTAAATATTTACACGCAGCAATCGTTGCTTTTACAGGATCTTGACGTTCGTCTACATAAGAACTTACTTTTAAATCGAATTGTTTTCCTGTTCCATACATAAATTGCCACAAACCTGTTGCGCCAACTCTAGATTTTATTTTTGGTCTTAAAGCAGATTCCACAATTGCCAAATACTTCATTTCTAAAGGAATATCATATTGATCTAGATACTGCTCAAACATTGGAAAATAGTATTTTGCCTTTGCCATTAAAGCTGGATAGTATCTTTTACGATATCGTAAATAACTATTGATTACTTTTTCTAAAGAGGGATTGTAGGCCAAATTAAAAGGAGTCCTATCATTTAAGGCTGAAAGGCGAACTTTTAATAAAGCGGATGTTAATACCGTTGTTGTGTTTCCGGTAATATCTTTGTCATTAATCACATAGACAAGTGTGTCTATTAATGCTGAATTAAATTGTTTTTCTATAAGGAGACTGTCAATAACTTTTAAATCATTATCAGAATAAAATGTGGGTTTAATCGGTTTTATTAAAGAATCTTCAGCAATAAATAGTGTGTCTCTTTTTGTTTTTAAGACAGTGTTGTTTTTTTCTTGTGAAAAAATAACATTTGTTAGGAGCAGGAATACAATTAGTTTCTTCATCTTAAATTTTAAACATCAAGCTCTACAACAATTGGACAATGATCTGAATGCTTTGCTTCTGGCAAAATATAGGCTCTTGATATTTTATCTTTTAATGGTTCAGAAACCATCGCATAATCCAAACGCCAACCTTTATTATTTGCTCTAGAGTTTGCTCTGTAACTCCACCAAGAGTATGCTTGTTTCTCTTTATTTAAAAAACGAAAACTATCAATAAATCCACTGTTTATAAACGCGCCCATCCAAGTTCTTTCTTCTGGTAAAAAGCCAGAAACTCCTTTCATTTTTGGGTTGTGAATGTCTATTGCCTCATGACAAATATTATAGTCACCACAAATGACTAAATTCGGTATTTCTTGTTTTAAATTATTGATGTATTCTTGAAATTCATCCATATAATTCAACTTAAAATTGAGTCTTTCTGCGTTGGTTCCTGAAGGTAAATACAAACTCATTACGGAAACTTCATCCCCACCTTCAGTGCGGGCAGGAAAATCTACACGTAAATTTCTTCCTTCAAAATCCATTGTTTCAATACCTGTTCCATAAGCGATATGATTGGGTTTTTCTTTACAAAAAATAGCCACTGAAGAATAGCCTTTTTTTTGTGCAGAAAACCAATAATGATATGGATAACCAGCGTTTTCAAAGTCAGTTAAGTCCAATTGTTCTTTATGTGCTTTGGTTTCTTGAAGGCAAATGACATCTGGATTTGCCACTTGCAACCAATCTATAAAACCTTTTTTTAAAGCAGCTCTAATTCCGTTTACATTGTATGATATTATTTTCATAAAAACCGATCTTTACTTCTTCTAAAATGGAAGAAAACTCATTCTTAAATATATTTTCGTTTGAACCTTAATCAAAAAAAGTCCTTTCCTCTGGAAAGGATTTAAGATAGGATCATTTCGGGGATTTCTCCATTTACGATTAAAGTTCCCGCTGTTCCCTTTTGAATCTCTTCGACAGAGACTCCAGGAGCTCTTTCTAATAAATGAAATTGATTGTTTTTGACTTCTAGGACGGCTAGGTTAGTCACAACTTTCGTAACGCATCCAACACCTGTTAATGGCAAGGAACATTGTTTTAAAAGCTTAGATTCACCACGTTTGTTAGTGTGCATCATTGCTACGATAATATTCTCTGCGGACGCTACTAAATCCATAGCACCTCCCATTCCTTTGACCATTTTTCCTGGAATTTTCCAATTCGCAATATCCCCATTTTCGGCAACCTCCATGGCTCCTAAAATTGTAAGGTCAACATGTTTGCCCCGAATCATAGCAAAGCTCAAAGAAGAATCAAAAAAACTTGCTCCAGGCAGTGTCGTAATTGTTTGCTTTCCTGCGTTTATAATATCAGCGTCTTCTTCCCCTTCAAAAGGAAAAGGACCCATTCCTAAAACACCGTTTTCACTTTGAAACTCAACTTCAATATCTGTTCGAACATAGTTGGCCACCAATGTAGGAATTCCAATACCTAGGTTTACGTAAAACCCATCTTGAACTTCTTGTTCGATTCGCTGTGCGATTCCATTTTTATCTAAAGCCATGACATTATTGTTTTTTTTTTACTGTCCTTTGCTCAATTCTCTTTTCATAATTTTTTCCTTGAAAAATACGTTGCACAAATATTCCTGGAATATGAACATGATCAGGATCTAAGGTACCAACAGGAACCAGTTCTTCTACTTCCGCAACCGTAATTGTTGCTGCACCACACATGTTTGGATTGAAATTTCTAGAAGTTCCTTTAAAAACTAAATTTCCTGCAGCATCTCCTTTCCACGCTTTTACAAAAGCAAAATCTGCTTTAAATGCAGGTTCTAAAACATACATTTTCCCACCAAATTCTCTAGTTTCTTTGCCTTCAGCTACTTCAGTTCCGTAGCCAGCAGGTGTATAAAATGCAGGGAAACCTGCTTGTGCAGCTCTACATTTTTCTGCTAAAGTTCCTTGTGGTGTTAATTCTACTTCTAATTCTCCTGATAACATCTGACGCTCAAATTCATCATTTTCACCAACATAAGAAGAAATCATTTTTTTTATTTGTTTCTTTTGAAGTAATCGCCCTAAACCAAAATCATCAATACCTGCATTGTTTGAAATACAAGTAACTGCTCTAACTTCTAGTTTTACTAATTCTGCAATTGCGTTTTCTGGAATACCACACAATCCAAAACCACCAAGCATTAAAGTCATATTGCTTTGAACCCCTTGAAGCGCTTCTTGTACATTTTTTACCTTTTTATTTATCATACTGATTTCTTTCTGATTTATAATTAAAAAACGCTGAAACAAGTTCAGAATAAATTAAAAATCGGTGTCTTCTTCAGGAAGTACGACTTTCTTCTCTTCATTCACTTCTCCGTCTTCATCCATTATATCCTTTTCATTACCACAGTCAATATTTATTGATAGTTTTTTTGGTTTTTCAAAGTCATCTTGACTGATATTTAATGTTTCATCAGCATAACATTTTTTCATATACAATGCCCAAGAAGGTAAAGACATTGTTGCTCCTTGACCTTTGGAAATTCCTTCAAAATGGGTTGCTCTGTCTTCTCCTCCAGTCCAAACTCCTGTAGCTAAATTTGGAACAATACCCATAAACCAACCATCAGATTGATTTTGAGTTGTACCCGTTTTACCAGCGATTGGATTTGTAAATTCATACGGATAACCTGTTACATATTTTGGCTTTTCCCAAGGCAAACGCAAACGAACTCCGGAGCCAGATTCAGTAACTCCTTTTAATAAATCCAACACCACATAAGCAGATTCTTCACTTAAAACTTCTTTGGTTTCTGGTGTAAATTCTTGTAAAACAGTTCCGTTTTTATCTTCAATTCTTTTTAAAATCATTGGTGAAACTCGCAGCCCTTTGTTTGCAAAAGTAGCATAAGCACTGACCATTTCTAATAATGATAAATCTACAGCTCCTAAGGCAATGGATGGGTTTGCTCGAATTTTACTTTCAATACCTGCTGATTTTGCTAAACGAACCACATTTTTTGGAGAGACCATATCGATCAATCTCGCAGACATCGTATTTACAGAACCTGCTAAACCGTCTTTTAAGGTCAGCATTCCTCCATACTTTAAACCAGAGTTTTTTGGAGTCCATTCTTCTTGAATCCCATATTTTCCTTTCGGAATTGTATAAAGTACGTTTGGGAACTCATCACATGGAGACATTTTTAATTGATTAATTGCTGTAGCATATACAAAAGGTTTGAAGGTAGAACCTACCTGTCTTTTCTGTTGTGCAACTGCATCATATTTGAAATGTTTGTTATCAATACCTCCCACCCAAGCTTTTATATGACCAGATTGTGGTTCAATAGACAACAGTCCAGAACGCAAGAAATACTTGTAATATTTTATAGAATCATTGGGAGATAGAATTGTATCTCGATTTCCTTTCCAAGAAAAAACACTCATTGTTGTTTTAGTGTTGAAAATTTTATCAATTTCTTTTTTAGATTTACCTGCAATTTTTAACCTTTTATATCTAGTAGAATTTTTCTTTCCTCTTTCTATAATTGCTTTAATTTCGTCCTTATCTATATCGTAAAAAGGTGCTGTCTTATTTTGCTTTTGTTCTTTAAAAAAATACGATTGTAAATTAGATACATGTTCTTTTATAGCTTCTTCTGCATATTGCTGCATTCGAGAATCTAGGGTTACATAAATTTTTAAACCATCTCTATAAATATTATATTCTTCACCATTTGGTTTCGGATTCGTTTGTACCCATTTCCTAAGAACTTTTTGTAAATGAGACCTAAAATAAGTTGCAGCTCCATCACTATGCCCTTCTTTATTAATGTTTAAACCTAAGTCTAATTGTTGTAAAGAATCTTTTTCTTTTAATGAAATAAACGCACTACGATTCATTTGTTTTAACACAACGTTTCTTCGTTGTGTTACTAATTTAACTCTTCTTAAAGGATTAAAATAAGAGGAATTTTTTAGCATCCCAACTAGCATTGCAGATTCCTGAACATCTAACTCTCTGGGTTCTTTTCCAAAATAAATTCGCGCTGCAGAACGAATACCGACTGCTTGGTTTAAAAAGTCGTACTTATTTAAGTACATGGTTAAGATCTCATTTTTAGTGTATTGCCGCTCTAATTTGATAGCAACAACCCATTCCTTTACTTTTTGAAAAACTCTTTTAATTTTATGGGTCGATCTTTTTCCTGTAAACAACATTTTTGCAAGCTGTTGTGTAATCGTACTTGCTCCGCCACTTCCTGGTTTTAAAACGGCTCTTGCAGTGCCTCTAAAATCAATACCGGAATGCTCATAAAAACGTTCGTCTTCAGTCGCAACTAAAGCTTTTATTATATTTTCTGGTAAATCTTTAAAATGAATAGGAGTTCTGTTTTCCGCAGCATACTTCCCTAAAGTTTTACCATCTGAAGAAATAACTTCAGTGGCTAAATTGTTTTCGGGGTTTTCTAATTCTTCAAACGTTGGCAACTTGCCTAAACCTCCTAGAGAGGCAATAAAAAACAATAATAATATTGATACAAATCCACTAAGGATAAGCAGCCAAAACCATTTAATATGTTTTTTGAAATTTGTTTTTTTCTTTTTCGCCATAATAAAATACTGATTCTCAATACTGTTGAGATTTCATTAACATGTCTTTCCTGCAGCAATAGGAATTTGATCTAATTTTCGATACTAAAACCAACTTCTTGGATTCCTTTTAAAAAAGCAATTGGATTTACATCCCCATTTTTTCGCATTGCATGTCGCACATTAAAGAGATGCTTTCCTGAAATTAAAAACGTCTTATTTTCTTTATAAAATAATTTATTTTCTTTAATCTCTGTAAGCCCGTTTCCTAAAAACCTTCCCGTTTCATCTGCCATTTCGTATTGTAATGTATCAATAATTGTCGTTTCGTTTGGAAAAATGAGCTCTGTAATAATATATAAATTGCTATAGGCGTATTCACTATTATTTCTAATATTAATAAATAAATTTTTTGGAAAAATAGTGTCTTTTACATCAAACTCAAACATCACTTTTTCATTTGCTTTCCATCCTTCAGTCGCTACTGATTTATAGGTATTGAAATCCGTTTTATCAGTACATGAAAACATTAAAAAAAGAGCTCCTAAAACAATTGAAAAATTATTTATTTTCAGAATTGTTCTCATTTTTTGGGTTATTATTTTTACGATTCCTATTGTTCCTTCTTGGGTTATTCCCCTTTTTAACTTCGCCTTTTGGTTGATTTTCATTCCTTTCAGGTTTCGGTTTTGCTTGCTGGTTTTGTTGTTTTTTAGCTTGTGGATTTCTTTTTTGAGTTGGATTCGGCTTATTATTATTTGTATTAACAGCCGCTTTTTTCTTATTTCTGTTACGGTTATTTCTGTTGCGTTTGCTCGTTTTTGGTGCATCAAAACGCGTTAAACTATCTTGACCAGCAGCATCTTCAAAATCAACTTTTACAGGAATCACAATTTCTGCTTCATACTCTTCTAACGAAATAGACTTTTCTTTATTCTTATTGAGTTGAACTATTTCTAAAACTTGCTCCAAAGTAAGTCGGAACCATTTAAAACGCTCCTCTTTATAAGTATACCAAAGATGATTTTTAAAGATATCCATCTTCACAAAAACAGCTTCTCCTTTTTCAGTTTTAAGCACTAAATCCTGTTTTGGAAACGTTTTTAAAGCATCCAAATAGGTGTCTAATTCAAAATTTAAACAACATTTTAATTTACCACATTGTCCTGCTAGCTTTAACGGATTCAGAGATAATTGTTGGTAACGTGCTGCTGATGTGGTTACTTTCCTAAAATCTGTTAACCAAGTAGAGCAACATAATTCCCTACCACAAGAACCAACACCTCCTAGACGAGCCGCTTCCTGTCTTGCGCCCACTTGTTTCATTTCTATACGAATGGAAAAAGCACTTGCCAAATCTCTAATTAACTGTCTAAAATCTACTCTCGTTTCTGCGGTATAGTAAAAAATAGCTTTATTTCCATCTCCTTGATATTCTACATCAGACAATTTCATTTGCAACCCTAAACGTCCCAAAATTTCTCTCCCTCTTTTTTGAGTTTCTTCTTCTTTTGCTCTCGATTTTTGCCAAACATCAATATCTCTCTGACTTGCTTTTCTGTATATTTTCTTTACATCTTCATGATCTGCGGTGATTTTACGCTTTTTCATTTGCACTTTAACCAATTCTCCTGCCAAAGAAACGGTCCCAATATCATGTCCTGGGGAGCCTTCAACTGCCACAATATCTCCCATGGTTATGGATAAATTATCAGGATTGGTATAAAAATGTTTTCTTCCGTTTTTAAAACGAACTTCAAAAATATTGAATCTTTCTTGCCCGCTTGGTAAAGTCATGTTAGACAACCAATCAAAAACAGCTAGTTTATTACTACCACTTCCACAGGTTCCTGACCCACAATTACCATTACTTTTACAACCTTTTGGTACTCCATTCTCTGTTGTACCACAACTTCCACATGCCATCGTAAGTATATATATTTTATAGTTATTGGTTTTTGTTGCGGGTTATTTATAATCTAACACGAAAAATCAACATGTAAAAACGAATTCCTATTTTGGGTTCATAAATTGATTGTCAAGTTGCTATGAAAACACAAATTGACAAAGTTTAATCAGTAAATATACGAAATCTAAAGGACTCTTAAAAGGTAATTATTTCACAAAAGAAAAGCCTCAAAATGGAGTCCTCTACAATGTTAAATTTTAAATTTCAACATTTCACTGCGTCCTTTTTTGAAAATTTTATTACTATTTCCTTTGCCTTTTCTCAATTCTTTTTGGGCTTCAAAAGGCAATTGAATAACTTCTTGACAAGCTGAGGAACAGGTGTTTTCCATTTTTTCTGAACAAGCATCACATTGAATAAACAATAAATGGCAGCCTTCATTAGCACAGTTTGTATGAGTATCACAAAGAATTCCACATTGATGACAATTGGAAACAACATCATCAGAAATTCTTTCTGCTCTTCTATGATCAAACACAAAATTTTTGCCTATAAATTTATTTTCTAAACCTGCTTCTCTTACTTGACGTGTATATTCTATGATTCCTCCTTCTAGTTGAAACACATTTTTGAATCCCTTGTGCTTATAATAAGCAGATGCTTTTTCGCAACGAATTCCACCAGTACAATACATCAATAAATTTTTATCTTCTTTGTTGTCTTTTAGGTCTTTTTCAATAATCTCCAAGGAGTCTCTAAAGGTGTCTACATCAGGAGTTACGGCGCCATCAAAATGACCTATTTCACTCTCATAATGGTTGCGCATATCGACACAAACAGTTGCTGGATTTTGCAACATTTCGTTGAATTCTTTGGCATTTAAATGAACTCCTTTATCAGTGACATCAAAACTCGCGTCTTGCAGACCGTCTGCAACAATTTTATCACGTACTTTTATTTTTAACTTTAGAAACGACTTATTATCGTGTTCGATAGCGACATTTAATCGAATGTCTTTCAAAAAAGAAATACTATCTATTTGGTCTTTTAAAGCATAGAAGTTTTCTGAAGGAACGGACAATTGTGCATTGATACCTTCGTAAGAAACATAAATTCTCCCAAGAACATCTATAGCATTCCATTCTAAAAACAACTTATCTCTAAATAGTAGTGGATTTTCTATCTTATAGTATTGATAGAATGATATTGTGAGGCGGTCTTTTCCAGCTTCATCAATTAATGCAGCGCGCTCTATGGCGCTTAACTTATTGTACAGTTGCATGCTATACTAATTTTAAGCTAAACTTGATTTAGCTTCTGTTTATAATTCACAAAATTACAATTTTTATCTTAAAATATATCATTGCAAAGTAGGAAGCAATATGCGTATTGGATAACTAATTTCTTGAAGCCAACTATCTTTGACAAACTCTACGGTGCTTTATTTGATTGATTTCATGCCCGATCAAATTGAAGACAGCTTTGATCTAAAAAATTTAAAAAGCAACGTTTTATTTTAAAATTTCCGCTCCTGACTATACTAAGCAAGGTTCATGGAGATGACAATTTTAACGCAAACCCGGGCAATACCTCGAGGAATTCTTTTCGATTAAAAATAACTTCGTTTCTCGCAACACCAAAAAAGTTTAAATTTAAACATCAGAAATTTATTTGATTTTTTTTTAACTTTGTATGATTTATAACGTTTTAACTGATTTATTTTATTCAATTTTTCATCATCTTTGCAGTATCAAAAAAGCAATAAGATGAAAATAGCTGTAGTTGGAGCAACTGGAATGGTTGGAACTGTAATGTTAGAAGTATTAGAAGAACGTAATTTACCAATAACGGAATTAAT
>Ga0115562_1003731_pt1 | contig 10105 bp, 10 predicted proteins | sample COGITO_mtgs_1105_6_FD_87200 | JGI IMG/M metagenome (GOLD analysis project Ga0115562, IMG submission 87200) | Pelagic marine microbial communities from North Sea - COGITO_mtgs_110516 | ecosystem: Environmental > Aquatic > Marine > Epipelagic | place: Germany:Helgoland, sampling site Kabeltonne...
CTGTCTTCGCTGGATATCGGTACACGCCAAACCAACAGAGCCAAATCGCCCTCGGTTTTCTTTGCCGATGCGATGGAAACCGATGCCATCTTAGACTTCCTGCAAAACCAATGGGGCAAAGCCTATCCTCGCCATGACGCCTTTGGTGGCGGCAGCGCCACCGAGCGCTTTATCGCTGTGCTAAACGCGCCCGAATTCTGGGAAACATCACTGCAAAAGACGTTCCATGACCTGGCCGACTGATATGCGTCGCGGATTGGCGTTGCGCATTTATCTGGCAGCCAGCCATCTGTTCCCCTTGATCGCGCGCCCGATCCTCCAAAGGCGCCTGAAACGCGGGAAAGAGCCCGCAACCCGCTGGACCGAAAAGCTTGGTCAAAACCTTGCTCCACGTCCCCAAGGTAAGTTGATCTGGCTTCACGCTGTCGGGCTGGGCGAAGTCCTGTCACTACGCGGTTTGATCGCACGTATGGCAACGGCGCAGCCTGATCTGTCCTTCCTTGTGACATCAAGCACGGCTGCCTCTGCCAAAGTTTTTGCGGGCAACGCCCCTGCCCGTACGATCCATCAGTTCCTACCGCTCGACGCGCCGAAATATCGGCGCAAGTTTCTTGATCATTTCCGCCCTGACTTGTGTATCTGGGCCGAACAAGATCTCTGGCCGGGAATGGTCAGCGATCTGGCTGCGCGCCGCATTCCACAATGTGTGGTTGCCGCAAGAATGAATGAAGAATCTTATCGGTCCCATCAAAGGGCCAGTGGGCTTTATCGCGATCTGTACGCAGCGATGGCGATGGTCACAGCGCAAGATGAAAGGACCGCTGAACATTTGCAGGCTTTGGGTGCGCAAGTTTCTATCAGCGGATCGCTCAAACCCGCTGCACCGCATTTGTCTTGCGATGAGACCGAACTGGCCTCGATCACGCAGCAACTTGCAGATCGCATAGTCTGGGCTGTCGCTCCCGCACATCCGCAAGATATCGAGCTTGCATTGGCGGCCCATAGAAAGCTGCGTGCAAACAACCCTGCCGCCCTTCTGATCATAGCACCGCGGTTTCCCGATGCCGAACTGACGCTGGATGTCCCGCGTCGCAGCATGAAAGAAACGCCCGGCCCTAACGATCCCATTTGGCTTTGCGATACCTTTGGCGACTTGGGGCTGATCTATCGCTTGGCAGATGTGGCTCTTATTGGCGGTACATTCACTGACATCGAGGGGCATAACCCATGGGAAGCCGTCGCCTTGGGTTGCGCGATATTGCACGGGCCGCGCACGGCAAATTTTGCTGCTGATTATGCGCAGCTAACTGCCGTCGAAGGAGCGACTGCGGTGCAAACCGCCGAAGACGTGGTCGATGCGCTCTTGAATGCGCCGCTGATGGTAAGAGCTGCGAACGCAAAAGGTGCGATCGACTTGGCCAGCTCACATACAGACAAGCTTGCCACCGACATGCTGCGCATTCTAGAGACGCCACATGCCAACTAATTTCCCAAGCCTCAAACTGCGTTTCGCGTTGTTCTTCTATGGCCTGCTATGGCTTATCCTTCTTCCCGTCATTATCCTGTACCTGCGCAGGCGTGGACACAAAGACCCCCTCTATGGGCAAAAGCTGGCCGAGCGGTTTGGCCGTCATGCAAAGCCTCTGCAAAACCCGGTGTGGGTACATGCTGTTTCCCTAGGTGAATTGCGCTCTGCGACACCGCTGATCCGTGCTTTGTTGGCAGAAGGCGAAACGATTCTCACCACGCATTTCACCCCTGCCGGTCGACGCGAGGCCGAACGCGAGTTCGCCACCGAGATCGCGGCAGGCACCGTGCAATCGGTTTGGGTACCTTTCGAGTACGGCTTTGCCTACCGTCGCTTTCTCAAACACTTCACCCCTAAATATGGATTGGTGATGGAGATTGAGATCTGGCCACGCATGATCATGGCCTGCCGCAATCATGGCACACCATTATTCATGTGCAATGCGCAGTATCCTGAAAAAAGCTTTCAAAAAGACCAACAGGGCCTTGGCCTGCGCGCAGCCCTCGTTGCAGGCTTTGCCGGTGGTTTCGTGAAATCGGAGGGCCAGAAGGCGCGCTTTGCCGCCGCGGGCATGTCGAACATCCATGTCACCGGTGAATTGCGCTTTGACCAACCCATCCCGCATCAGCACCTTGATGCGGCCGCGGCCTGCCGCGACGCGCTGGTAAAGGGGCGGCCCAGCTTCACCCTGACCAGCGTCGTTGAAGGGGAAGATGCAATCTATATCGAGATGATCCCTAAGGCTTCTGGTGTCTTCTTCACCTATGTGCCCCGCGCGCCCGAAAGGTTTGATGAGGTCGCTGATATGCTGACGCAATCAGGCATTCGCTTTGCGCGTCGGTCTGCCCTGTTTGACGAGGCACTTGGCCTGAAAGATGCCGCCCCCGACATTGACGTCCTTCTTGGCGACAGCATGGGAGAGATGTATTTCTACCTGGGCCTTTGCGACCGCGCGATTGTTGGCGGTGGCTTTGTGCCGAAGGGCGCACACAACGTGATCGAGCCGTTAGCGCTCAAAAAACCTGTCATCGTCGGTCCGCATATCTGGACCATCGAGTACCCAGCGACCGAGGCGATTGCAGCCGGGGTTTGCCAACTAGTTGGCGATGAAGATGCGCTGCTGGCGCAGGTGCTGTCCCCAACCCCTGTCAGTGATCACCAGATCACTCGCTTTTACCAAGAACATGCCGGCGGCGTTGCGCGCACCCTTGCCGCCATTCCCCAAGCGCTTGAACCCTAGTGGCCAATGTCCTCGGGGCCAACTGCTGTTGCCTTGATGATCGCAAAAATCTTTTGGCCAACCGCAAGTTCCATCCGTGACGCACTGCGGCGGGTGACGCGGGCCAGCAGATGATCGTTCCCAGCAAGAAGCCCCACCGCAACACCCGGTCCGCGCCCTTGTTCGATCCGCGTGATCGTGACCGGCAGGACGTTTAGTGCACTAATGCCAGAGGGCGGCTCTTTGGCGAGGATGACATCCTGTGCGGGGATACGGATGCGTACCGTCTGCCCTAGAACACCCAAGATGCCTGGTAGAACAATGCGCCCACCCGAAAAGGCAAGCTCCGTCAGCCCATCATCCAAAAGCCGCCCGGCCACCTTTGTTTCGATCACCGCACCAGCCGCCCGCACCCCCAAAAGTGGAACCGCTTCTGGCTGCGAGAGTACCGTACCAACAGGTCCAGACGTCACCACTTGACCGGCCTCCATCACAACGATTGTCGTTGCCAGTCGCGCAACCTCGGACATGTCATGGCTGACATAGAGCATCGGGATCTTCACCTCATCGCGAAGACGCTCGATGTAGGGCAAAATTTCCGCCTTGCGCGGCACGTCGAGCGCGGCAAGCGGTTCATCCATCAACAGAATCTGAGGATTGCACATCAGCGCACGCCCCAAAGCAACGCGCTGACGCTCGCCGCCCGACAGTCCACCCGGCATGCGATCCAGCAAATCGCCAAGCCCAAGCACCTGAATAACGCGCTCTGCATCATGGGTGCCGCCATAGCTTAGGTTTCGCAGGACGGACATGTGGGGAAAGAGACGCGCATCTTGAAAGACGTAACCGATCCGGCGCTTTTGTACGGGCAGGTTTGTTTTCGAGGCACTGTCAAACAGCACCGCATCCCCTATCCCAATCCGCCCTTCATCAGGCCGCAATAGTCCTGCGACCGCGTTGACGACCGAAGTCTTCCCAGATCCCGAACGCCCGAAAACCGCGGTCACACCCATCGGCGCCTCGAACTCCACGTCGAGCAGAAACGCCCCCAGTTTCTTTTTGATGGCAATACTGATCATTTGCCGCCCAGCCTCTTCGCCATCCGGCGGGCGAGCCATTCAGAAACCAAGAGCGCACCCATCGCCAAAATGATCGATACAACAACCAATCCAAGGACAGCAGGCTCGCTACCGGGCACCTGCAGCAAGCCATAGATCGCGGTCGGGATCGTCTGTGTTTGGCCCGGAATTGCCGCAACAAAGGTGATCGTCGCGCCAAATTCGCCCAGCGCTTTGGCAAAGCCAAGTATCGCCCCTGCCAGAATGCCGGGCACCACCAATGGCAAGGTCACAGTTGCGAATATCCGCAAACGCGACGCACCAAGCGTTGCGGCTGCATCCTCCAACCCCGGATCAACGGCCTCGAACCCTAGGCGGATCGCGCGGACCATCAGCGGAAAGGCCATGATGCCTGCCGCTAGGGCGGCGCCTGTCCACCGGAACGCGAACGAAAAACCGAATGCTTGTTCAAGAAAGCTGCCAAACGGTCCTTGTTGGCCAAAGAGCACCAGCAAAAGATATCCGGTGACTACGGGCGGCAAGACCAACGGTAAATGTACCAGCCCATTCAAAAGCTGGCGTCCGGGAAAGGACTTGCGCGCAAGCACATAGGCGATCCAAATCGCAATCGGCAATGCGGCCAGCGTGGCCAGCAATGCCACCCGCAATGACAACCAAATCGCCGTCCATTCCTGAGGTCCAAGCGCGTCCATCATTGTGCTGCGTCCAGCGGCGGCAAAAACCCGGTAGCGGCAAAAACTGCTTGGCCTTCATCGCCAGTCAGAAACGCCAAAACTGAGCTGGCTTCGGAATTTTCTTGGTCCGTCAACGCTGCCTGATAGCGGATGGGGGGATGGCTCGCCAAGGGAAACTCGGCGATCTCCACAACAGCCTCGCTAATCCGCGTATCAGTCCGATAGACGATGCCCAGAGGTGTTTGCCCGCGCGCAACCAAAGCCAAGGCAGAACGCACGCTGTCTACTTCTGCCAATCGGTCCTTAGTGACGTCCCAAAGACCCAGCGATTGCAGCGCCGCTTTGGCATAAATGCCAGCAGGCACGGCCTCTGTCAGCCCAACGGCGATACGACCATCGCCCAGCGCGTCCAGCAGTGGGACAATCTGGAGCGCAATTGGCTCCGCGCCCTTTTGCCCGATCAGGACAAGGCGATTGCTGGCGAAATCAACCACGCTTTCGCTGTCCACGTGCTGTCCTAAGACCAGCACGTCCATCCAGTCCGTATTGGCCAAGAGCACGATATCCGCAGGCGCGCCAAGGCTGACCTGACGGGCCAAAGTGCCGCTGCCGCCGTAGGACACAACAACCCCGTCAAACCGCACAGCGATTTTGTCGAGCGGTTCCTTTAGGCTGGCGGCGGCAAAGATCAAAACCTCCGCCCGCGCAGCAGGTGCGGCCAGCGTAAAGAGGATCCCTAGAAGAACAGCGCGCAAATTCATGCGGCGACTATCAGGGCGTTTCCAAAGGCTTGCAAGGGTCAGGACCAGACCGCGCGACGAGCCGCCAGATGTTGCACCCTGCGCCGCACTTCATCGCGGATAGGTCCGTTGCGCGGTGCATCGCGTAAGGTCGATATCCAATGGGGTTCGGGGTGATGCTGGCGCATTGGACCATGCCACGTCAAAGCCCCCAACACATCTTGCGCCGAGGGAGGGAGGATGTCCGGAATGGAATGATCATTCAGCACAGCCCAGACGCCCGTCCAAAGCCTGCCAACGGACCAAGGGTTATATCCGCCCCCGCCAAGTACAAGGTAACGTGGCGCGAGTGGTTTGAGCGCTGCAACAATCGACCAATGCGCATTATTTGAAAGGGTCAAGCGAGATTGCGGGTCCTCAGTCACAGCATCAGCCCCACATTGCAAAACGATGGCATCCGGGCGGAAATCGGACACAAGAGGAAGGATCAATGTATCCCTGATCAAGGCCATCTCAGTATCATTGAGACCCGCTGCAACTGGCAGGTTAAAGACCTGCCCTTGGCCCAGATCATCCAACTGCCCCGTCCGTGGCCAGCGGTTCTCTTCATGAACGGATATCTGCAACGTGTCGGGATCATCCATAAAGGCAAACTCCACACCATCGGGGTGATGCGCGTCGATATCGATATAGACAATCCGCTGTGCACCGTTTCGGCGCAACGACTGGATCGCCAGCACGGGATCATTGAGATAACAAAACCCGTTTGCCCGATCCGGCATTCCGTGATGCGTGCCGCCAGCGGGCGAGTAGATCACCCCGCCCCGCTTTAGCAACTCACCAGCCAAAAGTGACGCTCCCGCCGATATTGCAGGACGGCGGTACATCTCTTTGAAGACAGGGTTAGAGGGTGTGCCCAGACCGTGCCGCTGCCGCACTTCATCCGTCACGGATTGCGCGCCTTCAGCCACTTGCAAAGCTTCCAGATACGCAGGCGTGTGATAGCCCATCAATGCTGACGGTTTCGCCCGTGGGCTGGTGATAAACTGCTCGGGTGGCAACCATCCAAGGCTTCGCGCAAGGTCCATGACCGTGGACACACGTGGCACACGCAGGGGGTGCCATGCGCCATAACTGGAATGCCGATAAATCTCAGATCCGATAAATCGCGGTGGCGGGGTTGCCTGTAGATGAATTGCCTGCATATCGTCTGCCATAGGCCCGATGTAACGCTTTTTGCGACGGAGAACATGGCGAAAAAAGTCGCAAAACAGCTTCCTCTGAGACTGCGGACCGGGCGCAAAACGGATGTGCGTGCACAGTTTGCGGCCCTATGCTGGCGAATGAAGAACGACAAAGTGCAGATTTGTCTGGTGACAAGCCGCACGCGCCAGCGCTGGATTCTGCCAAAAGGCTGGCCCATGCATAAACAAACGCCAGCGAATGCCGCTGCGACCGAAGCCTATGAAGAGGCTGGCGTCAGTGGAGAAGCCGTTGATTTCTGCCTTGGGGTCTACAGCTATCACAAGCCGCAGAAGGTGGGGAACGCGCCCATCATCACGATGGTCTATCCTGTTCACATCACCCATGTGCACAGCAAATGGCCCGAGAAAAAGCAGCGGCGGCGCAAGTGGATGTCACCACAGAAAGCTGCTAAGAAGCTCAGTGAGCCGGAACTAAAACGCATCGTTGCTGCGTTCAAACCAAATAAAATCATACGCTAGCGACCGCTTGCACAGCGATGCAAAAAACCTAACTATCTAAGAGAATTAACAAACAGGACGCGATGATCCGTTTTCAGCTCAAATGTGACCAGGACCACCAGTTTGAAAGTTGGTTTCAGTCAGGTGCAGCTTTCGACAAGCTTGTCGCCGCTGGCATGGTGAATTGTGTGTCTTGCGGTTCTGCCAAGGTGACCAAGACAATCATGGCTCCCGCTGTCAGCACCTCGTCCGAAATTTCAGCTCCGAAACAGACCGAAAGCGCCCTTGCCGCTATGCGCGACAAGGTCGAGGCAACTTCGGATTATGTCGGCAAGAGTTTCGTCAAAGAAGCCCGTGATATGCATGATGGCATAGCGCCAGAACGCCCGATCTACGGCGAGGCGAACCTGCAAGAAGCCAAAAAACTGGTTGATGATGGCATTCCAATCGTCCCCCTGCCCTTCATGCCACGCAAGAAAACAAACTGATCCAAGATAAGGGAAAGCCCATGACTATTCTGATCACAGGGGCCAATCGCGGGATCGGTCAGGCGCTGATGGATCTGTACACCGAGGCGGGAGAGACTGTCATCGGCACACATCGCGCAGAAGATGCAGGTCCGATGCGCCAACTCGATGTCACTGACCCGGCATCGCACAAATCACTGGCACAGCGGCTTGGGGATATCACGCTCGATCTGCTGGTCTGCAATGCTGGTGTCAATCTTGATAAGGGACAGGCGTTGGACGATGGCTATCCGCCCGAAATGTGGGGCGATTGCTTTGCTGCAAATGTGACGGGCGTTTTTCTGACAATCCAGAGCCTGCTCCCCAACCTGCGGAGCAGCACTGCGCCCAAAATCGCTATCATCGGCTCGCAACTCGGTTCGCAGACGATCGCCTCTGGCGGCAGCTATATTTACTGCGCCAGCAAGGCCGCCGTGCTCAATGTCGGCCGGAACCTTGCTGTTGATCTTGCTCCCGAGGGTTTCTCAGTTGGGGTCTATCACCCCGGCTGGGTCCGCACGGATATGGGTGGCGACAATGCTGATATCTCGATGCAGGAAAGCGCCGAGGGGCTTGCCGCGCGTTTTGCAGCACTCAGCCCTGAAACCACAGGCTGCTATGAGACCTGGGACGGACAAGCGCATCCTTACTAACCGTTTGCCCTTCGCGGCAACGGGCATTAAAGGAAGCGCTGACTAATCAGACGTTTTCGAAAGACAGCTCATGCCAACGCTTGTGATGAAATTTGGTGGCACTTCGGTGGCCAACCTCGACCGGATCGCACGCGCTGCCAAGCGTGTCGCGGTTGAGGTGGCCAATGGATTTGATGTGATCGTCATTGTGTCTGCCATGTCTGGTAAGACCAACGAACTGGTGGGTTGGGTCGATGAGACATCGCCGCTCTATGACGCCCGCGAATATGATGCGATTGTATCATCCGGTGAAAACGTGACAGCTGGCCTAATGGCGCTGCGGTTGCAGGAAATGGATATTCCCGCGCGCAGCTGGCAGGGCTGGCAGGTGCCGGTCAAAACCACCTCAGCCCATTCAAATGCCCGGATTGAAGAAATCCCAACCGACAACATCAATGCAAAGTTTGGCGAAGGCATGCGCGTTGCAGTTGTTGCCGGCTTCCAAGGCGTCAGCCCCGAAGGCCGCATCACAACGCTGGGGCGCGGGGGTTCTGATACAACAGCCGTCGCTTTTGCAGCAGCCTTCGATGCAGAGCGTTGCGATATCTACACAGACGTGGACGGCGTCTATACCACGGACCCGCGCATTACGAGCAAGGCGCGCAAGCTCGACAAAATCGCGTTCGAGGAAATGCTTGAATTGGCTTCGCTCGGCGCCAAAGTCCTGCAAACGCGATCTGTCGAATTGGCCATGCGCTATAAAGTGCGCCTGCGGGTGCTTTCATCTTTTGAAGAACCATCCGACAGCGCTGGAACGCTTGTCTGCGATGAGGAGGAAATCATGGAATCCAATGTTGTGGCCGGTGTCGCATATTCCCGCGACGAAGCAAAAATGACCCTCATCTCGGTCGCTGACCGCCCAGGTATTGCGGCGGCAATCTTTGGACCATTGTCTGATGCGGGTGTGAACGTCGATATGATCGTCCAAAACATCTCGGAAGAGGGACGCACCGACATGACGTTCTCTTGCCCTGTCGATCAAGTGAGACGCGCCGAAAAGGCGATGCAAGATGCCAAAGACAGCGGCAGTATCAATTATCATGATCTTGTTGCCGACGAAGGTGTCGCCAAAGTCAGTGTCGTTGGCATTGGTATGCGTAGCCACACAGGTGTCGCGGCCCAGATGTTCCGTGTGCTTTCTGCTGAAGGTGTGAACATTAAGGTCATTACAACCTCAGAGATCAAGATTTCCGTGCTGATTGATCGGAAATACATGGAACTTGCCGTGCAAGCCCTGCATGATGCTTTTGAATTGGAAAAAGCAGGCTGACCCCAACGTAGGGCGGCCTGCCATTGCGGGGGGCCCATGCCACATCGGCTAGAAACCGAAAGTCGCAAGCTGCTGGGGCGGCTGCGAGAAGCATTGGCGGCTGACAATGAAGGTCAGGCGCGGCTGGATTCTGTTGTCGATCTAATCGCAAACTCGATGGGGACCGAGGTATGCTCGATCTACCTGTTCCGCGACGCTGAAACGCTTGAGTTGTGCGCAACCAAAGGTCTACAGGCCGAGGCGGTTCACCAAACACGCATGCGACTTGGCGAAGGTCTTGTTGGTCGCACCGCCAAAAGCCGCAATGTGATAAACACTGCTGATGCGCCTTCATCGAAAGGCTTCCGCTACATGCCGGAAACTGGTGAAGAACGATTTTCTTCGTTCTGCGGCGTGCCAATTCAGCGGCTTGGCGAGGTCCTTGGCGTCTTAGTCGTGCAATCTAAAGCTGCACGGGAATACATACCGGACGAGGTATATGCCCTTGAAATTGTGGCGATGGTCATTGCTGAAATGACTGAGCTGGGCGCGTTCGTCGGTGAAGGTGCTGCATTATCCGCCCGCCACCAACAGCCTGTCATGTTACGCGGCTCTGTTGCACAAGAAGGTGCCAGTGAGGGGGTTGTATACTTGCATGAACCCCGCGTCGTTGTCACCAACCCCATTTCCGAAGACCCCGAGACAGAACGCACCC
>Ga0115562_1003745_pt1 | contig 10066 bp, 11 predicted proteins | sample COGITO_mtgs_1105_6_FD_87200 | JGI IMG/M metagenome (GOLD analysis project Ga0115562, IMG submission 87200) | Pelagic marine microbial communities from North Sea - COGITO_mtgs_110516 | ecosystem: Environmental > Aquatic > Marine > Epipelagic | place: Germany:Helgoland, sampling site Kabeltonne...
GAAACTTTATCTGGGACAGTGGAATAAATTATTTCAATTCGAGACAGGGCATTGGGTCTAGGGAATAAGTAAAAAACTTTTGGATCTCTCTCGTCATACACAAAGTGTTCTGTGTTTACGCTAGGAGCCGCGTTATGCCAAGCTGGAACTCCGTCATCTAAGATGGATCTTTGGATTAGACGAATGGCTTTATAAGTCGATGTTGCAGCAGTGTTACGAATAACTTCGATTAACCTTAGACCTGTTGTAGGTATAGTCTGCTTAGATGATTCGGATACAGGAGTAAACTCTTCATTTACTGTCTTTGCATCAGGTCTATACAGTACAACTGCATACTGGGCATCATTTAACCAAGCCTGCAATTCAGAGTTTTGCCACCGCGTTCCAGTTGAGCTAGTGTCCTGCAAGACAATCTTTGCCCTATCAATAATATCTTTGGCTAACGTGACGGCCATGAGAAAACTCCTAAGTTAATTTTCCGCTTGCATCACAAGCAAGCCAATCAGGATTGCTTTCGCCCCAAGGGATTTCTGGGTAAGCATTTCCATCAATAGGATTGCGAACAAATTTAATAGCCGAAGCTTTAGGTGCTACAGCCTTTGTCTTGGCGGGTTTTTTAACGGCAATGCCCAAAGAGTCTTCAATCATCTTTGTTGCGTCTGCACGTATGTCTGCAATCTTTCCTCGCTTATCTATGTCGATGGAAAAATGAGTCAGGATAAAGGCCTCAATTTGGTCTTTATTCATTAATGAGATCTTGTCTAAATCTTTTTTAGACACAATAGGTTCTGCCTTTAGCTTGTCGCCTTGAGCCATGAGATTCTCCAGATAATAAAATCCCCCCGCCCCAGATTGGGGAGAGGGGTACTAGTCCTAAGTTGGACTACTGTTTAGCGTTAAGCAGAACACCAGCAGTGGGCTGGACTACTTTATAGCCATAGACCTTTAAGCCACGAACAGCATCACCGAAGCGTGATTCAAGGCGTAAGGTTTCAGTCTTAACAAACTGGCTAGCAAAGGTTGCATAGTGAGTAGTACCTGCAAGGATCTTATACTGAGCATCAGCGTCAGATGCTAAAGCAGCTGCGGCATCGTCACCACGGATGGGGACGCTGTTAGACTGATAGATTGTGAAACGATCAATAATGCCTAACTTTCCGTTACGCGCAATCGAGGTAGAATCACCTGATTGGTTAGCGTTCTGAAGGTCGGACTTCTTGATCATTGAACAGATCCAAGGTGGGAGAACTAACCAGCGTCCTGTTTCAGCAATATCAGCTTCGTCCAACTTGTTACCCATATCAATGATATGATCAATAACGTTGGCCTTAGTGATTTCCTGAGCAAGAGCATAAGTAGCTCCGCCAATGATATTGCCAGCAGCAACGCCACTGTAAATACCACCTAACACATCGGTATCAACTGCAATCTTCATACGCTCACCAGCGTCACGAGTTGCCTCGTTGACCAGTGGAATATCAGACTGAGCTGCCAGTACATCGTCAACCTTGAACTTAAAGATCTTAGCTTTGTCGATGGTTAATTCAACCAAAGTATCGCTTAGATCATCATAGCTAGTGATTGGCGTTGAAGCAGCTGGATCGTAATCTGAAATACCTACAACGGGAGTGTTGCGGATATTTACCTTACTGCCTTGGCCAGAAATTTCGCCTTGGTAGTCTGTGTTACAGATCGCGTCCAACACTGTGGTTTTGTAAAAGTTTACAAGTAATTTCTTACTCCAAACTTCAGGGATAAAGCGGCCGCCTGAGCCGTTTGCAAATGGAAGTGCCATAATAATATTCCTAACAAATATAAAAAGATTTGCGAGCTAGGAAATTTTTCTCTAACTCGTTGTTAGAGCTGGCCAGCCATCATTTGTGCGTCAATTTCTTCAGCGTTTTTTTCATACTCGCTGAAACTCATTTTTGCAATCTGATCCCTCGTAAATCGAGGTTGGCTGTTACCAGCCCCCGGATTGGAACGAACAGTAGAAACAGTCGGATCAGCCGCCTGTCGCGCATCGTCCAAAATTTGCTGTTCACGACTTACCTTTGTATTAGAGGTCAGCCCTACAGCAGTCTTGTACGAAGAAAGTAACCAAATTACATCGCTAGCTTCACCAGTTTGAAGAAACTCCTGAACACGTTGTGGTTGACGCTGCACCCAGCCTTGAAAGTCAGGTGTATTAGAAACTTCAAACGCATCAGCATGGGCTTCGAGAATAGTTTTCTCATGCACTGCTTGTGCTGTTTTCCTCTCTGCTTTCTTTGATGAACTTTCCATCGCTTTAAGCTTTCTATCTAAAGAAGAGATCGTTTCGGATTGAGATTTGATACGACTCACAATGGGGTCGAAGTCCTCTCCATAGTCCTCACTGAATGTATCTAGCGAGTCGCTATTTTCAGTCGAATCCGACTGAACATTCGCAGGATCTGGGAGTGTCTTCTGAGTATTCACAACTTGAGAAAACTGTGCTTTCAGTGTGGCTACGTCAGAAGCTAAGGCTTCGTTTTGTTTGCGAAGATCTGCTGCCTCCATAGAGGATTGCGTCATCTTCTTGCGAGCGTGTTCATATGAGGCTTGAGCATTTTTAATTCGCTCTTCCGCATTCTCAACCGTCATCCCATCGGCTACAAATGGATCAGAATTATCCTCTGCGCTCAGCTCTGGAGCTTCGGCTTCGGGTTCTTCAACAATGTCTGCTTCTTGGGCTTGTTGTGGTTCAAGTTCAGCTTCCACTTCCGCTTCAGCTTGGTTAGCTTCTGATTCCTTGTCCTTTTCAGGGGTCTCATAGGCAAGTTTTAAAGTTTCTTCGGCTTCTTGTTCTAGCCGTTGCATTGTTTCGGGGGTCATTACCTTCTCCGTTGATGGGTTTCAGGGCTGATTGCAACCTTGTCCGTTTCTGGGGGCTTTAATTCAGGGATTCCTTCACCCGCTCCAAATCAGTCGGGGCTTTTACACTTGTCCGACCATCTAAAAGCTATCTCGCTATGGTTTTGTTAGCTGTCTCACTTAAGGACAACACCATACGAAAGGCACCTATAGTGCCTTGAAGAACCCGCACTCTGTCCAAGCTGAGTAGCGGATCTTCTAATTCTTCTGCCGCCAAATCGCATCGGCGGCCTATGTAATTCATCATGAGTGTGTATTCGTGGGGCATCCTGTTAGATAACCCGACTACTGCTTCCACTTCTTCTATAGAAAGCTGCGCCCTTGGCGTTGCAGTGGCCATATACTCAATCCTTTTCAAGCAACCCATACTCAGTTGCCACTAATCGGATATAGTTCTCACTAATACCAAGGTGGGCCGCAAATGGATTGTGTGTTCGTCTGATAAAGCGAAGAGCGTCAGCCGATTTGTATCGGTCTACACACCCTAAGTCTGAAATTGCTTGCCTGATCACCGCTAAGAACAGTCGTTCCTCTGGGTAATCCTGTGGCACAAGGTTTGAAATCTGTTCCGCAGCTAAATACGCCCTAACTTTAATAGGCACATCAGAAAAACGATCAGGATCTCCATCTATCCGCTTAAACCAAAGATCTAAGCGAGGCTGTCTCATCTTACTGATCAAACCCTGTAGGGGATTTACCTAGTTGAATATCTTGTCGGGTCTGTTCAGCGTAGGCAAAGTCTCTAGCAGCTTCAGCCTCCCGTTCCATAGGTAATGTTTGAGCATCAACCATAGATCTTTGAGAGTCTGCCATGGCTTGCTGGGCTTGCGCTTGAGCCTTGGCTGTTTGAGCCTGTACTCGCTGCATTTCCATCTCGTAAGCTGCTTCTTGCTTCTGTATTTCCTTAGCGCCTTCTTCTTTCTGCTGCGCTTCGTCTTGCTCACTCATTTCTGGAACCATTTTGTCTGGATCAAGGTCAAGTGACTTAGCAACTTCTTTAATTAGTTCTCTACGCTCAGTTAAACGAATGTCTACAGGGTTAGCAGTCATCTGCATGAACTGAATGAGGCGCTGACTACGTACTTCTTTGGCAATCAGAGCAGTTGAACCAGCAGCGACTATGTCCATGTCACCTTTGATTGATTCATCGACACACCAACGCATGTTCCAGTGGTACATAGAAGTAATAAGAGGTGTTGTGGCGTAATCATCAATGTTCTTGATTACTGACTTCATCGCTATGCTGGCAGCACCCATTAACATGGACATGCCCGATGCAGTCTTAGTCATTCCGGGAGTATGTTGGCCGTGACTATATGAAGGCATAGACGTTTCTTCATCAGCAAAGCGCCTGAACAACTCAATAACCGTAGTGAGATGTGCTGACACATTCTGGGGTTGGTAGAAACGAAGCATAGGAGTACCTGCATCACCTCCTTCTCTTAACCAGATTTTCCAAGGATGAATGTCCGTAACGTCAGAACCAGGTGCAATCATGGATGTGTTTACTTCCACCTGTGGGCCTGATGAAATCGCTTGATTATCTATAAATATTCGTACTGCCGCGTTTATAGTAGCTTGAGAGTCCCGCATCATCTTGGGTACGCCAATACCCCACAACTGGTGAGGTGTCCTTTCGTACGGAAAGAGATGATAAGGTGTAGACTGAGCACTAATTGGGTTCAGTCGTGCACGAATTACTTCGTTGTCTGAGAACCACACATTAGCTTCGTACTCTACTTCAGGATCTTCAACTTCTAATCCAGCTGTAATTAAATCATGGCCATCAACAAGTCCCCAGAACTCTAAAACCTCATATCGGTCTGAGCTATGGGATAAGTTATGCCCAGCAATTTGCCTTCGCTCTAACTCATGATGAAGTTCCAAATGGTTTCCGTCTGGATTTCTTGAGATAGTGTTGGCAATTGCATCAGAAAGAAAACCGTCTGTGGTTTTTAACTTTCGGAATTGATGCTTGGTCATAACGTGGCGATGGAAAATTCCTGAAAAGGAATCCAGCGCTTTTGAATGTGGGTCAGGATACAAATCAAATATTGAAACGTGTTCTACATTTGGTTTAGGTGTTTCTTTCGATGAAGTTACCCAAGCACCTGTCTCGTCTTGCATCCATCGTTGTGTTTTGTCCATCCGAACAGTCGCACCTTTGATAGCACCAGTACCAACAATACAAGCTTCCATAATGGAGGATTTGTAAACTGATTCGTACTTAGCTTCTAGCAACTGATCTTTAATTTTCTCTTGCATCCGTTCACTACGGACTTTGGCTTCTTTCTTTAAGTCTGCTTTCATTCCATCAAGGATTTCCTTGACGCGAGCTTCCACTAAATCTGCTGGTAACTCTTGAATGGGTGTACCTTGTTGCTCCATCTGCTGCATTAGCTGCATCACTTCCATGATAGCTTGCTGCTTCATCTCAGATTCAGTAGGCCCATCGAATAAATCAGGGATTGGTGTAGGGCTAACGCTCCAAGGATGGTCACTTCCGTTGGGAAACAGTAGATCAATGATACGACCATACGCAGCCATGGTTTTTTCACGGGTAAGACGGACATAAATCTGTGAACGATTGGGGTCACTGTCTAAAGCGGCCTGTGTTGTGCTGTCATATAGTGCAGAAAAGGCACGAAGGTCTTCAATCCAATCTTTTTCAATATCAGTTCGGGCTTGGCTCCACTCATCAAAGCGTAATTTTAGCTTGCTGACTAAGTTACGGGCGACAGGAGACTCTTCTTTCTGCTCTTGCGGCTCACTTCTATCAATTTGCACTAGCATTTAATAACCCACACCCGCTTGAGCGGCTTTATATTGTCTTAGATTAACGATTGTATTGGCATAACTACGCGGCATTCTTCTATACATCTCTGCTGCAATGGCATATGACATAACTCTGTCATCAAAGTACCCTGCCCTAGCGTTGGTTGATCCGTTTGCGGCTACAATATAGGTTTCCATCTCGCTAACAGTGTCTTCACAAACAATTCCACTGTCCTCATCTCTAACAAGGCTAGCTAAATTGTCTATGATTAATGGTTTAGAGCGGCTGGTGGTTAACCAACCCAGTTTCTTGAACTGCTTTCCGTCATATTCACGCTCAAGTTCTTCTTGAATGTAGATATTTGGATAGCCTTTGTTCTTTAAGATGGTTAGCGTGGTTAATCCGTGGTTGTTTCTTTCTACACCCATGAATGCTTTGCGGTATAGCATGCCTAAAGCGTACAAGAGGTCTCCAAAATGGTCAGGAGAGATCTTTCCATGCCACTGCGCCACTTGGTTGCCGTCCTCGTCCAGCACATCAGCGCAAGAGAAGTCTCCTTTCTCAAGGCCTTCAGCAACGTCAGCGCCAATAACATAACGCCTGTTAGTTTTTGGTAAATCCCACACCTTCAGGCAACCATCTTGCTTTTCTATCAGCTCAGCCGTATTAATATTTATGTCAGCAATAATCTTAGCTGAGTAACACTCATCCCTTGCAGCCATTAACCAAGTTGCTGGGAATACAGTGCGACCTGAAGAGATGAACGCTTCGTTGGCGGTCATCGGATATTCTTGACGGAACAGCTCTTCTGAACGCAATTCGTAAATCTTGTTCCTACGCCAAAACATTTGTTCGTCTGTTAAGTCGTAGGTCTTTTGTATTTGAATTTCATCTGAGGTTAGTTCCAAAGATGAGGGAGCCATCATTTGGTACTCTGGTTGCCAGAACCAAGGCACAAATATTAATCTGTACTGTCCTTCGCCACGCTGAGCCGTCTGAACCATGTCGTAAAAAACACCACCGACTCCGTTGGCTGTAGACTCAAGGATTACCTCAGTGTCATCTTCCAAAGGAACGGCCTGTAAAATACCAGCCAAGTGTTCCTCACCATTAGGCCAGAAGCCAACTTCGCTCCCATGAAAATACTGTAAGGTTTGTGATCGGCCTACAGCTTTGTTACCAGCAGTACCCACCTTGTAACCTGAGTCCAACTTGTCGAACACTAATTCTTTAGCGTTGGAGCTGGACACTGACGGCCTAAAGGGATTTCCCTCATGGTAACGTCTAACCATGTCAAATAAGTTTGAGGTAGCCTCATGCTCATGTGTGAGGATGAAAGCTCTCTTGCCCTTGCTCTGACTTACCTTGTGGTAAAGTCTAGCCTCAGCGTAGGTACTACACCCTTGCTGACGGCCTTTTAGTATTAGTACTCTGACTCTTCCGATCTCAGACTTTTGTTCTTCAATCTTTTGATGAATATACATCTGAGCTTTGTTTAATTTAAAGCGTTCTTCTTGACCACTCTTGGCTCTGATGTTTAAGCAAGCGGAAGCAAAGTAAGGGAAGTTTGTCTTAATGGCACGAAGCTTTTTCTTTTCAGCAGGTGTCATCAATAACCCCTACTGCTGGTCAATATTGTTAAACATCTTTAGGAACCTTTCTCGTCCTTAGATGGTGCAGTCGAGTGGCATCTTTTAAAGATTGTTTTTTCTTAGTTTCTAACGCTTGTACTTTTTTCAACAAGCCTTGAACCCTAAGTTTTTCTGTTGCGGCTTTTTTCTTTCTAGTAGCTTCTAGAGCTTGTGCTTTTTTCAACACAGCTTGAGTTTTAAGGTTTGCTGTTGCCGCTTTCTTATTTACTTTTGCTGTAGGCATTTCAACGATCCTCTAAATCTAATTCGTCTGGATCAACAGCCTCTCTGTCAAAAAAGGATGATTCATTTGATAACTCAACCTGATCATCTCCATATTCCAAATCATCAAAGAGAAGGTGAGTATCTTCTTCGTGCTCGATGACTTCATCATCAAGATCAGGTAAATCGGCAATCACATTCTCAATCGACAGGGTGGCATCAATTTCTTTTTTGTCGGTGAACATTGCAAGGTGTCGGCCAAGTTGAGTCCAAGCTGTAACCCTAGATCCGGGAGATCCATTGTCTTTATCTTTGGCTTCTTCTAATAAGCCTGTGATAATTTCAGCTTCAGTTACTTTCAATTTTCTTCTCGATATAGCTTGCCGTCTATCAATGGCTCTAATCACATTCGGATTAGCCATGATGTCTTTGGCTTTAGTTTTCTTTCCGTAACCTGCGTAATCTTTGGCCGCTGTAAAATCTAAAGTGGCGCAATAAGCTTCTACGAAAAGACTCTGTTTGGGCGTAACAAGATCACCTGTTAACGCATTGATCGTTCCACCCCAACGCTTCTGAGCTGTCTCAATACCAATCTCTTGGCTACGGCGACTACGTGCGTCTTTAACTCGCTTAGCGCTCTCTTCTCTTGCCGCGAATTTTTTATCGACCACAGCTTGCTTTGCGCGGAACTTTTTATTTTCCTCGACACGCTTAGCATTTTTAAAGATTGATTTTCTTTGAGGTGGGTTAATGTCTTCTGACATGATGTAACCCTTGTAAAATGAGCCTATCCAAGACAGAAAGGCTCTAAAGGACTGCGACACCCTTACATAAAATTGTCTTCACTCCCAAGTTATCCACATTTTTACCATTCAATGTGCACATCGTCAAGCGTTTATCCACATTTATGTTCAAATAATGCACACCCCACCCATTGATTTGTATATGTATTTTAGTGCACCTGTGTACAAGTGTGCGTATTATCCACAGACCAATCACCCTACCTAGTCCCACACTGGCACTACCTAGTCCCCACCTGACACTAGGGTAGTCCCACACAGACACTTACCTAGTCCCACCGTGGGTCTCTAACATACAAGTAAAAATACAAATATAACTAAGGGGGGTACTAACTAACAAAATTAAGTGTAGTTAGTTACCCCCCCCCTTGGGAAAAATATAGAAAAAAATTTTTTTGGAAAGGGAACTGATGGATATTCATTCTTACCGAGTAAGCCACAACTGATATCTGTTTAAGCTGTGTAAATGCTCCTACAGAGGCGCGTACTGAACGTTCTCGGTCAAGGGTAGGCCAAGGTATAGGGTAAGATCAAAGTGTGCTGTGAGTGCACGTTTAAGGGGTGTTTGAAAAAAGCGTTTAAATTTTTAGAGGGTGTTTCTAAATAGTAGGTTGCCCTCTGTTAAAAAGGCGGCCATACGCCTCATACCCCCATCGGTTTGGGATTTTCTGTCAGGCTCCTGCGAGGTAGAAAACAAATCGGGTTCAACCCGACTAGGGCTAGTTGCGAGGGCATTACGACTCAAAAATTTAAATTGGTTACCATAGTTGCATGTTCTGAGAGAACTCAAGGGCATTAAACCATTTAATTAAAAAGGAAGATTTCAAATGACTAATTTAACTAATGAGAAAGTTGCTTTATACGCAAATGTAGCTACGGGCCAAACCACTATTGATGCTTTGAAAAAAGACATTAAAAGAACTGGCTCAGAAATCTATGACACGATGGCTACCATGCTTTTAGGGTTTTGTACTAATAAGAATGTATTGACTGATTCCGATATCGACAGGTTAACGCATGCGATACAGGTTGAATACAAGCGATCTTTTGGTACTAAATCAGAAGCAAAAGGTAACTTAGGAATGGAAAACGCCAGTCAGATTGCACGCGACTGGGCGACTGTTGCTAAGGGTTGCATCAAAGCTGGGGCGAATGATTTTGATCTATGGGTTCATACCCCATCTGAAATGAATTATCACCGCGACTTGTACCTGAGTTATAAAACGCTCGGGCGCGATGAAACCGATCACTTGATTGCATCTGACGAAGGCCATAAATCTGGCACTAAATCAGGAGTGCGAAGCACTTTAGCAAAAATCAACGACCTTGCCGTTAGGGAAGAATTGATCAAAGCTGGACTGTTACCTAAAGTGAAGCCTCTACCTGAAGGCCTGATAATGGTCTCTGAGCAAGAGCATATTATGCTCGATGTTATCAGAACCTACCTTGATGGATCTTCTGAGGAAGATGTAACAAAGTTCATGACTATTCAAACTGGAATATTTAGTGAACTACTGATTCCAAAAGTAGAACCTAAAAAGAAGAAAGGCAAACGAGCAGCTTAATCTGAAGAAGGATAGCCCCGAAAGGGGCTTTTCCTATGTCTCATATTTAATTTTCAAGTAAAGCCTTTACTAAAGCTTGTCATCATTTGGCTGGCTTTAGTAAATACTTTCGGAGTTTAGCTAAGTATTTATAACGTGTTGATTTATCTATCAATTATTTCAGCATTATTTTATCAA
>Ga0115562_1003748_pt1 | contig 10062 bp, 9 predicted proteins | sample COGITO_mtgs_1105_6_FD_87200 | JGI IMG/M metagenome (GOLD analysis project Ga0115562, IMG submission 87200) | Pelagic marine microbial communities from North Sea - COGITO_mtgs_110516 | ecosystem: Environmental > Aquatic > Marine > Epipelagic | place: Germany:Helgoland, sampling site Kabeltonne...
AGCCTGTAGTTGCATTTATCGCTGGAGATACTGCTCCTAAAGGAAGAACTATGGGACATGCTGGTGCTATTGTTGGTGGTGATAGTGATACTGCTTCAGCCAAAAAAGCTATTCTTAAGCAATGTGGTGTTCATGTTGTAGACTCACCAGCAGACTTAGGAACTAAAATGTTTGAATTATTATCTAAATAATTCTTTAAATATTAAATAAAAAAAGCAACCCAAGGTTGCTTTTTATAATCAATTTGTTTTATAAATTTATTCAGAAGAATTAACTGGGCCTTGTGCTGGTTTCATAGGTGTAGCATTTGTTTTTGGTGCCTTTACCTCGCCTTTAATTCTAATTGTGGAAGTTCCACCAATCACTTTACCCTCACTATCTTTTTTTGCTCTTGTAATGTTGTCAGAATTCATTGCATTAGATTGAATAGTTACAGATTTGTTAATAACACCAACTCTTTTAGTATCGTATCTAACTCTTATTTCGCCAGACTCACCTGGAGCCCATGTTGATGAACCATCTTTTTTCCTCCATGATGGGACAGTACAGCCACAAGAACCCTTTGCATTAGTTATATTCAATGGTTGATTACCAGTGTTGGTAAAAACAAATACACATTCTCCATTAGCACTTTTTTCAATTTGGCCATAGTCATGAGTTGACTTGTCAAAAGATATTTCAGCACCCTGGGTAAGTGCAATAGCTTGTTGGGCTACAAAAGAATTTATTGTTAAAAACGTTGCTATTAAAAAGCTTAATTGTAAAATTGATTTTTTCATTGTATTAATTTATTCTTAGTTATTTCAAATATATAAAATGTGTTTTAATATAAAGACTCAAAAACCAGACCATTTTAATCTTTATTGTTCTTTTTTTTAGAATTCTCTATTCTTTCTTTCTCTTTTTCACTTTCTTTTTCAAGAATTTCTAAGTATTCAATGTCAATATCTTCTAGATGTTCTAGCATTTTCGTAAGAGAAAGTGCATTTAATTTCTTTCCAATTATTCTTTTTTCGTCATCCAATAGATAAACTTGTGGAGTACTGAATATATCATAGCTCAATCTAAAATTTAAACTTCCAAGCGTAGTAACTCTTTTTTCATAGATATAAAATTTTGCATTTTCATTGGCATCAGGAAAATCAGATATATTTATCCATTGTAGTTTATTTTCTTTAACATATTCTATCCATTTTTTATTTTCAAGATTGGTGCCAATTGCAATAAACTCAATATCAATATTCTTTTCTTTTAGCTCTTTATAAAGATCAATCATTTTAGGAATTTCTTTTTTACAATGTCCACAATCAGGGTCCCAAAATATTAAAAGATTATATTTATTAGGTAACTTGTAAAAGTCAATCCAATTGGATTCAGAGGTGTCTGCTAATATTAATCTTGGTGCTTTTTTCCCAATTAAAAGTGGTTCTGTTTTATCGGCTTTTTCACATAAGTCCACTAGTTTTGTAGAGTCAATCCAATATGCTTTAGAGTTCTCAACTGGACAATAATATTTTTTTGCCATACAAACAAATACAGCATCCATACCCATAATATTTGATGTTTCATATTTATAGGTTAGGTGGTGAACAGTATATTTAAAAAGTTCACTTTTCGGATCCATTTTGTCTATTACTTTATGTGCATAATGGCATATTGTATCTGGAATTTGTGGAATCATGTTCTTGAAGAAAAAATCCAATTTCTTATGGTAAACAGGAGTATGAACAATCCTATTGTCTGTGACATCAATATTGTCCCAGTAATGGTCTAGATAATATCGATATTTAAGAGAATCGTTTTCTTTTATTTCTTCTGGTATTTCAGGATCAATAGACATTGCAAGCACTTTTGCAGCAAGTAGGTTTTTATTATTGGTGATGTTATTTCTTTGGTAACTCTTAACTTCTAAATCTAGGGCATTTCTCTTTTTTTCGTTGTTTTCTCCATTAAGAGACATTGCTTTATTTTTCATGGAACCCAAAAACGTAATGTAATCGTAGAAAATCTTATTATTCTTAGATTTTACAACTTTCATTTTACCATTAAAATCATTGATGTCAGTTTCCATTATTACATCTTCTTCTGCAACAATAAATTCAAAGTATTTAGAGTTTGGACAGACCACTGCATAAATACCTCCTGTAAGCTTTTTTTTATTAAAAATGACTGTTTCATTTTTAGAATATGCGGTATCAGCATAATAAGGTTTCTCCCCAAAATATCTTGCTAAAAATACAGTTGTATCTTTTAAACCACTTATTTTAAAATTTAAATTTTGTTGTCCAAACACGTTGGCTGTAATAAAAATAAAAGGGATTATAAAAGTTCTTTTAATAAATAACATATATCTAAAATAACTATAATGTAAAGTAGGTTTTGAAATTTAACATTTTTTAAGCAAATATGACTTATATCGATGGGCATAATAAAAAAAAGCGGAAAATATTCCGCTTTAATACTAACTATAAATTATAAGTAATTGTAAACAATAAAGTATTTAAATAATACACGTTTTAAATCAATTATTAATCAAAACAGGTCAATTTTATCATTTAAAACACATATCTATTACGTTGAATACTATTTAAATGGGGGGGTAAATAAAAATTTTCCGAAAGGAAAACTATATAAGACTACTGAACAATTATTTTGAAAGTTTCTTCTTGGTTTTCTAAAAAATAAATTCCTTTTGCTAGGTAGATTAGAACTTTATGATCTATTATCCCAGACCAAACTGTTTTTCCCATTGTGTTATATATATTGACGATTTCATCATTTACACTACTCTCAATATTAATGTAGCCGTTGGAGGGATTTGGATAAACTGAAAAACTATTAGAATTTAATTTTTCTTTATTGGTTAAGTTATTGGTGACCACATTTACATTATCCAGTGCTATTATATACCTATTGTTAGAGTAATGTCTAAAAGCGATATATAATGGGGTATTTAAAGGGATACCTTCTAATTTTACCTGAAAATTTGTCCAAAGATTTGGAAGAGCAATCGTATCAAAAAACAACATGCTATTTAAAATACTATCTTTTTCTAAATATTGAGAACAAAAAACCTGAAGAGCTTCCGGGTAAGACCCGTCCAAGGACTTGGCTTGAAAATTTAAATAATTTCCATTATTGGTAAAGGTTAATGCTGGAGTTATAATAAAATTATTTGCTGCAATAGTATCATTAAACCAAGAATTAGCAGCCATTATAGAGTCTCCAACGTTTAAAGAGTCATAATCTTCCACTAGGTGAAAGGAACTAATTAGATTAGAAACCATAGGGTCGTTGTAAGGGGCTGCCATATCTCCATCTATAAAAGTCCATGAAGTCAAATTCCCATTGTTAAAATTTTGATTTAATAACTCAGTTTGTGCTAAGGATAATCCAAAAGAAAATAAAAATAAAAATAAAAATATATTGCGCATTACTTCTTTTTTGTCGGTAATAATGGCAAATGTAATTATTTCCTATCAACAATAGAACATGGACAATATATCTAATCTATTAGTTTATTAAAAAATGCTGGTATTATTTTTGATAAATTCAATTTATGAAATTACTAATCTCTTTTTTTTTCTCTTTCATTTTCTTTTTAGGTTTTTCTCAAACCTATTCTTTAAAAGACTTTTATAAATCCGATACTGTTTTAGATAATAAGATAGATTCTATTTTTAATCTTTTAAATGATACTTCTAGAGTTGGACAAATGATTGTTCCTGCTATTGGTAGATTGGGGAAATCTAGAGATCATGTTTTGGCATTGGCACAAAAAGGATGGATTGGGGGGATACTATTATTGAATGGTACTTTTGAAGAATTCTCTAAAGATGTAAAAAACTACGACAGTACAATGATTGCCAAAGGGCATCTTCCTTTAATTTTCAGTGCCGATGCAGAACCCACATTAGTCAATAGAAAGATCATAGGGTCTCAAAAAGTACCTTACACAAATACCATTCACAGTATGGATAGTGTAGAAATTATTGCAAGTATAATTTCAGAGGACCTTAACAAAATTGGAATTAATCAGAATTATGCTCCAGTTATTGATGCTTCGCCAAATAAGGTAGTTAGTAATAGAAGTTTTGGTTTAAATATGGATACGGTTATTTCCTTTTCTAATAAATTCATTAGTACTACTCAGAAACAAAATATTATTGCTACCGCAAAACATTTTCCAGGACATGGTTATGTTAAAGGAGACACCCATAAGGAATTGATCTTTATAGATGGAGAAATGAAAGAAGTTGAAAATTATATTCCTTTAATTCAAAGTGGTGTGATTTCAATAATGGTAGCCCATCTTGCAGTAAAGAATAATGAAGAGTACAATACCTTTGGTTTGCCTTCTACTTGTTCAAGAAATATTGTAACCAATCTTTTGAAAGACTCTTTAGGGTTTGAAGGGTTAATTGTTACAGATGCTCTTAATATGGGTGGAGTAGCTAATTTAGAAAACAATGGATTAAAGGCTGCTCAAGCAGGATGTGATCAATTACTCATGCCAATAGATGAAGAAAAAGTATTGTTAAATATTCTAGGTTTAATTGAAAAAGACCAGATCTTTAGAAAAGAAATTTATGATTCAATAAAGAAAATAATAAGACTCAAGATTTGCCTTGGGAAATTAATTTAGTTGTATGTCTTTTTATTCCACTGGTATTCACTCGGGTAAACATTTTGAGAAAAACAAATAAAAGTAGAGAGAGAACATAACATAATAAAGGCATATAAAAACCATGCTATTCTATGGTAGCCAAAATAACCCATATCAACTTCTGCCCCATTCAAAATTAACCATGTTGGTGTAAAAGCGGCAATTAAAAATGCAGCAATTCCTACTGTTATAAACATAGACTCTATAGTCTTAAGCGGCAAAGCCAATGCTTTTTTTATCCATCCTAAATCATCTCCCCATTGGTGAACCAACAAATAATTTTTATTTTTAAGAGGAATGAATAACAAGGGATCTTTATTGCAATCCTCTAAATCAAAAGCTTGAGATGGCGCTAAGATGAAGAAATGTTCAACAGATAAGTTGTTTGCTTTTTCAATTTCTTTAATTTTGAAAATAGCTTCTTTTGGTATTTCGTTTTTGAAATACTTAGTAGGTAAAAATCTAAGACGATGTTGAATAGCTATTTTTTTAATAGATTCAATATTGAAAATGTCTTCATTAGAATTAGTAATAATTTCAGCATAATAATTTTTAGAACTGGATTTTATAATGTTGTTCTCTATCTGAGTTTCTTTAACAACATCGTTATCTAATAATTGATTAACAGAGTTTAGAAAATCATTTTCTGAATTACTTCTTACTTTAATAAGCTCTTTTTTTATATCAATACTGTCAAACATATCTACTTTTTTTACTAAAATATATACAAATATTAGCGTTTACTATTTTGTTTAATTGTTTCGGATAAATTATTGTAATTTATTTTTCTTCATTAAGTTTTTTTGGTATTTACTTTGAACAATATCTACAAATGCTAGAATAGATATGATAAAATAAAATGTCGCTTTATTCATAGCATGAATTGAATTGCCCAATATTTTAAGATCAGCTTTTTCACCTCCTTCGGTTAATAACATAACCCCAACAACAAATAATATAAAAAGCCCTAAAACCTCATATTTTCTATTCTTTTGTAAAAATTCAGATACTTTATTTGCAGCTAAAATCATTAAAACACCTCCAACAACAATTGATATTGCCATTATCACAAAATTATCCGTTAGTGCCATTGCACTAAGAATTGAATCAAACGAGAAGACAAGATTCATTAAAACAATCATGAAAATTACTCTTTTGGTAGAAGCTTTGGTTTTCTGTTCTTGATGTTCATTAAAAATAATCATGTGCCAAATTTCTTTAACAGAAGTGTAAAGAATAAATCCACCACCAAATAAAATGATAAGGCTATGTAGATTCATTTGAAAGGAAATAATTTCGGATTCACTAATTAAAAATGGATTCTTAAACTTTTCAACCAAATTAACTAGGATAAATAGTAAAGCAAGTCTTAGAACTATTGCAATTGTAATACCAATTTTCCTAACAAACTCTTGTTTTTCAATCGGGGCTTTTTTAGACTCTAATGCTATATATAAAAGATTGTCAAATCCTAAAACAACCTGCAATGCAATTAGCATAACTAGAGTGCCAATAATTCCAACTATTTCCATACCATCAAAGAAAGTGAAAATCTAATAATTTAGAATAGTGTAAAAAGATTTTTTTAAATAATTGGTTTAAAAATCTAAAAATAGATCCATTTAAATTGACTTTTATTCTGAATTAATACTGCTGGAGCTGGGAATTTAATTATAGAGAAAGTATTAAAGAATAATTTTAAAAATTTATTTTTTGTTTCTATTTCTGTTAAATCTAAATCAAAACTTAGTAGATATTGAGACTGCCTTATTAAATTATTACATTCTATACAATTTAAATTTGGATTTTTTCTTGCACCTGTAAATCCATCTATGGAGTATCCTAAGGCGAGGTTGATATACTTGAAAAGTTTAAATTTTTCTTGAATTTTAGTATTTAAATCTATTGTAATCCAATAGGTCTGTCCATTGTAGTCTTTAAAAATTCTTTCGGAAAAATTATTGCCTAACAAAGTGGGCCTATAAGTAGCATAAGGGCTTAAATGAGAGGAGAATTTCAATTTTAGAAATTGATTGTTAAATTTTTTTTCTTGAATGTAAAAAAGACCTGTTCCAATAAAATTAGAAATTAAATCATAATTTGAAAATCCCCATTCTGTAGAAAATCCGTCTAAAACTTCAATCCCCAACATGAAAAACAAGCTATAGAAACAACTTTTTTCAATAGGATTTTCAATGTTTTTTCTCTCTAAAAACAAATGACTTTTTCTAGCGACTTGGTAAGACGAAAATATATGACCTGTTTTATCCATATAGTTCCATTCTTCTAAATCATTGAAAAAATGAAAAGAAGTTTGTGGATACTTTTTATACCATAGGTTATAAAGACCAAAATAAGATAAACTGGTTGCTCCTAATGCTGTAGAATTTAGAATAATGTTTTTTTTACTGGTGGAATCTCTACTATTATTTTCTTGAGCTGAATAACAAATCTGAATAAATGTGGCAAATATTAAAAACAAATATTTAAAACTTCTTACTCTAAAGAGTTTCATAAAATAATTCTAATTATTTAGTTTGGATAAATACTTGGAGCCGTTCACAATTATTCTAGCAAATAAAGAATGTTGAATACCCCATGGATTTAGATTCTCAGAAAAATTGGTTTTAGAGTATTGAATATGGTAGCCAAAATCAATAGTCAAATCTTTATTTATAAAATAATTAAATAAAAGTCCAGATCCAAATCCAAGGCCATAACCTCCAGGACTATTTACGGCACTTTGGTTGGTCTGTGTAGCAGAATTATGAATTATATTGTACTGTTGGTTATTAACCACAATATAATTTTCTTTTAGTCTCATTTCCAATAGTTGAATAAAGAAGGGAGTTAATATAGAAAGATTGGACTCTTCATATATGGTTTTGGTAATTCCTAAATTTATCATGTTTCTTTTTTCTTTTCCGTTAATACTAACTGGAAAATATTCAGGTTCCAAAGACTGAGTTACAGATTGATTTTCAATAGCAATGGTTATAAAATCTTGAACATTTATTTCTGCAAAATTAAAATCTATGTAATATTTAGTTTTTCTTTTTTGCTTTCCTAGGTGAAATCCAATTTCAGTTCCAATAGAATATTTAATATCGTTGGGTAGATCATAAATGGAGTAGGGGTATTGGAAAAATTGTTCAAAAGTAGGTTTGTTAATATTATTATTAAAAATGCTAAATACATTGTAAGTAGTATAATTACCACCATATATAAATGCAGTATTTTTATTTGCAAAATAACCACCACCATTAATTCCTAAAACAAGTTCACTTTTTTGCTGTCCAAGAGAAAAAATGGGTATAAATAATATTAAAAAATAAATATTTTTCACAGTTAATAATTTATTAAATAATCAATTTTTTCATTTAAATTTTTATTGGCTAAAAACTGTTCTTCTAAGTCACTTGCAAAAGGGACAGGTGTGTCCATACTTGCACATCTTATTACAGGAGCGTCTAAAGATTCAAAACAATTTTCATTAATTAAAGAAGAAATTTCTCCTCCAATGCCACCTGTTAAACAATCTTCATGTAGAACTAGTACTTTGTTGGTTTTTATAACACTTTCAAATATAGATTTTTTATCTAGTGGTAAAAGTGTCCTTAAATCTAATATATCAGCTGAAATATTTTTTTCTTTAATTGCTTTTTTAGCCCAGTGAACCCCCATTCCATAAGTAATAATACTTAACTCTTTACCTTCTTCAACTAATTTTGCTTTTCCAATAGGAGTAAGGTAATAGTTTTCAGGAACCATGCCAGTTAGACTTCTATACAAAGCCTTGTGCTCAAAAATCATTACTGGATTCGGATCTTCAATTGCAGCCAGCATCAATCCTTTTGCATCTTCAGGGTTAGATGGATACAAAACTTTCAGACCAGGCGTATGAGAAAACCAAGCTTCATTACTTTGAGAATGAAATGGTCCAGCTCCTACTCCAGCTCCAGTAGGCATTCTAATTACCACATCTGCATTTTGCCCCCATCTGTAATGTAACTTAGCCAAATTATTTACAATTTGATTAAACCCTACAGTTACAAAATCTGCAAACTGCATTTCCATTATTGCTTTTTTGTTTTTGAGTGAAAGTCCCAATGCAGCTCCTACAATTGCAGATTCGCAAAGAGGAGTATTTCTAACTCTATCTTTGCCAAATTTCTCTAGAAAACCTTCCGTCATTTTAAAAACACCGCCATATTCAGCAATATCTTGTCCCATAATTATAGAATTTTCAAACCTCTCCATACCTTGGAAAAGTCCTTGAGAAAGAGCATCAATAAACCTAATTTCTTTTTTGTTTTCTTTAGAGTAAGTTTTGTTATTGGAATGTTTTTTATAAATATCTCCTAATTCAGAATTTAAATCTGCCTTTAATTTTGGTGTTTCAAAAGCTTTTAACCAAGCTATATTAATGGCTTCTTTTATATTTTTTTTACTCTCTTGAATCTCATTTTCAGTAAGAATATTTTTTTTTAATATTTCTGTTTCAAGTTTTAAAATTGGGTCCTTGGTTTTCCATTTATCTTGCAGTCCTTTGGGATAGTATTTTGTTCCAGATGCTTCCTCGTGTCCTCTCATTCTAAAGGTTAATGCTTCTACCAGAAATGGTTCAGGTTTTTTTGACTGTGACAATTTAACTTTCTTTATACAGTCGTAAACTTCAAGAATATTATTGCCATCTACCTGCTCAGTTTTCATTCCGTATCCAATTCCTTTATCGATAAATTGCTTACAATTAAACTGTTCTTTGGAGGGAGTAGAAAGACCCCATTGGTTATTTTCAATTACAAATATTACAGGCAATTGCCATACCGAAGCAACATTTAAAGCTTCATGAAAATCTCCTTCACTTGCTCCTCCATCTCCACTAAATACTAAAACAGATCTATTGGTTTTTTCTATTTTTTCTGCCAATGCTACTCCGCATGCAATTCCTAGTTGAGGTCCTAAATGCGATATCATTCCTACAACTTTATGTTTCATAGTTCCAAAATGAAATGATCTATCTCTTCCTTTAGTAAAGCCCTCTTTTTTACCTTGAAATTGACAAAAGAGTTGGAATAAATCAACATCTCTTGTAGTAAAAACTCCTAAATTTCTATGCATAGGTAAAATAAATTCATCTTTATCCATTGCTAAAGTAGATCCCACTGAAATTGCTTCTTGTCCAATTCCTGAAAACCACTTAGAAATCTTTCCCTGCCTTAGAAGAATTAGCATTTTTTCTTCAATCAATCTTGGAAGTAAAAGAGCCTTTAAGGCATTGATTATTTCAGGGTTTGTCATATAAAATAAAAGTAGTCTTTAATTAAATAATAGAGTTTAAATTTATCAATATTTTACATTTCTCTGGTATATTCATTAGTAATTGTTTTTGAAAC
>Ga0115562_1003758_pt1 | contig 10039 bp, 6 predicted proteins | sample COGITO_mtgs_1105_6_FD_87200 | JGI IMG/M metagenome (GOLD analysis project Ga0115562, IMG submission 87200) | Pelagic marine microbial communities from North Sea - COGITO_mtgs_110516 | ecosystem: Environmental > Aquatic > Marine > Epipelagic | place: Germany:Helgoland, sampling site Kabeltonne...
GCAATGTTCCAAAGCTTAGCTCAGGCCTTGAAATATGATGTTATAGCGAAAAAAGTTTTGCCGGGTAGCGTTGTTATTGCTGGGACACCAGTCGAAATTTCTGAAGTTATACAACGCTTTAAAACCGATATGAAAGTTTCGGACATTATAAGTCAAATCAATGAAGAGGCGGAAACAGCGCCCCAAACTTTAGTAACGGATTTGAAATTACTAACAAAGCAGTTACGAAGCCAAAGACTTAAGCTTAGTGTTATGACAAATGACGCAGAAAGACCTGCTCGGATGCACTTGCAAGTTGAAGGAGCGTTAGATCTTTTTGATCATGTCATTGGTAGTGACAGCGGGTTTGGAGCTAAGCCAGACCCAGAACCTCTTTTAGCCTTGGCCACCAAGATGGATGTATCCGCCAGTAATTGCGTGATGGTGGGTGATAGCACTTATGATTTAATTGCTGGACGCTCTGCAGGCATGTATACTGTTGGAGTATTAACTGGATTGGCTGAGCTTAAAGATCTCACCAATTTAGCAGATACGGTGCTGCCTGATATATCGTATCTTGCGGCTTGGATTTCATCTCAAAATAGCTAAGTTATAGGCACGACGATAAATGTCGTAATTGGAATGCAAACTTTGTTTAACTGAACCATTCTAGAAGCCAATAAGCCGGTGGAGATTAAAATGAACGATGAACCAAGACGCCGCAGCGGTGGCCGTGCAGGTAACACCCGCGGGAACCGGGGTGCTATCGAGCAAATGCCTTGGCGTATCATTGAAAATACAGATCACCCTACTGAACCTTTGACCGAGGAAGGAATTCTAGCCATTCACGAGGGTGCAATGGAAATCTTGGAAGATATTGGAATTGAGTTTCTGAATGAAGAAGCATTAGCAATTTTTAAGGATGCTGGCTGTAAGGTCATTGATGAAAAAGTTTATTTAGATAGGAACTGGGTTTTGGAGATGGTGGCAAAAGCACCTACAGAATTCACTATCACACCACGTAATCCGGCGCATACGTTACATGTTGGTGGCAATAAGATGCTTTTTGGGAATGTGTCCTCGCCGCCTAACTATTGGGATATGGAACTGGGACGAAAGGTTACTGGTACCAGAGAGTATTGCCAAAATTTCTTTAAACTTAGTCAATATTTTAATTGTATCCATTTTGTGGGTGGCTATCCGGTTGAGCCGGTCGACCTGCATGCCTCCATCCGCCATTTAGAAGCTACCTATGATAAACTAACTCTAACGGATAAAGCTGCCCATACCTACTGCTTGGGATCGGAGCGCGTGGAAGATACCATGGAAATGGTACGGATTGCGGGTGGCCTCACGCATGAAGAATTTGAATCTAAGCCCCATATGTATACAAATATTAATTCGACGAGTCCTCTCAAGCACGATTGGCCAATGATTGATGGATGCCTACGCCTCGCGCGTCGTGGGCAGGCTATTCTTGTTACACCGTTCACTTTGGCGGGTGCCATGGCTCCAGTAACAATGGCGGGCGCTGTGGCACAATCTATTGCTGAAGCGCTATGTGCAATAGCTCTATTTCAATATGTACGGCCAGGAATCCCATGTGTGATTGGAACTTTTACGTCTAATGTAGATATGAAAACAGGTGCGCCCGCTTTCGGTACTGCAGAATATATGCGTGCTACTCAAATGACGGGTCAAATGGGCCGGTTTTATAAATTGCCAATTCGTTCTTCCGGAGTATGTGCTGCGAATGTCCCAGATGGACAGGCCATGTGGGAAACGTCAAATTCACTGTGGGCTGCAGTTCAGTCTGGGACTAATATGGTTTACCATGCCGCTGGTTGGTTAGAGGGTGGCTTAATTGCTTCACCTGAAAAATTTATCATGGACTGTGAAGTGCTACAGCTTATCCAACGATATTTTGAACCGATTATTACCCAGACTGGTGTCGATGATATCGGGGTTGATGCAATTCGTGAAGTTGGATCTTCTGGACATTTCTTTGGAGTACAGCACACACAGGATCGCTATGAACATGCCTTTCATCAACCGTTTATTAGTGATTGGCGTAATTATGAAGGATGGGAACTTGCGGGCGGTATCTGGACTGCCGATCGGGCGCATAAAAAATACAAAGAAATTTTAGATGATTATAAAAAACCTGGAATGGATGAGGCAGTTCATGAGGAATTACGTGATTTTGTAGATAGACGCGTTTCCGAGGGTGGTGCTCCCACCGACTTCTGATGCTAACCTAATTGCATGGTTTCATGTTTAAGTGTCAAATAACTTAACCCAGAAGGGCGGCTAATATGGCCGCCCGTCTAGTTTTCTTAACCCCCCATTATCCGAGGTAACCACAACACTAACTGCGGGAAAGAGAACAATAGAATGAGCCCAATTAATTGTATAACCATGAATTGCATCATGCCGAGATAAATGTCTTTGAGGTCCCAATTTGGGACTACACCTTTTAAGAAGTAGGCAGACAATGCCACAGGTGGACTAAGCCAGGCAGTCTGCAAATTAACTGCCACTAGGATTCCAAACCAAACCATTTTGTCGTAATTACTCTCAAAACCGGGAAGATCCAGCGCCATCACAGTTGGCAGTAAAACTGGAATAACAATTAACACAATTGGCACCCATTCAAGTGGCCATCCAAGTATGAAGATCAGCGCCATTATTAAGATCAAAATCATATAAGGCGACATGTCCAAGCTGAGCAGAACTTCGGTCATCATCTTTGGCGTGCCGAGCATTGAGAACTCTGCCCCAAAGAAGTTAGAAGCGGCGACTAAAAACATGATCAAAACTGTGATCTCCAACGCTTTGATCATACTGTCAAAGAAACCAGAAATCCTGAACTTTCCATAAGCTAAGGAAAGCAAAATTGATCCAAATGCGCCCATAGCTGCTGCTTCTGCTGGGGTGGCAAATCCCATAAGTATAGAACCTAGTGCAAAAGAGATTAGGATGGTTGGTGGCATCAAGCCAGCAAAAAATTCATCCCATAAGTCTGAGAAATGAAAGTTTTCTGCTGTGGTGGTCGAATACAAGCCAGCGGCTTTATAGGCGCCAAAGCCTAAGAAAATCAACCATGCGGTTTGGTAGAAAAGGCCAAACTCTACGCCATCTAATTCTAAAATTTTCGATACTGCATATAAGATTTGTAAACCAATAACCAGCGGAGTAACGATGCGTAGTACTGTTAAGCTTTTGTAAGCGCGGTAACTCACAATAAGAGCCGCAATCATGATGATTAGACCCCCTAAAGGAATAAACCCAAATGCTCCGTCAAGAGCTAGACCAAAGAGTCTACAAATTGCCAGAATGCCAATACAGATTAAAATAACTTCCAACCGGTAGTTTTTTGAAGTTTCTGGTTGATCTTCTTCCGCAAGTATTGGGCCCAGTTCTGGATTTAACCAACAGCGTCCCAATGTGTAAATTAAATACAAAGAAGCGAGCAGCGCGCCCGGTATGAATGCGCCACGAAAAAGGTCTAGTGTCGAAACGTCTAACACAGGGCCCATCACAATCAGCATTATGGAGGGTGGGATAAGGATGCCGAGCGTCCCCCCAGCGGTAATCGCTCCAGCTGACAGCCTGACATTATAGCCCGAACGACTCATGGTAGCGCCAGCCATAATTCCTAGAAGGGTAACTGATGCACCGACTATACCCGTTGCTGCAGCAAAGATTGTTGAAACAATCAAAACAGCGATATAAAGGGAGCCCCGAACACGCGCCATGATCATTTGAATTGAAGAAAACAGACGCTCCATAAGGCCTGCCGCTTCCATCACAATACCCATCAAAATGAACAAAGGCACAGCCATAAGTTGGTCGTTCAACATGGTAGAATTGGTATTCAAAGTCATGAGAAGGCCAGTGAGTTTGAAGTTAAGGCCCCAAATTCCAAAGCCAAAGGCCAGAAAAATTAATGTGAATGATATTGGAAAGCCAATAAAAATTACAAAAATCATGGCGCCTAGCATAATTAAACCAATAATAGGTTTTGGTATATCCAATATACCTCCCCTTTCGAATAAACCCGTAACAACTTCAAAAATAGGCAAAATATTTGGGATCCACATTTCTAAAGCAATTACTGCAAGAACGGCTGCAGTAACCCAAAGGCAAATATGTTCGTTTTTCTTGCCCATTTTGTGAAAGGCTCGAAATAATTCTGCAAAACCTTGTAAGAACAACAAGGCACCACCAATTGGCATGGCGATACGCGCAGGCCATAAAACTGGCGACCATGTGCTATCAAAGGCGGTCTCTCCAGTCAGATATGCTATCATAAAAAACTCTGTTGAAATCCATGTAAATAGGAGCATTGATGGCAAAAAGAACGCCAAATAGAGTGAAGCATCAACAACTGCTTGGGTTTTATCTGACCAGTTTCGATATAAAAAATCCGCGCGTATATGAACCCCTCGCATCAAGCCATATCCAGCAGCGGCCATAAACAATACACCAGCTATCATTCGGCTAATGTCGTAGGCAAAAACTGTAGGGCCAAGGCCTAAGGAGCGGGCCAAATCGCCCCATCCGTTGTTGACCATAATAGAAAATGTGTTCCGTGAAAAAACTTCAATGACGACAACTGTGATTAAAGGGATCATCAATAGGCAGATTAAACGTCCAACCCAGTTGTTTGTAACATCGATTACAGCGGTTATTGGGCGTTGCCACGCAGTCATACCTTCTGGTGTTTCACCGGGGATAAAATTATTGCGTTCCGCGATTAGTTCGTCAGTAATTTCGAGCTTTGTCGGGTCAACTTCATCTGCAGCCATCCCAGTCTCCCTTTTTTTACCCCCCAAAATATTTGGGATATTTCTTTTTTAAAAAAACGTCTTTTTGCGCGCTTATTAAAAAAAGAAAGTACGGGATTTTAAAAACCCCGTACTAATTGCTAAACGCTTATTTCAAAGAGTCAGCGTGTGCTTTGCCTAACGCTGCGTTCGTTGCCTGAGCGCCTGCCCAGAAAGGAACTGCAATGTCGGCGAAGTCTTTTTGGGACTGCCATACTTCTGCGAAGAAGGCATTGTCAGCTGCGCCTTGCTCGAGAAGATTTTTTGCAGCTGCCATATAAGCTGGGAAATAATCAGCCGGGGTATCATGCAATGTTACGCCATGATCATCGACTAATGTCTTTAATGCCTTGCCGTTATTATAGATCCGGTAGGACATAGATTTGGACAAGGAAGCGTTAGCTGCAACTTCCAAGGCTTTTTTCTCAGTATCTGACAATGCGTCATAGAAGTCACCGTTGACATACATGTCAGCGTTCACAACAACTTGGTGCAGGCCTTGCAAGTAGTAATGCTTTAGGACCTTTTGAAAGCCAAATGCCATGTCGGCAACTGGACAGCACCACTCAGCAGCGTCGATTGTACCCTTTTCCAATGCTGGGAGTATGTCCCCGCCACCCATCGCCACAGAAGCAACTCCGATATCTTTGTAGGCTTGGCCAACCATACCTGGAGGTGCCCGGAAACGGTACTTACGGAAGTCATCCATTGAAGTAATAGGTTCTTTGAACCAACCTAACGCTTCTGGACCAACTGGCTGAAGCATGAAGCCTTTTACGTTGACGCCCATTTCATCCCAAAGACGCTCATATAGTTCCTTTCCGCCACCGGCTTCGAACCATGACAGAAACGCGAGATTATCTAAGCCAACACCAGCGCCGGCAACAGGTGCGCCAAAAAGGTTTGCAGCAGGGTGCTTACCACCCCAATAATGCGTCCATGCAAATCCACCTTCCACGAGACCTGCGTCAACAGCGTCCATCACGTCTCGTGATCCGACAATGGCACCAGCGGGTAGAACCTCGAGGACCAAAGATCCACCTGTTAAGGCTGCGACGTCTTCTCCAAAATTTTTCAACATTTTTAATTCGTCTGAGTTGTCTGACAAAACTGATTGAATGCGTAGTACTTTCGAGTGGCCTCCGGCAAATGCCGTTGTGCCAAATGACAAGGCAACTGCAGTTACTACCGCTGACTTGACTATTGATTTTAGATTAAACATTTCTGTTTTCCTCCCAAGAGTTGTGCCTTCGATGTCTTTTTTTAGACCCGGGCCGAAGGCGTACCAGTGGGTCTTGGGTTATTGGCATTAATTTCTTAAAGCCAAAAACTTAATTTTAATGCCCCTTACTCATCTCCCAACCTTCAACAAGGCCGAGTAATGGGCCAACACCACTGTGGATATCAAAGACGCCACGGTACAGCATTTCGCCTGCAACGTAGAGAAGTACGATAAGTCCCAACCAAGAAATCCACGGGAATTTTGTAAGTAATTTCATTATTATAGTCGCTGCGAAGGCCATAAGAATTATAGCTAGTCCAAGCCCAAAGATTAGCATTTGACGATCGCCATCGGCGATCGCAGCAACTGCCAGCACATTATCCAGAGACATCGAGACGTCTGCGATTGTAATTGATATGAGAGCCGCAGCCATGGTTTTCTCTGGGGCTGCAGCGTCGGTGTTGGACATGGCGCTTGTATTAGAATGAAGTTGATTATTATTAGCCGACCGAATTTCTTGAAATAAGCGCCAGCATACCCAGAATAGAAGCAGGGATCCAATGAATAGAATGCCGGGTATCCCGAGCAAGGTGGTGGCAATTACGGCAAAGACAATGCGCAGGACCGCTGCAATTACCATTCCGTAAAAAATGGCGCGCTTACGCAATTCGGGCGCAAGTCCAGCCGCAGCCATCCCAATAATTAATGCGTTGTCACCCGATAGGATCAAATCTGCAATAATAATTTGTCCGTACGCCATAACCGTTTCAAGCATTATATAAATTCCTGGTATTGTTTAATTTTTTGTTTCATGCAGCGTCTTCCAGGATCATGTCAGACAGTTTCTCACCAATCATAATCGCTGGAGCATTTGTATTGCCTGATGTAATTACTGGCATTATCGAACAATCTGCAACCCGCAAACCATCTATGCCTCGTACGCGCAAACGTTCGTCTACCACTGCCATTTTGTCCTGACCCATTTTACAGGTGCCCGTAGGATGATAGATGGTGACACTTGTGTCGCGCGCCCATTGTAATGTGGCTTCATAGTCGTCGATTTTAACATCTGAACTGGGACTGAACTGCTCTGTAATATGAGACTTTAAAGGCTCAAACTGTGCTATTTTACGCGCAATGTTAATGCCTTTAACTATAGTATTTTGGTCTAAATTGGTTGCCAGGTAATTGGGATGAATTTCTGGGTGCTCTCGCCAGTCAGAAGATTTTAGTTTCAAATGACCGGTGCTTTCTGGCCGCAGTTGAAGAACTGACGCCGTAAATGCGGAGAACTTATGTGGCCCGTCTGCTGGCTTTGAAGCGCTCCAAGGTTGGATGTGAAACTGTATATCAGGACTTTCCAGAATTGGGTCTGTTTTCAAAAAGGCCGTTCCAAGGCTTGCGGCCATAGTCATCGGGCCAGTTTGAGTTAAGGCGTACTGCAAAGCTATGAGACCTTGCTTGAATACATTATTAATTTCAGTGTTAATAGTTGAAAGGTTCGTTTTGAATACTGGTCGGGCTTGTAAATGATCCTGAAGGTTTTTACCTACACCGGGTAAATCTTTTATCATATTTATGCCGTGTTTTTTTAGCTCAATAGCGGCGCCAATCCCCGAAAGCATTAAAATTTGCGGTGAACCAATAGTGCCAGCACTTAAAATAACTTCACGGCGGGCTAGAATGTCATGGCTCTGGCCTTTTTGATTGATCGTAACTCCAAAAGCGCGGGATTTTTTAATTAATACTTTTTCGGCTTGAGCGTGAGTTATTACTGTCAAGTTTTTGCGTTTTTTTGCAGGGTTTAGGTAAGCAACCGCACTTGAGCAACGCCGACCTTTGTCGAGCGTTAATTGAAAATATCCAACACCTTCTTGATCTATGCCGTTATAATCTGGATTGCGCTTATAGCCTGCGTTTTCAGCTGCATCTAGCCATTTTTCTGTGATGGAGCGTTTGAGGCGAGTTGGGGATACGGAAAGTGGGCCATCAGTACCACGAGCTGGGTCTATATCTCCGTTTCCCTTCCAAGTCTCGGCACGTTTAAAGTAAGGCAATACATCGTCCCAAGCCCAACCTGTATTTCCAAGTTGGCGCCAGTGATTAAAGTCTTCTGCTTGGCCACGGACATACAACAGTCCATTTATTGAACTAGAACCACCCAAAACCCGTCCTCGTGGCCATGGTATTGCTCGCCCATTTAAACCTGGATCTCCTTGTGTACGGTAACACCAATCCATTTTTGGATTACCCATGGTTTTGAAGTACCCAACTGGTATATGGATCCATGGGCTGTGATCTTTGCCACCAGCCTCAATTAAAGCCACCGAATTTCTTGGATCTGCTGAAAGTCGGTTTGCTAAGGCACATCCAGCTGAGCCTGCGCCAATTATTACAAAGTCAAATTCCAACTTTTATCCCTAAATATTAAAAAATGAGACTTTTATTCCCGTTTATTGCCTTATCTGCTATGTAGGCAGGAAGGGAAAGATTCGGCAAGTCAGGTATGAAAATCAGATTTATCTGCTGAATAAAAAGGATTAGCTTTAATGTCCCCAGAACAAAGAGTTCCAACAAGCTTTCGCACTCTATTAATTCTAGAGGTGTTGGGAAAATCGGATCGACCAATGTCGGCTACTGAAATCAATGAAAAGATAGAACTTCCAAAACAAACTATTCATCGTTTATGTGCTAAGTTGGAACAAGAGGGTTTTCTTTTGCGAGTTGGCAATGGAAAGAAGCTCAGACCGACGAGACGCGCCCGACTAATGGCTAGTGGAATTCTGCATTCCTCTAGTGATCATATTGCCCGTCACCAAGTGATGCAGAGAATTGCTGAAGATGTCGGCGAAACGGTGAACTTTGCGGTTCCTACTAGTGATGGTATGACTTACCTTGAGCGTATCGAGACTGATTGGCCATTCCGTGTGCAGTTGCCCGTGGGAACGCATGTTCCCTTTCATTGTACCGCAAGTGGAAAAACATTTATGGCTAGCCTTCTGCCAAAGGCCCGCCATGCCTTGGTTCGTAGTCTACGCTTGCAAAAGTTGACTGATAACACTTTTATTGATGCCGAGACACTCGTGTCTGAATTAAAATTAGTAGCAAAACAGGGCTATGCAATTGATAATGAAGAGTTTATTTCTGGAATGGTTGCAATTGCAGTTCCAATTACAGATGACCAAGGTCGCTATGTGGCATCTCTAGCTTTCCATGGGCCGTCCCAAAGATTAACCGTTGAAAAGGTTATTTCGCAGAAAGATGTATTATTTAAAGGGGCCCAAACCATGAAAGATGTTCTTTTTTGTTAACGGCTTGCCAGAGTGCCTCGATTAATAATCGTGGTCGTCAATTCAACAGACTGTGCAGCAGTTTTTCCCAAATTTGGATTAATTAAATCTAATAAGACTTCTGCTGCTTTACGTCCCATTTCTTGCTGAGGCACGCGCACAGTAGTGAGACTAGGTGTAACAACTCGGGCAAGGTTGATATCATCAAAGCCAGTAATTGAAATATCATTTGGAACGCTAAGCCCCAATTCTTTAGCGCGAAGCATGGCGCCAACAGCTAAAACATCGCTAGTGCAAATTATGGCGGTTGGGTTTTTGTTAAGGGCCAAGATCCGGTCTAACGCTGCACTTGCCTCTTCAAAGCTATACTTGCATTCTTCAATGGCAACCAACTCAACATTTGGATTTGTCTTTTGAGCATCTTCAATTCCAATAATGCGTTCGTTAGCCCTATCATTACCTTCCCTCAATCCTGCGATAATGGCCAGTTTGCGATGTCCCAATGCAATCACATGATCAGCAATTTTTTGTGCTGCCTTTTGATTATCAAATCCAACTACTGGTGAAGATATGTTTTTTCCAAAACACCATGCTAAAACATGAGGGACAGAATGTTTTTCCAAAAAATCCAGGGTTTTTTTTGGGCGATCTTTTCCAATTAACAGTAAGCCATCCGCACCCTGTGATAAAAGTGAGCGAATTTGATCATATTCTTGTGA
>Ga0115562_1003759_pt1 | contig 10038 bp, 5 predicted proteins | sample COGITO_mtgs_1105_6_FD_87200 | JGI IMG/M metagenome (GOLD analysis project Ga0115562, IMG submission 87200) | Pelagic marine microbial communities from North Sea - COGITO_mtgs_110516 | ecosystem: Environmental > Aquatic > Marine > Epipelagic | place: Germany:Helgoland, sampling site Kabeltonne...
GTGAAGTTTTAGAAAAATGGCAATTAGCTGAGGCTGAAGATAGTGAAGCACTTAGAGTAGCCGCCAGTGATGCGCAAGCAATAAATTTTAAAGATTTAGTATATAGAACCTTAACAAATGAAAATCTCTCAGAGATTAAAGAGCTGTTGGAAAATGATCAATTTTTCCATATGCAATTTTCAGATTGGTTCAAAACCAGCTATGAAGAGCAACAAAATATAGAGAATTTATTTTATACATCATCTCAGATTTGTTCTTTATCGCCTGTACCCCATGAGGTTGGAAATGCTATAGATTATCAAGTTTGGTCACCTGATGCTCCAATTTGGTTTCAGAACTGGTTTTCGATTGATTGTGAAAATCCAAGTACTCTTAAAATATGGCAAATTGAGTGGATCAAGCACCGTGCCTTGGAATATTATACTGATGCAAAATTTTGGCTTGAAAATGGTGAGATTTGTTCAGATTCACTAAATGATGCAAAGATTGATTTCCAAAATATTTTGGACTTTTTTAATAAGTCATTAAAAAACATTCCATCGTCATTGTAGGATCTTTTTCTTTAAATATACCCTAATTGTTTTTGTAATCCCCCCATTTTTAGCATCGATGGATTCATCCAGTCACCGCAACACTATATTTAACATATGATGAGGGGTATGACATTTCAGCGTTCTCCGTTGGCGATCATTGCGCTTTGACGCGGCACTGTCTAAACAACACTGCCGAAGAAGGTCATCGGTTTTCCCGTTAGTTCCTGGCTGCTAGGGACTACTAAGGTCACAAAAGTACACGTCCAACCTGTTGCAAAGATGAGTTCTGCATGGGCGACCAGCTCTGTCCTCGATCCCATGTAAGGATTTTCTTAAATGCCTCTGGGAGCTGGGAGAGTTGTTTTGATCATGACCCAACAACCTCTGACGTTTTTTTACTGTCAACCTGAACAAGCATGGTAAGTCGTGTGGATCGTTCGCCTGCCATTGCTGGACTCCTATTGCGTTACATTGTAACCAATTGAAGTGTCTATTAAACGGGGTGCGTATCAAGTGGCCCGTCAAATATGCCAGTTCCCAATATAGAATATTAGCACCCTACTTTTAATTAAGTTTGGAGGGGTTTTTTACCAATATCATACACTCTGATCCTAAAATTTCGATCATCTGTAGAACAGAGTCTCGGTCTTTTTGTTTATCCGCGTTGCTTAATTCTTCGTAAGGCACCATGTTAGGATGGAGACGATTGATGTCATCACGCACTTCTGCAAATGTCCAACCATTAATACTTCGATCAGCCCACCATCTCTGATGTTCCATAATGGCCAATATTTCAATTTCATTTGAGCTCAATTGAACTTCAGCACCAACACCCTCTAGAACTACTTTGCAACCCACAGCACGCATCTTGATATCAAAATGGTCTGCAACCGCTCGGTTTGCATTTCTAATATTCTCTGGTAAATTTTCCCAAGCCACACTGTTAGGGTGGATTTTATGCTTCGGGTTTTGTTCCAACAACTGCAAGTCCTTTTTTAGATAGGCGTCGTGTAATGAACGGCCTATGACGTCATCTAAATCTCCCAGCAGACTATTCGCTATAATCGATTTTTCTGCAGTACCGTCTTGGCCTACTAATGAGAATAAATGAAATTTCCCGGCATGCTCACCGTAGATATAAAAATCTGACAAGACTATTCCACCGGGGGGATCTAACGCTACTACATCAAATGGTTTTTCTTTGTATAAGGTAGAACCATGCGCAACTTCACTTAAAAGCATTCGAGTAATTCTTAAATTCTCTATTTCATTTATTCCACAGACATACGCTATTGTAATTGGGTCTTTATTATTTATTATTTCTATAATGTCTTTTAACTTCAATTCACCAACCGACCGCTCAACTAAGTTTATTTCCAATAGGTTATTGATGGCTGGGATACTATTTATAATTGAATGCATTTTGGTATCTAAATTACTGTCAACGATGGAAACCTTCGGCTTTTGACCACTACGATAATGCCCAAGCCGAGCTAATTGCAAAATAAGCGCTTCGGACACTGACGTTAGGCCAAACATTAAAACATGAACACGCTTATTCATCTGTGCCACTATTGAGTCTGCAGGAAATTCCGAAAACATTTTTCTTGCGAGCAGCTCGGATTCGTTAAATATGCGTAATCTACTCAAAGAATTTTTTTCAAAATATTCCTCACAGTTAAAAGAGCGATTTCTTTCTAATGACTCCATCATGCACTTTACTTGCAAACTTGGGTTTTTCAGCGCTGGTGAAAGCGCCGCGCGGCTGATAGTTATGTTATCCAACCAATTGTCACAGATAGAAATCAGCGTGTTTGCCTCGGAGGCCCGCGTAGCTTTGAGCATTCCTTCAAAGCCACCGTTATACGTTACCACTTTTACACCCTGATCCCACATGCGCGCCCTATCGTGTTCATCTATTTCTGGAATGGTCAGGATAACTTTTTGAGTTGAAGTGATTGCTGTGGCTAAATCTATGGCAAGAGGTAGGTTTCTTATTTTATGATTTGCGCCACCACGAGAGCTGGAGTCAGGTTTTAAAACTATAATGATGTGATTTCGTGAGAAAATTTTTACTGTTAAATTATCAAATTTTAATCCAGCTGATGCCATTAAAACCTTTAACACCGCCCAAGCAAGAGTGAGGTTGATCATGAAGTTCATATAAAGCGTGAAGCCACTTTCTGTCGAATCCAACGTCAAAGCTTGAACAGCTGCTTGGATAGAACTGTCAGCTAAACCATCGTTCTGCTTTTCATAAATAGTTAACACAAACAAAATTAGAGATGTACTAATAAGAAATGGGAACATCCATTTTTCAATTAAAACTAACAACTTTTTCACAGATTTGCTCCACAACAATGAAAGACCTTTAAGGCAAATGTCATCCTATATTTATGAATGTCAAATAGCTAATTTAACATCAATAAATTCAATTTTTTAAATTTAAACCAATATACTCGTCATAATCATAATGTTAAATGTTAGCAAGTTGAACCATTTCATTTAGAAATGGCGATCCACTTTTTGCAGTTGGCTCATTAAACAAGCCGACTGTATCCCACCCCACAACAAACGACTTATCATGCGTATTATTTTGATTAATAAGTATGGTGAGTTTGCGCAAAAAACGGCAACATCTAATCTTTTCTTCAATAAAAATTTTACGCATAAACGTGTTTTGTTCTGCATCTTGACTCTAACTCCTATTGAGGCTGGACTACAAATGCAGGCATCAACTTTTGCAAACTTGGGGCAGGCGACCACCCGCCCTTAAAACCTTCTTAGAAAAAATCAAGATTTAGTGGTACTAAAAAAAGGAGCTCGGCAAATTATCCGGCTATCTATTTGGTACTATATTCGTGTTATTTTCTCAACCAAACGGTAAAAAATGAAAAAGCCTAGAAAATTTACAGTTTTTTTAAACTAAAAGTTTCGTTAGGATGGTAATTAAGTGTATCGAGTGGCATATCAGCTCAATTTTTATGGATGAATTTATGAACGCGACTCGGGTATTTGGGCTTTTTATCAGCTCTACTTTTAGTGATTTTATTGCTGAGAAGAAAGCGCTTCGAAATTAAATAGATAAAATTTTATGTCAATGGCATTTCACAAGAGCAGGATATCGCGAGTTATATGAGCCAGCGGCCATCACGCCCAAAGGTGTACTGATGACCGTTGCTAAAGTTCAATTGCGTAAACTTCAACTCATGCGATCAGGCGAAGTGAGTTTTGATCAATTGCTCCAATAATTGACGAGGGTAGTGGTGACTGCTAGCATAATTTAATGTTTCCTTTGCCTTGAAATTGTAACAAATGAACTACTTGTTTTCTCAAATTTTATATTTTTATGCACCAGCCAAAGGAGGCTTGAGATGAGCTTGAAACCCACGCCCGCCCGCCCGCTTAAAGGGGATGCATCCAAAGTCTTTAAACTTTTCAAATCTGGTGATGACAGCAACTTTATGGTGGAATGTCCCTTGTCGATTCGGTCCTTGAGGGTCTGGAGGTATTGCTTGATGACCTTAATGTGACCCAAGAAGGCAAAATCAAAAGTGGCAAGCGCTTTGAAGGTAGTGAAAAAAACCAGCACCACCTCAATGCATTACTGATGGCTTTGCTGGCATCTTCTGCATCGGAACGGGCCCAGGCGCTTCGAGATCAAACAAAAATCATATCAATCACCACAGCAGCTATTCCTCAGTTATCAGTTTTCCCCAATTTGAAAGAGGTTAAACTTTACATTGGGGTAGATTGCCTTGTCGAAAATTTAACATGTTTTGGTTCCACCCCTTCGTTAGAGTGCCTAACCCTTTATAGTCAGGCCGTTCCATTTAACAGTGGAAAGAAATCAGCTCAGTTAAAATCCTTAAAGGGATTAGCAGCTCCAAACCTTCTTTCTCTTACCACAGCAGGACTTGAACTTTTAGACATTAACGGTCTTGAGAATTGCTCAAAACTTCAAGATGTTCTTCTCCAGCGCAATCAAGAATTGAAAGACATTACCGCACTCTCAAGAACGGCGCCATCGTTGGTAAATTTGAGTCTCGCTGGTTCATTGGCCATAGATAATCTGATGCCCCTAAAAAAAGCTCACAATTTGGAGTTTTTGGACGTATCGTCGTTAGAAAAGATTAGAAATTTATCTGCTCTCAAGAATTGCACTAAACTGCAGTATATTAACTTCAGTAATTGCAAATCACTTCACTCGTTCGATGATTTGTGCATGACAACAATTAGCGACAAATACCCCAGCAACTCCACACACATTTATGGTGCAGATGAATTTTCTTTGGTCAACTTAAAAGTGTTAACATCCTTGCGTTCATTACCCCCCATTGTGTCAGAACTCACTAAGGTCAAAATCTTTGGCCTTGACTCTTTGACCTCACTGGATGGATTGGAAAAATCACAACATCTGCAAAAATTAGTGCTTTATAAAACAGGACTGCAAGATTTAAGCGCGATTGCTCAATTAACTAACATTAAAGAAATTGAATTTGATCAGTGTGGTGAGATCACGGACGCTTCCGTTTTGGGCGAATTGACTCAATTGGAAAAAGTCACTTTTACCAAATGCCAAAATCTCGAGATCCTGCCTTCACAATGGAAATCTGCGGTTAAGTTTCTCACTCTTTTAGGTTGCCCTGCCCTCAAGCCAATAAAAAGTTTACCTCCTGGACTTGATAAGAAAGATATTGAAATTTCGGACAGAAAACTTCTCCCACGTGAGAAACCGGTCAAAGCGCTGAAAAGTGATATGCGTTCATTATGGAAATTGCTGTCGTCCCGCGATGTTGCCAATGTCCAAATGGGGCTGTCTTTATCGGAGACCTTGACCACAGGAATTGAAGATCTGATCTCTGATGTCAGTATTAAAAATGGAGAATTAAAACGTGGCAAGCGCTTTGATGGCACAGGACCCGCACAACCTTTTTTGGATATAGCACTCTTTGGCTTGATGTCGAGCGCAATGAAGGGCAGTAAACTGGCCAAGTCGCGCAATGCTATTCAAACTTTGACCGTGTCTTTAACCACTGAGAGTCCTAACTTAAAAGGGTTTGACAATATTGAAACCCTAACCTTGTTGATGGTGGACGACACCACACCAGATTTGAAAAATTTTGGGGCATTGCCAGCCTTAAAACTTTTAAAGATCAGTGGCGGCGTTGGGAAATTATTATCACTTAACGGGTTAGATGCGCCCTTACTAGAAGAAGTACAGTTAAAAGGTGTGGGGCTCGTCAATGTTGAGGCTCTCTCAAAATCACCACTTCTGAAGAATATTGATTTGTCTGAGAATAACAAACTTTCTAGCCTTGAGGGTATTCGTGCATCCGCAGCAACATTGAAATTTTTGAATTTGCAAAAATGCGTAAACCTTAAAAGTATTGAGCCTGTTAAAGCTTTTTCTCAGTTGAAAGAACTTTATCTTGCAGATTGCAAATCCCTAAAAAGCATTGAGGCTCTGAGTAAAATCAAAACTCTGACGACACTTACCTTAGAAAACTGCTGTGCTCTTTCTTCATTGAAAGGCATCGACGGTTTGACCTTAAAAATGCCCAAAAGTTATAGTTATGGTGGTTCGGTGTTTTCCCTTTCAGATTGCAGTAGCCTTGCCACGCTTGAGTATTTCCCGAAAATTCCTGACAGCGTTGACAGTCTCGATTTGTCCTCCATGATTTCGTTGAAATCACTCCAACATTTACCACAGTTATCAGAAGTTAAATCACTGAGAACTTATAACTCTGGCTTTGAAGAAATATTAGCAATTCACAACATCCCCAATTTGAAATCTGCGATTTTCTCCAATTGTAGCATGTTAAAAGATGTTCAATGCCTGGGTCAGCATACTAAGCTAAAGCAGGTAACCCTATCATCGACAGCCATAGAAAAACTGCCGCCGCAATGGAAAGCACCCCTAGAAGAGTTGGATATTAGCCAAAACTCATTATTGGTCGATCTTGGTCAATTACCCTCGTCACTAGGGCAGTTGAACATTACAGCGTGCAATACTTTGAGCAGCCTCAAAGGGATTGAAGGCTGCACGGCTCTTATCAAACTCAATGCCAACCGATGCGATCAGTTAACCTCTTTAAAAGGGCTTCAACACTGCACCCAACTGGAAGAATTACATATATCAATGCGTGTCAATGACCATGACGCCCTTACAGGTCTTAAAAATACGCAAATTCATATTGTAATTCCCGACGACTTGAGTGTTTTCCCAGACGAATGGTTAGCGTCCGTCAATAAATTACAAGACAGTGAACTCCATCTGGCGCGTAATTCCCATCTCTTTGGGGCGTCTACCGAAAAAACGAAATTTGACTATAATCACCTGAGTCTTTTACAGCATGCCAAAACCTTGAATTTCGAAAAATGGGATTTGCAGCTCAATTATGACGAAATGGGCTGGTTGCTGAAAATGCCAAATTTGCAATCGCTTCGCTTTACCCAACGAGGGCGGATGGCCTATCGCATAGGATCCAGTGTTTATGACGACATAAACAAGATCCGAAAACTACAAAACATTATTTGCTCCGAGGGTGGCTTTACCCGACCAGCATTTTTGATAGCCCATGATTAAATAAATAAAAACAGTTTCATCCCATACATCAAGAAGGAGAAAAGATGACTGACGCATTAAAAAGTTTTGGAGCCGAATTGGATTCCGATGCCACCATCCGCCTGCTGGAACATGTGTTTAAGACCAATCTCGAAAATGAAGAAGTGTCTGCCGTCACAAACCCCAATGGAGGCATCAAACGACCCACCCCAATTTGTATTTGGGGGTCGCACGGCATTGGCAAGACAGCGATGATCAAGGATTTGGCCAATAAACATGGTTGGAAATTTCGTTACTGTGCGCCAGCGCAATTTGAAGAGATGGGCGATCTGCACGGTTTGCCCGTTCGACTTGACCCCAACCCCGATATTCAAGGCGACGAGTCCACCGTCTATATGCCGCCAGATTGGGTACCAAAAGAGGACGATGAAGGCCCTGGCATTTTGCTCTTGGATGACCTTAACCGTGCTGATGATCGTATTTTGCGAGGGTTGATGCAACTGGTCCAAGAATTTGAGATGTTCTCTTGGACCCTGCCACACAAATGGCAAATTGTTTGCACCGCCAACCCTGAAGGTGGTGATTATTCGGTCACGCCAATGGATCCTGCCATGCTGACGCGTATGCTTCACCTAACCATGATCTTTGATGTAAAATCTTGGGCAAGATGGGCCATGAGTGCTGGTGTAGATCCACGAGGAATTGCATTTGTTTTGACCTATCCTGAAGTGATTACGGGCGAACGCACCACCCCGCGAACCTTGACGCAGTTTTTTGATCAGATCGCCAATATTGATGACCTGAAAAGCGAGTTGGAATTGGTCAATGTTCTAGCGAGAAGTGCGCTTGATGATATTACAGCTACCTCTTTCTTAGCTTTTGTCAATGATGGCGTAACGCAACTGGTTGAACCATCCAATATCTTGGATGCAAAAGATTTCAAACCCATTGCCAATCGGATCGGCGACCTATCAAAGGGGGAGGGTGATGCAAAAAGAGTGGATCGCTTATCCACTATTTGCACCCGCCTTTATTTACATCTATCAGCTCCTGGATACAAACACGAGACCCATCATGCAGCAAATCTTGTCGCATTTTTGCTACTTGAAGACTTGCCAAATGATTTGCGGTTTTCACTACATCGAGATTTGATTACTATCAGTGAAGAGATTGCCAATATGCTGCGAGATCCAAAACTAGCAAAGCTTGTAATTGCAGGTCTATAATCGTGGGATCACCTCTCGATACCAAGGGTGCAAAAGCAACTGCCAAAGATGTTGAAAAGGCAACCCATGAGCTAGGGCGCACCATCGTTACATTGTTATTAAAAGAACCTTTTTATGGCCATATTTTAGGAGGGTTGGTGCGGCGTGTTTCCGAAGATGTCTCAACCGCTGCTGTTGCCCTGTCGTCACGAGGGCCAGAATTGATCGTCAATCCACTTTTCTTTATCAAGGTACTGAACACCAAAGAGCGGGTGGCAGTGATCAAACACGAAGCGTTACATATTATTTTCAGACATCTTTATCGTAAGCCAAAACACAATGCTGATCTTGAATTGTTCAATATCGCCGCAGATTTGGTGGTCAATCAACTGATCGCTCCGTGGCCCTTGCCGGAGTCAGGTGTAACACTGAAAACATTTCCTGATTATGATCTGCGACCAAATCAAACGGTCGAATGGTACTATGATAAATTGCTTAACCTGAAAAAAGCTGCCCTTCGTCAAAATAACAGTCAATCACACAATAAGAACGATGGCAGTGGAGAAGGAGAAGCAGACAATGCGAGCCAAAGCATAGAAGCTTTAAAGCGGATGCTTGATCAAACCTCCCATAGCGATCATAGCCTCTGGGCAGCTTCTGGCGGTGCTGCAGAGGCTAATGGTCAACCCATGAGCCAAACCCTAATTGATGCGCTGGAAGTCGATATTGAGCGCCATGTTGTTCGCGCGCGCAATCGAATACCAATCAACCAGTGGGGATCCATCCCTGCAGAAATTCAGACCGAGTTACACTCAATTGAACAAAATCGTAAACCCAAAGTAGATTGGCGACGCACGCTTCGATTGTTTGCCAATAGCGGCTATCGCACGAGCCTTGTGCCAACTAACCGACGTATGTCAAAGCGTTTTAATACGTTCCCAGGAACACGTGTCAAACGTGAAAAGTGTGTGGCAGTAGTGATCGATACTTCTGCGTCGATTTCTATGGATCAATTAAAATTATTTTCGGCTGAGATTTATGGCATCTGGCGAAGTGGTGCGGATGTTCATATCATTGAATGTGATGCGAGCGTGCAACGCAACTATCCATACAAAGGCAAACCGATAGACCATGTTCAAGGTGGTGGTGGCACGTCGTTTGATCCAGCCTTTGAGTGGCTGAAGAATATGCGTAATGGTCGGTTTGATGCTTGTATTTATTTAACCGATGGAATGGCCAGCGCACCAGTCGTTCGCCCACGATGCCCAGTAATGTGGGTATTGATGGATAGCTTATCATCAACTGATCATCTTATATTCGGCCGCATTATCACACTATCAAAAACTTAAGTTTTTACCCTTGATCTTAGTTATTTATCCTCTGACAACAAGTTAAAAGTGCTTAACGTTTTCTAAGTTGTTTAAAAAATAAAATGGCATCAATCTCAGGTCTAGCTCCGGTCACGCTTCTAATAGACCTTTAGCATCACCTCTTATAATCATCATTAACAAACATCAAGTAGCAACACATTATGATTAACGATTAACCCTTAGCAATTATTGAACAATCATTATGATATTCAACTAGAACATTAATCATTACTTTTCACTCTTTAACCAAGCAAGCCTTTTAGCTAACTGAGACATCATCTTAAGCATACACATGTATGCAGCGGGAGTGCCTATCGACTGGGTTTTGTCTTGAACTTCCTACGCTAAAAAGGGGCTAAACA
>Ga0115562_1003760_pt1 | contig 10036 bp, 9 predicted proteins | sample COGITO_mtgs_1105_6_FD_87200 | JGI IMG/M metagenome (GOLD analysis project Ga0115562, IMG submission 87200) | Pelagic marine microbial communities from North Sea - COGITO_mtgs_110516 | ecosystem: Environmental > Aquatic > Marine > Epipelagic | place: Germany:Helgoland, sampling site Kabeltonne...
ATCGGATCAGTGTAATCACAGGCAGTGTTCGCGAAATCATCCAATGTATGGGTGCCGCCCAGCGCACGTAACGAGGCGACCATATCTTCGGCCACTTCACCTTCGTAGAAACCAGCGCGACCTTCCATGGCGATGCGCCGGAGGGCTTCGGCCTGTTCAGGCGCGCGGAACATCTGCCCGGGATTGGGTGCATTTCCATCAAGCAAAAAGAGATCACGCGCCCGTCCCGAAAGATTGCCAACCGATTGCCCCCAGTCAGACGCAACCCGTTCGGCCACAGGGATACCTGCTTCGGCATAGTGAATGGCAGGTGCAAGTGCCGCCTTCAGTCCCAGCTTTCCCCAATCCTTGGACAAGCGGCAAAAGGCGTCAACCGCACCCGGGACGCTAACCGCATCGGCCGAGAAAAGTGCAATCGTATCGCCCTTGGCCCGCAGTTTCTCTGCATCAATCCCCGCAGGCGCACGTCCTGATCCGTTAAGAGCGACAACCCGATCTTCACCTGGCGGCGTCATCAGCACAAAGCAGTCCCCGCCGATGCCGGTCATTTGCGGCTCGCATAGCCCCAGCAAAACCGCCCCTGCGATGGCCGCATCCATGGCATTTCCGCCTGATTCCATCATTTGCACGGCAACTTTGGCCGCCAAAGGGTGCGAGGTCGCGCACATGCCGTTTGCTGCATAAACGGCAGACCGACCGGGGTGGTGAAAATTGCGCATCTGGGACGTCCTTATTAGTGTTGGCAGGTAACCTAACGCGCCCGCTGCCCTGTGCAATGGTGAGTTTTGCGCATGAGGCGTGGACGGGATGCTTCCGGCGGGAGTTTTAGGACATGATGATAAGTCTCTGGGGCTTTTGCTTTGGCTTTTTGGGGCGTAGCCTAGACGCAAAGCAAAAGGAGATTTGCGATGCGCGATGTTTTCATCACCGGTGCGGCCCGCACACCAATGGGCGGGTTTCAGGGCGTCTTTTCCGCCGTTGATGCACCGGCTTTGGGTGGCGCCGCGATCAAGGCAGCCCTTGAAGGGGCGGGCATTCAGACCGTGGATGAGGTGCTGATGGGTTGTGTGTTGCCTGCGGGTCAAGGGCAAGCACCAGCGCGTCAGGCCGGATTTCTGGCCGGTTTGGACGAAAGCGTTCCTGCCACAACACTGAACAAAATGTGCGGTTCTGGCATGAAAACCGCAATGATGGCGTTTGACCAGATTTCGCTGGGTGGGGCCGAATGCATGATTGCAGGCGGCATGGAGAGCATGACGAATGCCCCCTACCTGATGCCAAAAATGCGCGGTGGCGCGCGCATTGGTCATCAGTCGGTGCAGGACAGTATGTTTCTGGACGGGCTGGAGGACGCCTATGACAAAGGCCGATTGATGGGCACCTTTGCCGAGGATTGTGCAGAGAAATTCCAATTCACCCGCGAAGCGCAGGATCAATATGCAATTGCGTCGCTGTCCAATGCTTTGGATGCAGAGCGATCAGGCGCTTTTGATAACGAAATCACACCTGTTGTGGTGCATGCCCGTACCGGCGAAGAGGTCATCACCCGCGATGAACAGCCAGGGAAAGCAAGGCCTGAAAAGATACCCACATTGCGGCCTGCTTTTCGCCCTGATGGCACGGTGACGGCGGCCAATGCGTCGAGCATCTCTGATGGTGCAGCGGCTGTGGTTTTATCGGCAGATGGCGCCAATGCCCGTGCGCGGGTTTTAGGTCATGCCAGCCATGCCCAAGCGCCGGGGTGGTTCACTACGGCACCTGTTCCCGCTACCCAAAAGCTATTGTCCAAAATCGGGTGGTCTGTCGATGATGTTGACCTCTGGGAAGTGAACGAGGCCTTCGCCGTTGTCCCGATGGCATTTATGCACGAGTTGGGAATTTCCCGCGACAAGGTCAATGTGAATGGCGGCGCATGCGCGTTGGGCCATCCGATTGGCGCATCTGGCACCCGGATCATTGTTACTTTGCTGAATGCGTTGGAAACACGCGGGCTGACACGGGGTGTCGCTGCCATTTGCATTGGCGGTGGCGAAGGTACAGCGATTGCGATTGAGCGTATTTAGGAATTCTAAGAATGACGAATGAGACGATGCGTGGTGTCGCGTTGATCGGCCACGGCGGGCCTGAATGCCTGGAGTGGCGCGAAGATTTGCCGCGTCCAGAACCGATGGCTGGAGAAGTCTTGGTCCGTGTCGCGGCTGCCGGTGTGAATAATACAGATATCAACACGCGTGTCGGGTGGTATTCGAAAGGTGACAATGACGCCGATGATGCCAGTTGGACGGGCGAGCCGCTCCGTTTCCCCCGCATTCAAGGTATTGATGCCTGCGGTCACATTGCGGCAGTAGGCGATGGCGTTGACCCCGCCCGTGTGGGCGAGCGCGTTTTGATCGAGCCTTGCTTGATTGAGGCCCGCGGAAAGATGCTCGAACAACCGTGGTTCTTTGGCTCTGAATGTGATGGTGCTTTTGCGGAATATTGCACTGTCGCCGCGCGGCATGCCCATACCATCGAGAGTGATTTGAGTGATGTCGCACTTGCTTCTTTTCCGTGTTCCTATTCGACGGCCGAAAACATGCTGACCCGCACAGATTTGCAAGTCGGAGAAACGGTGCTGATCACCGGTGCCTCTGGTGGTGTCGGCTCTGCTGCTGTGCAACTGGCCAAGGCGCGCGGTGCCCTTGTGGCCGTCGTGACAAGCGCCAGCAAAGCGCAATCTTTGCATGATTTGGGCGCAGAAATCATTGTGGATCGCAATGCGGATTATGTGAAAGCGCTTGGTGCGAACAGCATTGATGTTGTGATTGATCTGGTCGCGGGGGAAAAATGGCCCGACCTGCTGGATGTGCTGCGCCCTAAAGGCCGCTATGCTGTCGCCGGTGCTGTGGGTGGCCCCATTGTTTCACTGGATGTGCGTACCCTCTACCTTAAGGACCTGAGCTTTTTTGGCTGTACGGTGCTGGAACCACAGGTCTTTGGCAATCTGATCAAACGAATTGAAGCCAACGAGATTGAACCCTTAGTGGCGGCGACATTCCCGTTAAAAGATATCAATGCCGCGCAAGTGGCCTTTGCAGACAAAGCCTATACTGGGAAAATTGTACTTTCCGTTGCAACAGAAGAAGAGGCGTGACGCGATGCATGTGAACTATGACGATCTGCATCAGACAATCGCCGCGCTGACCGAAGGCGAGGAAGACCAAGTGGCGCTGATGGCGACGGTGGTCTGCGAAGTTCATCACAGTGATGACCGTTTCGACTGGACCGGGTTCTACCGTGTCACGGCACCTGAACTGCTGAAGATCGGACCTTACCAAGGCGGGCATGGCTGTTTGGTGATCCCCTTTAGTCGTGGCGTCTGTGGTGCAGCGGCGCGAACCGGTGAGATACAACTGGTTCCGGATGTTGATGCCTTTCCCGGGCATATCGCCTGCGCCAGTAGCACGCGGTCGGAATTGGTTCTGCCGGTCTACGGCCCAGACGGCGCGCTAATTGGCGTCTTTGATATTGACAGCGACCAGCCCGATATCTTTAACCAAACGGACGCCAATGAACTACAAAGGATGCTGAGAAACGTCTTTGAAAAATAAAGAGTAGATGGCAGTCTCTGAGGAATTAGACCGAAAAGTAATCTATAGATCACTAGGAGTTTTTTCCATGCATCCTTTTACGAATTTTTCATGGCCGTACGATGCGTAATGACCGCATCACTGTATCTTCTCTCGGGGCAGACATTCGCGCGCTGCGCAAATCGCGCAAGATGACATTGGTCGGTATGGCAGATGCTTTGAACCGTTCCGTCGGATGGCTTAGTCAGGTTGAGCGCGACAAGTCATATCCTGCCATTGCTGATTTGGGCCGGATTGCCGATATTTTGGATGTGTCGATGTCAAGCTTTTTGCAAATGGACGCGGCGCCCGGCGAAGACGGATATATTGTGCGCGCCCATGCCCGGAGGCCGATTGGCAGCCGTACCGAAGGCCTGACAGAGGCGCTGTTGTCGCCCGATCTGACGGATGATTTTGAAGTCATTCACTCGACCTTCGCGCCCCATTCCCAGCTCAAAGAGCCTCTGACCCGTCCAACCCAAGAAGTGTGCTATCTGCTTAGTGGCGCCTTTGAGATCGCCCTTGATGGGAGGCACTTCGAGCTTAAAGCCGGAGACAGTTTTCGCCTGCGTGGCGAGCAGTTTCAATGGTGGAACAAGCATGACCAACCTTGCGAAATTGTGTGGGTTATCTCTCCGCCAGTCTATTAAGAGGTCGGATGATGCTGCATGGACATTGCGTATGTGGTGCTGTCTCCTTTGAAGTGGTAAACGCGCGACCGACCGTCACCTTTTGTCATTGCAGTCAGTGCCGCCGCACCAGTGGGCATTTTTGGGCATCTACTCGTGCTGATGTGGTGAATGTCACCTTCACCCAAGATCATGGCCTGACTTGGTACCAGTCATCGGACGACGCGCGGCGTGGGTTTTGCAAAAACTGCGGATCGAGCCTGTTTTATCAACCAATTGGCGCAAATCACCTTGGCATTGCCGCAGGTTGCCTTGACCTGCCCACCGAGATGGGCCCTGCTAAGCATATCTTTACCGCCGATGCTGGCGATTATTACACGATCCCGGATGATGCACCGCACATCCCCGACTAGAGAGAGCGAACGATATGGCTGATTTCCCGACAACTGCGCGTGTTGTGATCATTGGTGGCGGCGTTGTGGGGGTTTCGACCCTTTACCACCTAGCCAAGAAAGGCTGGACCGACTGCGTCTTGCTGGAAAAGAACGAATTGACAGCCGGATCAACTTGGCATGCCGCAGGCAACTGCCCGTCCTTTAGCACATCTTGGGCTGTGATGAACATGCAGCGCTATTCACTGGAGTTGTACAAAGGTCTGGCGGAAGAGGTCGATTACCCGATGAACTACCACGTCACCGGTTCAATCCGGCTGGCCCATTCAAAAGAACGGATGCAGGAGTTTGCCCGCGCCATGGGGATGGCGAATTATCAAGGGCTGAACCTCAAACTGATGACCCCAGATGAAGCCCAAGCGATGTATCCGTTCTTGGAAACCCATGATCTGGAAGGCACGCTTTATGATCCAGATGATGGCGACATTGATCCTGCACAGCTGACGCAGGCTCTAGCGAAAGGCGCGCGCCAGATGGGCGCAAAGATTGAACGCTTTTGCAGCGCGACAGGAGTAACCCAGCATCCGAACGGCACATGGACAGTGCATACCGAGAAGGGTGACATCGACTGCGAAAAGGTCGTCAATGCGGGTGGATATTACGCTCAGCGCATTGGCGAGTGGTTCAAACCCTATGGCGGACGGACGGTGCCAATGGTGACGATGTCGCACCAGTATTTCCTGACCGATGAAATTCCGGAATTGAAAGCCTGGTCTGAAGCAAATGGCGGCAAGGTTCCCCTGCTTCGCGATGTGGATAGCTCCTACTACCTGCGTCAGGACAAAAACGGCCTGAACCTTGGTCCTTACGAGAACAATTGTAAGGCCCATTGGGTTACACCGGATGACCCACAACCTGACGATTTCAGCTTTCAACTGTACCCCGACGATCTGGAGCGGTTGGAGTGGTATATTGAGGATGCAATGGCCCGTGTGCCGCTTCTTGGGACCACCGGTGTGGGCCGTGTCATCAACGGCCCGATCCCCTATGCCCCTGATGGATTGCCGCTGATTGGCCCTATGCCCGGCGTCAAGAACGCTTTCGAGGCTTGTGTCTTTACCTTTGGTATCACCCAAGGCGGCGGTGCCGGTAAAGTGGCTGCGGAATGGATTATCGACGGCCAAACAGAGTGGGATATGTGGGCGGTCGATCCGCGCCGCTATACAGATTACACCGATCAAGATTACTGCCACCAGAAAGCGGTCGAGATTTACGGTCACGAGTACGGCATGCATTTCCCGCACAAGATGTGGCCTGCGGGCCGGAACAAGAAACTATCGCCTGTCCATGACAAGGTTATCTCGTTGGGTGGCCAGATGGGGGCATACAACGGCTGGGAACGCGCCAACTGGTTTGCCAAAGATGGCGATGATACTTCCTTGGAAGCGACCGAGACATGGGACCGCAACGGCCCTTGGCAGCCGCGCGTGAAAGAAGAATGTGAAGCGGTGCGCGATGGTGTCGGCGTGTTGGACCTACCTGGCTTTTCACGGTTCAACTTGTCGGGGGATGGCGCCGCAGAATGGCTGCGTGGGCGCATCACTGGTGCGCTGCCCAAAGTGGGCCGCATGAATCTGGCCTACTTTGCAGACGATCGAGGCCGTATTCTTACAGAGATGTCGGTGATGCGTCATGCGGACGACGCGTTTACCCTGATCACTGCTGCATCGGCGCAATGGCATGATTTTGAGGTGCTCAACAATGCCTTGCCCACGGGCCTGACGTTGACCGATCATACGACCGAGTATTCAACCCTAATTGTGACCGGACCGAAGGCGCGTGACTTGTTTGAAAGCCTCGGCACCGAGGCTGACATGACAGCTGGCTGGCTGAGCCATCAGGCGGCCAAGGTCGCGGGCGTTGAGTGCGCCTTGGCCCGTGTCAGCTTTGCGGGCGAGTTGGGCTGGGAAGTCCATGCCGCTAATGCCAATATGCCTGCGCTTTATGATGCGGTACTCGGTGCGGGCGCAGTGCCATTCGGGATGTTCGCGCTGAATGCGCTCCGCCTTGAAAAGGGTTATCGCGCGTGGAAAGGCGATTTGAGCACCGATTATTCGATGCTCGAGGGCGGCTTGGATCGCTTTATCAAGTTCGACAAGCCGCAGGAGTTTCCCGGCAAGGCGGCACTATTGGCGGAAAAGCAGGCAGGCGTTGCAAAACGCTTTGTGACGCTGACGCTGGATAACCCCGGCCCCGCAGATGCGCCGTATATGTCAACGATCTGGCTCGGTGATGAGGTGGCTGGAGAAACCACGTCAGGCGGCTGGGGCTACCGCGTAGATAAATCCATCGCTCTGGGCATGGTGCGTGCGGATGCTGCAGTGCCCGGTACGAAGGTTGCAGTCGATATCTATGGCGAGCGCTATGACGCGACCATAGCCGAAGACCAACCACTTTGGGATCCACAGAACGAACGGATCCGCGCCTAATGCTGACGGCACCGATGAAAGACCTGATCGCCACGTTCCCCTTAGGGTTCGTGGCGACGGTGACTTTGGATGGTGCCCCTGCAGTGTCGCCCAAAGGCACGTTTTTAGTGCTGGATGACGTTACGATAGCTTATGGTGACATTCGCTCGCCCGGGACGCGGCGCAACCTAATGGTTAATCCGGCGGTCGAGGTAAACTTTGTCGATCCGTTCAAGCGCAAGGCTGTTCGCGTTACGGGTTCTGCTGTGATCCACCCCAATCGATCTGAATGGTTTGGGGACATGCACCCCAATTGGCAGGAGGTGTTTGGCGATCTGGCAAAACGCATTACATCGTTGGTTGCGATCAAAATCGAGAGCGCATCCGAGATTTGGACCCCTCCTTATGACGATGGCGTGACCGAAGCCGAAATGATAGCGACATATAAAGCAAGATTCGGGGCACTTCATTCGTGACAGATATCATTCTTTTAGATGGCGGCATGGGTCAGGAACTGGTGCATCGCGCGGGGGATCGCCCGACGCCTTTGTGGTCCACCCAAGTGATGATCGATCACCCCGGATTAGTCGGACAGGTCCATGCAGACTATACGCGCGCGGGCGCGACAGTGCACACGACCAATACCTATGCCATCCTGCGCGACCGTTTGGACGGCACTGGAATGGAAGACCAGTTCGAAGCGCTTCACGCCGCCGCCCTGCATGAGGCGAAAGATGTCAGAGTGAGGGCCGGATCAATTGGCCCGTTGCGTGCGTCTTACAGACCCGACCTGATGCCGCCACATGCGGAAGCAGTTGCAGCTTATACCGAAGTCGCCAGAATTCTGGCACCTCAGGTCGATCTGATCAATTGTGAAACACTTGCCTCCATCGCTCATGCGCGTGCGATACTTGAGGCGATTTTGCCGCTGGGCAAACCCGTCTGGATGGCATTTACCGTTGATGACAATGACGGCACAAAACTGCGTTCGGGCGAACCTCTTGCAGATGTCTTTGCAGTGACCAAAGGCGCGCAGGCAATTTTGGCGAATTGTTCATCACCAGAGGCCATTGATGCGGCCATCGCTATTCTTGCCACCGGTGACAAGCCGTTCGGCGGTTATGCTAACGGGTTTACCAAAATCAGCGAAGGCTTTCTGGGCGACAAACCAACAGTCGACACATTAACAGCCCGCAAGGACCTTGGCCCTGACGAATACGCACAGTTTGCGATGGGCTGGATCGCAAAGGGCGCAACAATTGTTGGCGGCTGTTGTGAAGTCGGCCCAGATCATATTGCGAAATTGGCTGAAAATATCACTGATGCCGGTCATAGTATCGTCGCACCATAATGGCAGTTTGCGTCTTTGACATCTATGTCGCTGACGGCTTTGTCCTGACAGAGTTCGCCGGCGTGGTTGATGTCATACGGCTTGCAAACCGCATCAATGGCAGCCAGATTTTTGAATGGAACGTCAGATCAGAAAAAGGTGGCACTATCACAGCCAGCTGCGCAGTTTCTGTTGAAACGACCATGCTTCCCAAACGGCCTGACGCAGATTACCTGTTCGTACTAGGCAATAGTGATCCGGCCTGCCGCGCCTTGTCGATGGGCAACGTAATCGCCAATTACACCAGCCGACAGGCCCGCGTTGTTTTGCTGGCAGAGGCCGCAAGCCGCTATATCGCCGAAACCAAGGACGCCCCACACAGCCATACCACTCATTGGGAAAACCGCGCCGTCTTGATGGAACGTTTGGGGTTGTTTGATACCAAGGCCACGCTCGCAGTTGAAAGCGGAGCCGTTATGACATGTGCCGGCATGGGCGCCACCTTTGACATTACTTTATCAATTGCCAGCCAGCATGCGTCCTCTGCGACGATGACCACTGTCACGGATGTCTTGCTGCATGAACGGATACGGCACTTTAATACGTTGCAGCCCTTTTCAGGAAAAGAAGTCAAAACGACAGGCGATACCGGTTTGGATGCCTGCCTTGCTCTGATGCAGGACAATATGGAATTCCCGCTGGCAATCAGTGATATCGCCGCCCATACCAGCCTGTCGAAGCGGTCGCTGGAGCGGAAATTTAACCGCATAATGAAGACCACACCGAATGGGTACTATCGAGGATTGCGTTTGAACAAAGCGAACAATCTGCTGCTGAACACCGATATGCGGATCAATGAAATTGGTCTGGCCTGTGGTTTCCCCAGCGGATTCACGACAATCTACCGGCAGGCCTTTGGCATGACCCCGAATGCGGCCCGCAAGAAAGGCCGCAAGAAATAGCGTCTTTGCGCCAGAAGTGACGCTTTTATATCATATGAGAATTTGCCGTGATGGCAGAGTTTTCCCAATCGCCATCTATCAGGAATTCAGTCCATGCCCACTCTCCCAAGCCATGCGCGTGTAGTTATCATCGGTGGCGGTGTTATCGGCTGCTCCGTTGCATATCATTTGGCCAAACTGGGCTGGAAAGACGTCGTGCTGCTGGAACGAAAACAGCTAACATCGGGCACCACATGGCATGCCGCCGGTTTGATCGCGCAGCTGCGCGCAACCGCGAATATGACAAAGCTCGCCAAGTACTCTCAGGAGCTTTATGGCAATCTCGAAGAGGAAACAGGCGTCGCGACCGGCTTCAAGCGCTGCGGCTCGATTACCGTTGCGCTGACCGAAGAACGCAAAGAAGAGATCTTTCGTCAGGCTGGTATGGCACGGGCATTTGGAGTCGACGTGGAAGAGATTTCGCCACAAGAGGTGAGAGCCCGCTACGAACATCTCAACATCGAAGGTGTGGCTGCCGGTGTTTATCTGCCCAAGGACGGTCAGGGTGATCCAGCTAATATCGCACTCGCACTGGCCAAGGGCGCACGCCAAAACGGTGCAGTTGTGGCGGAACGCACCAAGGTGACCAAAGTCAACAAGACAGGACG
>Ga0115562_1003788_pt1 | contig 9992 bp, 9 predicted proteins | sample COGITO_mtgs_1105_6_FD_87200 | JGI IMG/M metagenome (GOLD analysis project Ga0115562, IMG submission 87200) | Pelagic marine microbial communities from North Sea - COGITO_mtgs_110516 | ecosystem: Environmental > Aquatic > Marine > Epipelagic | place: Germany:Helgoland, sampling site Kabeltonne...
CGCATCAATTCCACCTACATTGTTCAATCATGCGTTCCGCGCAGCATCGTCGGTTGCCGTAGCACAACGGTTGGCAAGGTATGAGACACCCGTTGTGTCCAAACCTCTGGGCCTGACTCTCTCCAGCGTCAAAGGCCTTCCGCAGGTCTGCAGCACGCTGACAGACATGATCTCCGACCTCAAAGACTGGGAGGCGGGGAAAGTCGCGTGGTCCGATGTCAGCGCCAGCGCACTGTTCTATGGTCTGCCGGGAACAGGCAAAACAATGCTTGCAGAAGCGGTGGCTGGATCAGCAGGCGCACATTACGTCGCGACGTCCTACACAGACCTTCAATCGGCCGGCCATCTGGGGGACTATCTCAAGGCGATGGCAGAAGTTGTCAAAGGCGCGATTAAAAACGCGCCCAGCGTGATTTTTTTCGACGAACTCGACAGTTTTGGGTCCCGCAGTGCCACATCCGGAGGAAGCTACAGCCGATACACGGCAAGTGTCATCAACGACATGTTGCAACAACTCACGCGGCTGAACGCCGCCGAGGGCGTCATCGTGCTGGCAGCGACCAACTACATTGAGAATATCGATCCTGCTATCATCCGCTCTGGCCGGTTTGATGCCAAGATCGCGGTGCCATACCCTGACAAACAGGGCGCGCGTGATATTCTCGCGCATCACATCGGGTCGGGCACCACCGTGGAAGATGATGTCATCAATCGCCTGCTTGGGCTGTCCGGCGCCGATCTTGCACTCGTGGCACGCGATGCCAAAGGCCGCGCACGGAGGGAACGCAGCCCTGTCAAAGCGCAGCATCTGCAGGCTGCCACTACCGCAGCTGTGCCACTTGCCCTTGATACGGATCTGGAACGGATCGCTGCACACGAAGCCGGACACATCGTAATGGCTGCCGCGCTGGATATGCCGTTGCCGTTCAGCGCGCGCATCGCGCCGAGCGGCGGGGCCGTGACGCGACTTGCGCCAACGCTTCATACGCCAAAAAGCATCAAGAACGAGTTGGCGTATTTTATGGCTGGCCGTGCTGCCGAAGAGATTATGTGCGGTGAGATTTCGTCAGGGTCAGGCGCAGATGAGCAGAGCGATCTGGACAAAGCGACCGCCATGGCGATCGCGCAAGAACGGCAATGGGGGTTGGGTAAGTCAGGTCTCTTCTACGCGCCCGTTGACAGCCATCAGCGCCACCTGCTGACAGCGGCGCAGCAGCATACGGTGAATGAGCGGCTCAAAGCGGCCGAAAGCTTGGCAGTCCGGACGTTGACTGAGAACAGGGGCCTGCTTGAGCAAGTGACTCAGGCTTTGTTGGAAAAACGGGAATTGGACAGCAGGCAGATTGCGTTGCTGGTCGCTCCAAAGGAGCCGTACAAGCCGACAGAGGAAACAGATGTGCAAGGTACAGATACACTTGTGATGTGAGCTTCACACCTCCCCGTCAACAGGTCGCCTGGAACGGGGAGGATAAGACTTTTTGCGCACAAAGCGTCGAGTTCATATCCATCCGTAGTGGTTTCCGGCGAATACCAAATGCACCATTAAAAATCATTCCTTGGGTTCTGATCTCTTAGCGTCTCGGCCTCTTCTCTTGCCTCCACGGTGAGGTCGTCGCGCTTAAGGAATTGTGATATCTTTGCGGTCTGCACTTGGTAGCTGGACATGATGGCCCCCATTTCCTGCCGGACGTCAGCAAGCTCTTTTCGGAGAACTGACAATGCAGAGCGTATCCACTCAGGTGCCATTTTGAACGGCGTCTCGTCTGCCATCTGAACACGCCCGGTGGCGTCTTTACTTAATGTCCCTTTCAAAAATTCAGTCACGACTGATCTAATCGCGTTGATGCCGTTTTGAGCTGCATTCAGCTGTTCCGCAATGAACTTACGATCCGCGCTCAGATCCGCGCGCAAACCCTTTATGACCTTCTTTTCTCTCGCAGTGGCCGCTTCAGCCGCCACTTTCTCGGCAATAGCATGATCCCGCGCCGTAGTCGCGGCAAGCTTCTGGGCACACGCGCGCGCTGTGTCGCGTTTCGCTTGAGATGCATCCTGTTGCGCCGCTTCCGCGCAAGCAAGTGCGACTTCGTTTGCAATTTCGCTCTTACACAGCTCTGCAGCGGCTTCGTTTGCCAAGTCAACATATGCCGTTGTACGCATGCGTGCATCGGTCAATTCCTTGCGAGCAAGAATTTGTCTTTCTTCTGCAACCTTGGCTGCATCTTCACGTTCCTTTGCTGCCGCTTGGGCGTCACGAACTTCGTCATCGTGCGCTGCTTTCATTTGAACAAGTGCTGCCTGTCCTTCCGCGATCTTCGCGTTTTCCTCCGCTGTTTTATCAATATGATTTTGAACAGCGACCACATGAGCGGTATCACGCTCTTCGGCCTGCATCTGCTTGGCCTTGAGAACCTCCTGCATCACTCTGATCTCGGCACGCGCAAGATCACTTTCGATTGCGAATTGTGCCAGCTTGGCCTCTTTATTGGCCAGCCTCTGTTTGTATTTTCTCGCGGTCTTATGCTGCTGAGCCGTCCGGTTGCGACGGGCTTCCATCCGCGCAGATTGACGTTTTGTCTTCTCAAGGGAACGCTGCTCGAGCGCGATCTGATCGACCAGCGCTTGCAATACTGCTTCCTTGGCGGCAATTTCGTGCGGCAGCTCCCGATGCAACTGTTTGACGGACCGATTGAGGGTATCGGCGTAGTCGGCACCATTCGCAATACGGTCCCACTTTTTGTGTCCCCGTTCAATATCAGGGCAATAGGTCTGCATGACTTCGGCTGTGATATCCTGCAACTCTGCCGCTATCGTGTAGGTCGCCAGCTTGGAGACCGGCTCGCCATCGTCCGTATAGCCGCGGAGCATAAAATGCGCATGGTCAGCAGTTTCGTCAGCATGCACATCTAAACTTTCAACGCGTGTTCCCAGGCGCGCAGCAATCCGCTCAGCAAGTTCCAGATATGCTGCATCCTGTTGCTCATTGGACAGGCACGCAAACATCACCTGCGCCTCGTGCCCAAAGGTGATGATGCCGATGATCACAACGGCAGCATTGGATTTCATCTTGCGGGCGCAGTCCCGTGCGCTGCGCAGTTTTTCATTCTCTCGCTGGATTTCCGGGAGCGGCCGAAGTGCTACTAAATTCCGGTTGAGACCCTTTCTTTCTGGATCAACGTAATCCGGCTGCTTGCCGATGCGTAAATCATGCCGACGTTGACCATAAGCACGGCGCAAGGATTTTGCGAGAATACGCACTGATGCGGCACGTGGATTGCTTTTGGCATCAGCGGTGAGAGGTGTTGGGATATCATGTTTCATCCCAATTGAATCACTGATCCTTGCGAAAGCGCAAAAGCCTAATTTCAGATATTTTGGAGTTCCTTTTTTATTTCAAGGATTTCTTACATAAAAACCTACTAGACATAACCGCGCCCCAAGGGGGCTACTTATGTCTTTCCGGTGAAGTGGGAAGCCGCGCATCCCCCTTTCAAAACCCCCTGCTGAAGGGGCAAAATGCCCCTCTCAACACCCCAATCTATCGTCTGCATCCAAGCGAGGCTTGCACACAGACTTCAGACCAACTCCGCGTTGGATCCGTTCGCCTGCGGCCATTATTTTGAACCTGGAAAATCCGACGACGCCTATGCGACATACAGCATGCGCGTTCCCGCGCTTCGTGTCGCATTCAGCCTCTATCTTGTTGCTATTCTGATCTAGCGGACATTCGTCCGTCGCGCAGCTAACGGCAGTTCCGAGCCCACAGCGGAAGTGTCAGATTTTCGCTGCGCGCGCTCGCAGCGGCGAAATTGCCGCACCGGCAAAATGATCGTCGCCGACCCGTAGCTTTGAAACCAGCCGTTCAGACGCGCTACACTTTCTTCTTGAGTGCAAGTGCCAAATCGCGACCCGCTTTTTGAACCCAGTCGGGCTCATAGTTTCTAATGGTGATCCAGAATAATGGACCATCTGGCCAATAGGTAGCATCAAGGCAGCCCTTGGATTTCAGGTTTTCCTTAAAGTGCCAATGTCGATTGCCGGGGTACTTCTTAGCGCCAAGCGTTGTGACATGTGAAATGATCAATCCCAGGTCGGTTCCGACATCGGTCAGAACCTCCTCCATCTCATCCGTTGTCATATCGCCACTGACTTCGACCAGAATGTTCCTCGATTTGTCGGTGTCTTTAATGCTCGTACGTTTTGAATGTTTGCGCATCTCCCAGCTAGTCCGCGCCCTGAGAAAGCGAATACGCAACAGCGTTTTCGATCAACTCTCCAAGTATAGCTGGATCAATCTCTTGAAGACTTGAGAAGTTGATGTGGCGGCGAAACTTCCCGGTTCCAACGAGAACGTGTTTCGGGTCTTTGAGGGCGGTGCCATTGCTAAAGGCAAGCTGGACATGATCCTTATACGGAAAGACGCCACAGAACTGTCCTTCTTTCTCGTCCGGCTTCAACGTGTAGAGCGTCCCGCCATACTTCGGAACCGTTTCCGCCTTCGGGGCTGATTGATGAATGATCTGATCAAGCCTTTTGATAACTGCGTCCTGTTCCATGCCGCTTATAACCATAGCAGATCTCCTGATTGATGCAGGTTGAGAATATGCGCACGGAACGAAAGATCTTTGATATCGGTCAATAATCCAAGGCCGACGTCTCCACAGTGGCAGGCAATATGGTTATTCTAGCTGATCTCTTAACGCCTTGGCCGGGTCACGCAATGTGTAAGGTTTGCGCAGTACAGGATGCGGGTTCCGATCCACGCCGCGACCGACTGATGGACCTGACCAATGGCACAGACTGGTCGCCGCTCGACCGGACCATCGACAATCAAATCGCGAGACTACGCAAGAAAATCGAAGGTGATCCAAATCAGCCGAAACTGATCAAAACAGTCCGTGGAGTAGGATACAGCTTCGCCTCTGAGGTTGCGCGCGCAGGGTAATGTATTTACGTATCTGGATCATTCGCGCTGAGATCTTGCTGTCGGAGCGTGATACCTTCTGCTGATCCTGCTGAATGCTGGCCCGAAGCCATCGCTCCATGACCACGGCTGATGGCACCAATTTGGTCGCATGACCCGACGCGAATTCGAGGAAGGCTGGCGCATTCAGTGGGCTAAGTCCGACGATCAATGGAATATCTTGGTATTGGGCGGCAGCGATCACATCCCAGACCCAAAGCAAGCGCCGCCACCGTGTTCTGGTGGCGGCGCTTTTTGTCAGGTGGCACGTTCAGCGTTCAGCCGAGAAGATCCCATCGTCGAGGAAGTCCCCTCCAACTGAACCATCAGCGGTGCCTGCAATCGCACCAACAGGATCGCTGCCATTGGCGATAACACTGCCTTCCAGTGCGATCATTGTAGCAAAATCCATCCCGCCGTTTGACAAGGTTCCGTCAACGTCAGTCTGGACTTGTGACACCCCCATCGGTGGGTCCTGAACCAGAATGCCGGTCCCGGTCAGCGTGCCGGTATAGGCCCCATTGGTTTCATGATAGAAATTGGTGGCTTCACTGCTAATGGCACCATTCCCTGCCGCAAAGGTGGCCGTGATGGTCAGCTCGCCAATCAGGTCATCGCCAGCAATCTCGCCGCTGATGAACCCTTGGTAGGCAGAGCTGCCACTGTCAGGAATATCAGCCGCTGTCGCGGGCGTGATCCCCATGAGCAAGGTGTCGTTTGGATCGGTGTAGGTGGTCTGCATTGCTGTTGCAGCCGGTTCAATCTCGGCGAATGAGTTGAAGGTTATGGGCGTGCCGCCATTGTCGTCACTGCTGCTGCCATTGCTGCATCCGGCAAGGACGATGGCAGAGGCCGCACCTATCGCTATGAATTTCAACATGTGAGTTCCTTTCATTTGGGAAGGCACCGGCATCACACCAGGACCAATGTGTCATCAGCGATGAAGTCGCTTTCCGTGATTTCAGTGAAATCGACATTGCGCAGGATCATTCGGTCCATACCGGCTGTGATTACAGCGCCAGAGCCGCGATAGTCCGCGATGGTCAGCTCAGCGAAGGTCAGGCCGTCAAGTTGGATCTGGTCGGTGCCGTCGGTGAAATCATAGACAAAATCGAGGCCGGTGCCTGTGGCAAAGACGAATTCATCTGCGCCTTCGCCGCCATAAAGCCGGTCGGTGCCAGCACCGCCGTCCAATACGTCATCACCTGCCAAACCATAAAGATAGTCGTTGCCAGCAAGTCCCGAGATTAGGTCAACGCCCGCTGTGCCGGTCAGGCTGTCCGCGAGGGCTGTTCCGGTGATGACGTTGTCACCTGTGCCGGGTTCACCTGCTTCTGGATTGGTGATCAGGAAGCTGTCCACGACGTCCAGGCCCTCGCCAGCCTCGATGCTGTCGCCGACACCCAATTCAGCCGCGACGCCCGTCAGGGTCGCAACCAGCGAGAAGCCAACGCCGTCTGCATTTGCCACGGAAATGGTCAGATTATCACCCGACACACCCTGCTGGATCAGCGCGCGATCCTCGGGCAGGTCCACATCAAAGCCTGCCAGTGCGTCAAAGCCGATGAGGCCAATCTTATCGCTGCCCACTTCGAAATCAGAAATGACACTGGCGGTAATCTCATCCGTCACGGACGTGCCATAGGATACCACAAAAAGGTCCGCACCAGCACCGCCGTTAAAGGTGTTTTCACCGATGCCGACAAGGAAATCATCGTCGGCTGTGCCGCTAATGGCCGCGCCAGTTGCAAAAAGTGCGATCTCTTCGTAATCCATCAGCAACTCTGCGCTGTAGATCGTCGCAGGCTTTACATCGCCCTTGATATAGACGGACATGTTGAAGTCCTCGGTCAGGTTCAGGCCGTTAACCGACACTGTGCCCGCGTTGTTCTGCCAGCCAGCACTCAACTCAAGTGGGGAAATCGGGGTTTCCCAGTCCAGCAGGTTCAGCACGGTCTGGGTTTCGGCCCCAACCTCATACTTCTGTTCACTCTGGGTGACCGGCAGCGGATCGCTGGGGTCTGTCGGGATGACAACACCGGGCAGGTCTTGCCCGTATTTGTCAGGCAGCAGGCGCCAGCGCGGGCCGGTGATGTATTCAGTGCCGTCCGCGTTCAGCTCAGGCTCGAACGGTTCACGATCCATCGTAGTATACCAGGCGTTCGTGAAGCCCATCTCAATGTCTTCGGAGACCGCGCCGATTTCAACAAGCGTTGACGCAGCCGCCGCAGCCGCCAAATCTGTGTCCCGCAGGATTGTACCGGCAGGGTAGAGATCACCATTACCAGCGTAGTAATCGTCCGTCGTCCGCCAAATGATCCGGTCGCCGATAATCTCTTCTTCGTAAGTCGGCAGAGTACCGATCGCGGACTCATTCTCGAAATCCTCGGGGCGCACCTGATCGTTGGGGTTGTTGGTGATCGTGTGGTGGAGCACCAATTCAGCCGCCGTGATCTTGAACAGCGACTTCAACCCACTGAAGTCATCCACCTCTTCCCATTCGTCAGGCAGCGGAAGCTCGGCATCAATCCGTACGTCGTTGGGCCGTTTTACGGCATTGCCCCACCGATACAGAAGCTTGCCGTCATCTTTCATCGTGACCGAGTAATCGTCACCGTAAGCGATATCGAACTCGATCGTTTCCTCATTGGGGTTCAACAGATCCTTGAGGTCGATTGCGCCATCCTGATTAACATCTTGCACCGCCTCGATCAGCGCGACCTCGACACCATCAACGATCTTCACACCATTCAGCAGGTCCGAGACATATTGGCCGTCATACTCTTCAGTCTGGCTCAGTAGGATCAGATCATCATCCAGTTGGTAGACCGCATCCGGGTCACCGGGAAACGCCTGATCCGACAGGATGTTCTGCATTGTCACATAATGCTCAGTGGAGGCTTTCACCGTGTTGTCACCAAGGCCCGTGAGCCACGTACCCAGAACCGCAGGCGTTTTGAACGTATCTGTCGGCGCATCCGACACCACAAGTCCGGCCTGCTGACCATCAATCGTCAGATCGCCGACCCAGCCTTCGGTATAGCTGCCGTCGATCTCTTTTTGCTCTGCACCGGAAAAGTCGGTGACGTTGAATCCGAATTCACTGTCGATGGGGTAAAGGGTGACACCCTCTTTGGTGGTTTTGGTGCCGCTGGCACCGCTGAAGTCGACGAAATTTGCGCCCTCGTCGCCTTGTTTGTCGCCATCGAACGTCGCCGTCACGTCCGCGGTGCTAAACACATGCACGACCGTGTAATCGGGGTCCGTGTTGAGTGGCTGGTCAAAGTCCAGAACCTCGTTTGGATTGATTGGAGTAGCCATTTCCCTTCCTTTCACTGAAAAAGGTGTCGGAACGCAAAACGCGTTTCTGACGTATTCCATAATTGTGATGTGAATTGAGCGGGTCGGATTGACGAAAATCAATTCCATTGGCGAATAGTGAAAATGTCGCAGATTCAGTCTATTCGCGGAGTAGATAGGCGCTGAGCAAAAGCATGGCACCCAAGGCAATGATCGGCAGCGAGACGCCAAATAGGACGACAGGCGATGCCGATGCGTTGAAGAACGGCACAGAGGCCAAACCAGCCAGAAGCACCAGTGTGCCGCCAATGCCGGGCCATTTAAATGCGATGAGAGTAATAAGAGCCAGCGCAACCCAAGGGCCTGCATTGGGCAGGTTCTGCCAGAGCGAAACGCCCGGATCACCGCCAGCCCCGGACAGAAGCGCGAACCCACCCCAAAACACCGTGATCAAGACAAGCATAGCGCGCGCAGTGATCGTCAAAGCGCGCGCTATGTGATGTTTGTCAGGCATCTGGCGTTAGTTACCGCCGGATTGCTGATTGTTCTGGTTGTTGTTTTGATTCTGGTTGTTGTTTTGGTTTTGATTCCGGTTCTGATTTCCGCCCGTGGGGTCATCATCGGGAGTATCTGGAACTGTGCCATTGCCAGTATCAGTGCCATTATTGATGTCATTAATAACCTCTGGCACCACAACGACCGGCACACCGTTAATCACACTGCACAATGGCAGGTCCGCGGTATAGAGGCCGCCGATTGGCACATTGCCGGGGCGACATGACGGATTGCCTAGCTTGTCAAAGGTCGGCTGAGCGTAAATCGGCTGTACCTGCGGTGCAGGTGTGGGGGCACAGGCGCTAAGCAATGCAATGCTGCCTGCGCTCAAGGTCGCAAACCAAGTTGTATGCTTCATTTTCTTGTCCCTTCTCTGGTACTCTTTTTCCAACATCGCACGCAAAGCTGCGTGTGTTTGGTCAGGTCTAGCCCGCCAGATCGCGGCGCAATTGATATCCATCAACGCCAAGCGCCAAGGCTGAAACCGCAGAAGATCACCTGCCCGAAGCACTCAAGGACTTCAGAACCGTGCTTCCAAAACGAGGGCACAATAGGCCGCGTCGCTATCGAACCGGTCGATATTCGAGACCGTCTGATTGTAGTGGCACGACAGTTCCGGCGTCGCGGTGAACACTCTCAACCTTGTGTCTCTGACCGAAAAGCCGATGTCGCCAAAGCGGTCGAACCTGTCGTCGCCGGATTCTGGTTCCTCTGCGTCGTAGGACCGGATGCCGAATTCACCGAACAGACCCAATGTCGCTGTCTCGGACAGCGGCCTGTCGAGTGACGCAAAGACCGACGGGCTGGCATAGCGATTGTGGTCACGTCGCGCGTTGTTGCGTTTCAGAAAGGCGACGCCATAGGTGTAGGTGCCCAGATCAGGCGCGGTGTTGTGCAGGGCCACGGACATGCTGGCTTCGCCTTGGCGCGGTTCCTCCTCACCTTCGTAATCGCGTTGACGGACGTGTAGTGCGGCAATGGCCGTCACCCCATCCGCCAGATCACGGTGATAGTTGAGGTTCAGGCCGATGGCGTCAAAGTCGTTCCTATCATCGGCATCATCGCCATCGAATTGGGTCTGCTGGAGATAGGCCGTCAAGCGCAGCATCTGGTTGTCGTATCTTTTGCGCCAGCCGATATCGACGCGGGTATTCGCGCGGTTAAACTCTTCATCGAC
>Ga0115562_1003794_pt1 | contig 9984 bp, 10 predicted proteins | sample COGITO_mtgs_1105_6_FD_87200 | JGI IMG/M metagenome (GOLD analysis project Ga0115562, IMG submission 87200) | Pelagic marine microbial communities from North Sea - COGITO_mtgs_110516 | ecosystem: Environmental > Aquatic > Marine > Epipelagic | place: Germany:Helgoland, sampling site Kabeltonne...
ATAAGCGATTAAAGTACTTATTAAAGAAATAATCCAAACTAGACTCATAAATTTTGGTGCTGAAAAAAAATCATACCCACTTACAAAGATAAAAACTAAAATGAATGAAATTATATAATAAAGATTACATTTTTTAGTAACTAAAATTATCAAACTTAATATTATACTTAATGTTAGGAATAGGTAAAATAAATATTTTGAAGTTATACCTAAATTCAAATTGAAATCAATAACGCTGATTAATTTTAAAAGTTCATATAAACTAATATAAACTACGACCTGTATTAACAATTGTTTCAACCAAAAAAATCTACTTATTTGATTCATCACTTAATTATTTAAATTTTTGTCACCTTCTTTTTTAGATATAGGTATTGTGAAATCTCTACCTTTTACTCCATTTAGAGCTCCTCTTAAAATAAAGTAATTATCATAAGTGTTTGAATTATCTGCTTTTCCACCAATTAATTTACCTTCGCCATATTCTCTCCCTACTTTTACAGTTTCAGTTATAGCATCATTTGCAGATTTCCCATTTCCCATCTCATCTGTAACTTTGTCTACCGCAAAAGGAATTTGGCCAATTGCGTCAGCCCAATAAGGCATATCATCAACAGTAACTAATAAATATCCATCAGCACCTTTTTTAGATGATTTCCAGTCTCCACTTCCACCTTGTCTATAAGAAATCATCCACCTATCTTCATTTGCAAATTCCTGAATTTCTCCACTTGTAAAATGTTTAAGCTTATTGGAAGAGGAGCCTGCCGAAATACTTTTTAATGGCATATAATTATTAGCTCGGGGTTCAAACCATTGTGTGCCTTTTTTATATAATTGATGAGCAGTCATAGTTGTAATAGTTGTTTTTCCATCGTCTAAGGTAAAAAGTTCTGTACCATCTTTAGCGGTAACTATAATATCCAAAGGCGCACGACCATCTGGATCAATAAAACGAAGTGGGTTGTTTTTTACAAAATTATACGGCGTCCAGCTTGTAAACTCATCACTCAAAGGATCAGGGCTGAACCAACGGCTGATAATTTCGGGTCTAAGCGTGGCTTCAATCACATTTATTTCTTTTTATGGATAGTCAAATCCTAATTTTATTTTGATGACTTTATCTTCTTTTATAGTGCATTCTAAAAAATACGCTGGCATATTGTATTTTTTTAAAAAACTAGAATTTGAATAATCATTTATTTGATATATAACATTACCCTCTTTTTTAATATAACCTTTTCCTTTTATTTCTATTAGTTCTTCAAAAGTCATTCCTAGCTTTAACCCGCTTTCAGTCTCAAAACCATTATAGCTAGTTTTTATAACTTCTTTTTGTAAATCATTTATATAGCCTATTTCAAAGCAGCTAAATTCATCTTTTATCCCTCCTTCATATTGATACAACAGTAAATACTCTTTATTTGTCTTATCACTAAACCCAAGAACAGGGCTTTCTCTTAAGAAATTAATAAGTCTTTCTAAAGATATTTTAGGATAAAACTTTTTAGACGAGTCTCTGTTATTTAAAATTAACAAATTGTTTATTGTAGTATCTGGAATAAATTTATTTTTTTTATGAATTGAATCATTTGAAAGTGTGCTTTTTTCTTTTACAAAAACTATATCGTCAAGTTGTTTTGACTGTATTTTACCACACGAAACGTTTACTAAAAAGTATATTAATAGTAATATATAAACAGATTTATTATTCTCCATTAGCTTTGATTTTTTTACCATAACCATCATTATTAGGATTATTTAGAATATTTATATTCAAAGGAATATTACTCTGCCTTGAAAGGGTACTTTGCATTAAACCTCTAAAGTTATTTAAACTGCCTTTACCGCAGGTTAAACCAATGCAACCTTGTGTACCAAAATATTTACCACCGTCTGGATGTATTCGAAGTAATGATCGTCCAGTTTTAAATTGAGGATCTACATTTAAACTAAAGCCTATACCGTCTTTAGTCATTCCCTTGTTATACCATCCATTTGGACCTCTATCAAGTAATGAGTTTACTAAATAACTTCCATTTTCAGGGGAACCATTACCCCAAGGTCCACCAACAGCATCAAAACTAGCCTTTGTATATTCTTTTCCGTTACTAACTTCTTGAATTAAATTTAATTGACCATCTGCTTGTTTTGTGTTTTTTGAATTTGCTAGTCCTGTAAATGTCATTTTAGTTTGAGTTACATCTCCCACATAATTTACAGAAAATCCATCACCATTATTCTTATTAAAACCTGCTTGATTATTATGGTATTTTCCACCATCTTTAAAGTCATTTATGCTAAACTTTGAACTTCCAGTTACTTGATATACTTTATTATCATCTATCCCATCATTACCAAGGTAATTATTGTTTTTGTCATAATAGTCTCCAGGGTCAACCGCAGCCCTTCCATCGGGGTCAATCAAGTTAATAGGGTTGTTATGTACAAAATGGTAAGGCGTCCAGCTTGTAAACTCATCACTCAAAGGATCAGGGCTGAACCAACGGCTGATAATTTCAGGCCTGAGCGTCGCTTCAGAAAATTTGGTTTCTTGCACAGAATAACCTGTAATTTGTTTCTTTTTGACATGAAAAGAAAAAGAACCAATTTTTACAATACTGTCCAAATCGTGGAATTCTAAATATTTGCCTTTACTCAATGTAGCGATTTTAGGTTTATAGCGTAGCAAATTATCCAAAAAACGAAAAATAAATATTTAATTATTTTCATTGTATTTAGTTTTTAATATTTCACTTTCGTTTGTAAAACTTAATTATACTCCCCGTTTCAGTTTTTAAAACTAAACTATCTGATGTCATTTTAAGTATGTCGTATTTTGCGATAATATGTTTATCTTCTTCAATAGTTAATATTTTTTTATTAACTACATAATTATATATGTAGCCATCATCATAATCAAAATATTTAATAACACCATCTTTTTCAAAACTAAACGCAACATCCTCTTTCTCACTTTCTGCCCAGTAACCTATTAAATCATTTAAATTATATTTTGTTTGTTCCTTTTTTAGTTTACATCCTATGATTACAATAAATAAAATAATATATATGTATTTTGTTTTAAACATCTTTATTTTTTTTGTGGAATTTCAATATGAATGGCAGGATCTCTGGGCTTTCCATAAGGGCTAAAAACTCTACTCACAGATTTATTGTTTTGCGCTGCTTTTGTTAAATCTCTTGGATTTTTTATACCTCCTCTAAAAGGCGAGATATCTAAAACATTAATTTTACTTGGATCAGCCACGTGATTTAACCCAGGTTGACCTTGTAATTCATTTATTTTATTAACCATGGCTTTTCGGTCTGGATAAAGAGATAATACTTTATCTCCTTTTGCCCCATATAAATCAGTCTGAGATTTCATCCCTCCAGATTTAACCTTTTCGGACATAATTCTTGCTTGATCTTCTGGAGTTCGAGCAGTGCTGTTTACTTGTATTGAAGAATTATTAGACTCATTCATTACATCAATAACAACTGAGGTTGAAAAATCGGATACACTACTCTGGTTAGCATTTTTTCCATAAGTAATATTTACTTCATTTGTAGAATATCCTTTTTCTTTGTAGGATGCTTGAGTTATTCCTTTTTCAGCATTTCCAGTATATTTTCCATCAATAATTATTCTATCAAAACTATCATTTGTTTTAATAACACTAAGTTGATTAGTTTGTGAGTTAATAAAAATATCATCAGGCGGCATTGCAGCTCTTCCATCGGGGTCAATCAAGTTAATAGGGTTGTTATGTACAAAATGGTAAGGCGTCCAGCTTGTAAACTCATCACTCAAAGGATCAGGGCTGAACCAACGGCTGATAATTTCAGGTCTGAGCGTGGCTTCAGAAAATTTGGTTTCCTGCACAGAATAGCCTGTAATTTGTTTCTTTTTGACATGAAAAGAAAAAGAACCAATTTTTACAATGCTGTCCAAATCGTGGAATTCTAAATATTTGCCTTTACTCAATGTAGCGATTTTAGGTTTATAGCCAAATTTTTTAAACGGGTTGCCCGCTTGAATGTTTTTTTCGCGGCGTTGTTGTTCTTCAGTACTAAGGGAATCTTGAGCGTGCCCCATAGCAACCATAAACAACAGCATAAGAAGGAGTTTCTGTTTCATAATAGTAGGATTTAGGTCATTTAAATGTAGTGATTTTTTTGTTAGTATATTTTTTTTGTTCTTTTTTTAAGGATGTTAACCAGTCCAAGTACATTTCTTCTGGCATTTGTCGGTAGCCAAGTTGGTGTATTTTAGCAATCTCTAGCTCAATTTCATGAAAAAGTGCCGCTGTTTTTGGGTAGCTGCGTACCGCACTAAAATCGGAGCGGTACCCATAAAGAAGCCCTTCAATCTGTTTGCCTTTGGCTTCTGACTTAAGAATCATCGCATTCACGTAATTTGGAAAATACTCAAGAGCTTTATCGGCACATTTAATCACAAAGTCCAAATCGTAAACCTCCTGTTTTTGGTACGCCTGTGCCAAATCAATCAAACACAGCGCAATGGTTTCGTTGTTGTTAAGTGCTTTCATATACACCCCGTTTCTTATGGCATCCAAATGCACATAACCCGAAGCCATCAGCCAAGCATCAATAGGAAAAATTCCACTCGTCAGCTCCGTATTATACCATCCATTTTGTTCGCTTTTGTGTTTGATATAAATATGGTTGGGTGCTAAAGCCAAATGCGCTTCAACCTCTAAATCCTCCGCGATGATTTTGTATAAATAAGGCAACGAATGGCAGTTGCCTTTACGGGTTTCTAACAGCTTAGAAACCATCATCGCATTCCAATCCTCGTGTCCAAAAGGATCGTTAAAATCATAACTAAAGGGCTGATACATCCGTATTGCGCCACTAGCGTCCACGATCGGAATGCTGTCATTAAGCACCGAAAACAGAGCCGCATATTTGCTCACCGCTATCTTGTCTTTTCCTTCATATTTTAACGTTCTGCTTTTGTAGAGTTGGTTTGCAAGTGCTGATAAACTCCTAACCTTTTGATTGAAATACACCGGGTCTAATTGCCCCTGACTGTGCGCATTTTCAACTGAAAACACTGCTTTTTTGAAACTGTATTTCGTTGGGTTCTCAAGCATTTCGGTTAATACCTCATAGCTTTCTTGATACAAAAAATCCTGCGCTTTTAGAGGTTGTAAAAAAGCAATGTTCAGTGCCGTAAAGAGTACCAGTGTTTTCATCTAATCTTTAAAAGTTTGGTTTAAGGTCTGATTAAATTGCGCTTGCAAATCCTTATTACTTTCTTGTTGTTCTGTGTCTAGCAATGATGCCAACCATTTTTGATACGCTTCTGGCGACATAAATTCAAAACCAAGATCGTCAACTTTAGAGTATTGCGCTTTTGTACGGTTCAAGAGTTGGACGATCTCAGGATAAAAACGAATGTTTTGTAAATCCGTTCGATTTCTTATATTGACACCTACTTGTTTGGCAGCATATTCAAATTGCTCCGTTAAAAAATCAGCGTTGAACATATTTGCTGAAATACTGTTGGGGTTTAATTCCAAAGCCTTGTCAATCACCTTTTTTACAAAAGCGTCATAACCATATTTCCGAGTGTAACCTCCTCCAAAATCAGTAAGCAATTGCGAAAACAACTGCTTAGAAGTCAGTTGTTGCATATAAATGCCTTTTTGTAAAGCTTCAGACTTTATAAACCCCGATTGTAAAATCATAGAATCCGTGGTAAACATCCCATTGGTTAATTCCACATTATACCAATTATCGTCCTCGTCTCTAAATTTGATATACGAATGGTTTGGCGACAAAGACAAATAAGCTTCTGCGCCAATTTCTTCTGCCAAAATCAAATAGAGTCGAGGCAGTGAGTTGCATTGTCCTTTTCCAGTGCTCAATAGTTTTGAAACAAACATTTTAGACCAATCCTTAATTCCCATATAATCCTCAAAATCGTACTTGAGAGGCAAATGCTTTAAATTTTTAGATTTGATTTGGAGTGTGTCCGAAAAAAACTTAAAAAGCATAAAGTTTTTAGCTAGATTGCTGTTTTGGTCAAAGTCTAATTCCTTCATTTTTTCTCGAATAAAATCGCCACTTTGTTCAATGATAGCATCAAATTCTGCGTCTTCTTTTTTCTCCTCAAAAAAGGCGTTTTCAATAATGAAAGTTGCTTTTTTAATCGAAAATTCATTGGGATTGAGTTCCAATAACTTATCAAAAGCATTTCGATAGTGCTTTGTACTTTCTATGTTGCTATAACTCGGTAAAGCAATATTGATCCGACCCGCATTAAGTTCAGCATAAGCTTGTTTTAGAGCCTCTTCTTGCTGTTCAACTCGCAATCGGTCTTGTTCATAGATGGCCAATCCATTAGAACGCGGTATTTGAAAACTGGTATTTGGCACACTACTTTTTGGCATTCCATGTTCTGAAGTATAGTCTTTAAAACCGGAAGCCACAGGCGTTTTTGGCAACTGCACCTGACTATACACCAACGAACACATAAGTCCGAAGAATAAGGGGAGGAAGGGTTTGCGAGTGTTGGTTTTCATGAGTTAGGTTAGATTTTTAGGATTGTTTTTGGTTTATTTTAATCGTTGTTATACTTTAGAATATCTAAAAACACCTTTTATATTGTATGCCAAATATTTGCCGTGAGAATCAGCTTGCATTAATGCTTCGTAAATATGTTGTGGTACATCAAAATATTGATAAATTGAATTGTTTAAAAATTCCACCTCTAAAGTGGATGAATTTTCATCATAACCTATTGAAGCTATGTTTGATGATGATACAGTTTTTCTTTCCATTTTATATTTATTTAATTATTCGTTCAATTTTTGGATTTTGTGCTCTCCAAGTTTCTACAACTTCTTCGTAGTTTGGATTTCCCTCCATTTTATTTCCCCAGCCTCCTGGTCGTAATGAATTTTCAGATTCAATTTCGTCATAAACAATTGGGTCTTGGCTATCTGGCCGTCTATTCTTTGGTGGAGCTTTAATAATTGTTCTCATAGGCAGTTTAACCGCTTCTCCTAAAATTATTGCTTCACCTGTTTTCAAAATAGGCAACATATTTGTAAGTCCTTCGAGGTTATCAGATACAGCACTAGTAATGTGACCTCTGTCTGTAGAGTTTGAAAGTCTTAAAGCGAAGAAAGTACCACATTGAGAAAGAATTGTTGTATTGATTTCAGAAGGTCTTTGGCTAACTATCATTGTCCCAATACCATATTTTCGACCTTCCTTAACTATTTTCTGAACAATTGAAAGTGCACTTCCTTCTGAATTTAAATAATTGTGAGCCTCTTCCATTAGCAATAATAATGGTCTTTCTTTTCCACCTTGAGAAAGGTTTCTTGACCAAAACAAACTATCATAGATAATCCTAAGTAAAACTCCAATTATCGTGTTCAATATTGTAATTGGAACCCCTGACAAATCTAAAATTGTGATCGGTTTATCACTTCCAATCCAGCCTTTTATTAATTCATCTAAATCTTTGTCTACCTCTCCATCGTGTTTTGGAGTCAAATCTGTAGGCTTGAAAATAAAATCAAATCTTGGAATTCTTAATTTTGAACCAAGTGAATGAAGTTGTTGCCCATTTGTTAAAGGAGATTCATTCTGGTACTGAACTCGATCACCATTTGCTCCATTTGAATTAATTTTTTTAAAGATAGGGGGAAGCCCATTAATTGGATCTCCTTTAATTTCATTTTCGTTTTCATCAAGTTCATAAGCCAAAGGTTTCCCTTCTTTATCTTGATACAACTTACCAAGTGTTTGTGTATATAAATCATACCAAAGATGATTTAGACTAAAAGGGACTGGTGAATCAACATTCAGGGTGTCTGTGTTCAATCCTTTTCTGGGATATTTTTCTAAGCTCTTTCGCTTTTCAGATAAAATTCTTTCGAGTATAGTATTGTAATCTTTTTCGTTAGCAATTTTACCAAAACTGACCTCTATTAGTTCGTCAAAATTTAAAGCCCAAAAAGGAAGTAGCAGTTCTTTTTCAACACTCCCTTCACTTTTATCGGCATTTATTTTATAAATATTAGCCTTATCTTTTAATGCTTGGCCATATTCACCGTGAATATCAAAAACCAAAATTCTGGAAGATGGATATTTCTCTGCATCGGATAAAGCATTTAATAAACTTGCAACAGTTGTAGATTTTCCAGAACCAGTAGTTCCAACTACAGCAGAATGTCTTGTTATTAATTTATTTACATCAATTAATGCTGGAATTGATTCTGCTCCAGCTATATGTCCAACATTAACAAAGTATGGTTTATCTGGTTGTCCGTATATTCTTTTCAAATCTTCTTCAGATACCAAATGAACTTCATCACTTATAGTTGGATATTGGGCAATACCTCTTTGAAACTCACCTGTTCTTTGCCCTTCACCAACTAATTGAATAGTAATCCATCTATTACCAAATGGCTGACTTTCAACTTGATTTTCAGGAACAGCTCCCGCTCCAACTTGTGTGATAATGCCATATAAATAATTATATCCAATAGGAATTTTCACAAAACTCCCAATTTGTCCAATTCGATAACCCTCTCCGTTAACATAAGTCAAACCCGATAGTGAATCATTAACCATTGCTACCCTTATGGTTGTTCCAGTTACATCCTGAACAGTACCTATATATGTAGAATTATTTTTCATCTAACTTAGTTTGATTGTAACCAATAAGAGCTTGAAGAAAATCACCTAACTTAGAAAAGTCGCCTAATTTCAAAAGGTGTTGCTCCTCTGAATTTTCAGTAGATGGTATTGTTTGAATACAATTTGCCAAGTTATCTTCATCCTCCATTTCTAAAGGAATTTTCCATTTTCCTCTTGTTGTGCCTATAATGGCTTCATCATAAGACCAAATGGCTAGATTATTTCTTCCTTTTGCCCTTTTGATAGCATTTGGATAACGTTCAACAGTTGCCCCATCTTTTTCATAAGTTAAAGTACCAAATAATAAGGCAATCGCCATAGAATTAGGGTTTGCCCCCAAGGCATTGATTATTGTATCATTTAAATGTTGATCATTAAATGAATATCCTGATATAATAAGTAATGAATTCGGTTGTCTAACAAACCTGTTTAATTGATCTATCAATGCCAAATAGGGCATTTTTCTGCTTTGCTCATATTTTAAGTGTGAAGGAAATATTAAATAAGAATCACCATTTTCTTTTGTTAAACTTGAACGATAAACCTCTTTATTTTCCTTTTGAAACCAATTTATAGAGCCGTGTATTTTCCATAGTCTAGTCCAATGTTTTGGTATCAAATTCTCCTCAACAGCACGTAAATCAAAAAAAGATTGCCTTGAGCCTACAAATCCATCAAAATATGGGATAGCTATATCTTCTAAAGCTTCTTCTAAAAGCAAATCATAATTTGTCGTGAATACTTCAATTGGTTTTTCTCTATCAATTGAAATCCATTGAGCTAGTTTATGATAAGGAGTATCCTTTCTTGGTAGATTAACTTCAAGTTTAGTGGTGATTCTATTGCAAATGTTCTTTTCAAGTTCAATTAAATGTTCTTTAGTAAACCCTCTGACAGAATTACCAACAGCAACTTCCTTTAATCCACGCACAAAGCTTAATATATCTTCGATATTATTTTCACCTAATTCAGATAGAATTACTTCATCAATTAGCTTGTCATAATTATTCTTTTCAGCAGTTTTTGACTTTAATTCATTTGTAACATATTGTGTAAGATTTTCTACATCAGGTATTAATGGCCATTGGTCGGCTGGCATTTTTACAGCAAGAGGGCAACCTGCCGAAATGAAAAAACTTAAAGGTTTCTTATCCTGCGATAGTGCTTGCCTTAAAAACTTTATATGCTTTATTGGGTCGTGTGTTGTCATAATACTATTTTAAAATCTGATATTCAGAGGTCTTTTATTAGTTACAAGGTTCTTCTTTAGGTTTGTTTAATACCATTATGTATCAG
>Ga0115562_1003795_pt1 | contig 9981 bp, 10 predicted proteins | sample COGITO_mtgs_1105_6_FD_87200 | JGI IMG/M metagenome (GOLD analysis project Ga0115562, IMG submission 87200) | Pelagic marine microbial communities from North Sea - COGITO_mtgs_110516 | ecosystem: Environmental > Aquatic > Marine > Epipelagic | place: Germany:Helgoland, sampling site Kabeltonne...
AGACCAATACACATTATAAGTGCAAATATGCACAGTGTATTAAATTCAATATATGCAAAAAATGCTTTGCCAAAAGAAGCCAAAGATTTAAAAGGGTTTGAACTGTATCAGCTTTTAAGTAATACAGACAGTAAGCCACTACAGAAAAAAGTAAAGGATTTTGCCTCTTTAAATGGTCTTGTTTATATAAAAGATACCTCGGGGACAAATATAAATGTACAAATTATAGATACTACTAAAATAAACTTCGATATTTTATCGTTCTCTAAAAAAGATATTTTAGAAGAGAATGCTGTAATTATTGTAATGGATTATGCTTTTGGTGAACAAGCTTATGAAACAATGGATGAATTGTTAAAGCCATATGCAAGTAAAAAGAACAGTAAAACTCATTTAGATGTTAAATCTATATCAATAATGGGTAAAGCAGGAATTCTAGAAGGTGGCAAAGGAGACATCATGATTCCTTCTGCTCATATTTTTGAAGGAACAGCAGATAACTATCCTTTTAAAAACGAGTTAACTAAGGCTGATTTAGAAGGTTTTGGAATTGAAGTTTTTGATGGTTCTATGATTTCAGTTTTAGGAACATCATTGCAAAATAAAGATTTATTAAAGTTTTTTCATGATTCTACCTGGAATGTTATTGGTTTAGAAATGGAAGGTGCTCATTATCAAAAAGCAATACAATCTGCATCTAAAATTAGAGGAAATATTTCTGAAGAGGTTAAAGTTAGATATGCATATTATGCATCTGATAACCCCTTAGAAACGGGTGCAACTTTGGCATCTGGAGGTTTAGGAATGACAGGCGTAACCCCAACATATGCTATTACTCAAAAAATAGTAGAACAAATTTTCAATAATTAAATTGTAATAACAAAAAGAACACATGTCAACAAATCAACAAAAAGAGAATAGTAAAAGCAACAACGAAGAAGAAGTAGATTTAGGTTCTTTATTTTTAATTATAGGAAAAGGATTTTCTAAGTTTTTTAATTTTATTGGGGGCATTTTTAAAGGAATTTTTCATTTCCTTGTTTCTATATTAATTTTCCTTAAAGAAAATAATCTTAAAATAGGAATTGCTGCGATCATTGGTTTGGTAACGGGTTTTTTTTTAGAAATAAAATCATCAGATTCATTTAGTTCTGTTTTGTTAGTGCAACCAAACTATAAAAGTGTTAGTCAGTTGTATAACAATATAAATTACTATAATGACTTAGTAGTACAGAAAGATACCTTAGGAATTCAAAACTTGTTTAATTTAGATAAAGAGACAGCAGCCTCTATAAAAAAGTTTTCAATAGCACCTATTACTAATGAAAGTGATATTATAAATGCTTACAATGATTTTGTTTTAGAGGTAGATACTGCCACAGTTAGTAGTTATAGTTTCAAAGAATTTAAAAATTCTTTTAATGATTTAGATTATCAGGTTCATAAAATAAATGTGATTGCAAAAAAAAATAATGTTTTTAACAAATTAGATGACGTAATCTTATCTTCTGTTGTTAAAAATAAGTATTTTGATCGTGTAAAAGAGTTAACTAATGAGAATTTAAATAGAACAGATTCTCTACTTAGACAGAACTTAGGGCAAATAGACTCTTTAAGAAAGATGTATATGCAAGTAATGGTAGCCGAATCAAAAAAGCAATTTACAGGCACAAATATAGACTTAGGGGGGCAAAAAACAACTACAAAAGAATTGAAACTTTTTGAAACTAATAGAGAGTTAAATTCTGACTTGATTGATGTAATCTCAAGTAAAGCTGACATGTATGAAGTTATAAATGTAATTTCTAATTTTCAGCCAATAGGTACTGAATTAAAAGGAGCAACAAATAGTTATGCTTTCTTATTAACGTTATTAGGCGCAGGACTAATGATTTTGTTTTTACTTTTAATACAGTTAAATAATTATTTAAATAATTATAAAAAATAAGAATGCAAGTAATTATTATCGCAGGATGTGTAGTTTTTATAGGTTCTAATTTTATTACTTTTAGATAAGAATAACGAATACGTGATTGTAAACTTAGATTTATTGAAGTTTGCAGGGGATTCACGAAATTCAAAAGTAATAGCTAATTATACTTTCCATAAAGGAGATGTTTGTAATAGAGAATTAGTTCAAAGTTTGTTTAAGAAATATAACTTTTTTAAAGTTATCTATTTTGTTGCAAAATCTCATGTATATATATATCAATAAAAAACTCGGATGCAGAAGATGTTGTAATTTTTTAACGATAAAGATTTAAATATAGATTGGAAGTTTGGAGCAGATGAAATATAATTTTCATAAAAAGATAAAAAGATAAAAATATACCAATTATTAAAATTATATTTCAAGAATAAAAAATGAAATTTTTACTTAATAAATATCAAATTGTTTTAGAGCAAGGAGTGATGAGTTTATTAAACTTCTGTTTAATATTTGTTTTGTCTAAAATTGTTTCTGTTAATTTATTTAAAGATTTTTTTTTAGGATATTCGATAGTGATAATAATCACATTAGTAATTTCTAGTTTTGCAAATCAACCTTTACAAGTCTTTCTTAGGGGAAAGATTAACAAGAGTTACTTTTACAAGATTTTTTTAATGAATTTACTTTTCTTACTAATTTCCTCAATAATTTGTGTTATTGTAATAACTAACTTTTATTATTTTTTAACAAATTCTTTACCGTACATTATTACACTGGCTTTTGTAGTATCAATATATGATGCTATAAGAAGAGTTAGTTTTGTTTATTTTCAGAATAAGTTTAGCGCAAATTTATTAGCTACAACAGTTGTTCTTTTCTTTTTTTTTTAACGATTTTTTTCTTCTACATAATAGGGGATTTAAGTATTAAAAACATATATATTAGCCTAATAATTAGTTATTTGTTTGGTATTTTTATTTTTATATTACTTAAATTTAAGAAGATAAAAACATTCTTATTTCAAAAAAGTGAAACTAAAAATAAGACTTTTTTGGAAGTATTTAAAAAGCATTATAGTTATGCTAGCTGGTTAGTTCTTGGGGTTATTTTTTTTTGGACTTATACGCAAGGAATATATTTTGTAGCAGAAAAATATTTAGATGTAGAAGATTTTAATGCAGTTAGAATTTCTCAGAATTTAGTTGGAGTATTATCGGTTCTTTTTGTTACTTTTGAAAATATGATGTTAGTTAAAATGTCTTTAATTTTCGAACAAAAGAAACTAGCTGGTATTAACGAATTTGTAAAAAAATTACTAAAAAAGTTAATGATACCATTCATCGTTATATTAGTTGTTTCTTCTTTAGTAATGACTCAATTATATAAAATATACTATCAAGATAATTCTTTTTACTCTGAAAAAATTATGTACATATTATATTTTTTTTTATATCAGTTTTTATTTGGGGTTTCAAGAACATTTGTTGTAGCATTAAAGGCAATTAATGCTACAAAGTATATATTATATAGTCATATTCTTGCAGCTACTTTTACTCTTCTTCTAGCTCAATTATTGTTTTTAAAATTTAATAATGGTTTAGTATTAATTTTTATAATGATTAGTTCCATGCTAGTATTTTCAGCTGGAATTTTTTATTTTTATAGAAAAATAATTAAAAAATAATTTAAAAAAATTATAAATTAAAAATGAGTTATTTAATTTATATTTTTTAAAAAATATAAAATGATTGAACAAAAGAAAAAAGTTTTAATAATTAATGCATACTCTTATAATAACAGAGGAGATGCAGGAATTGTTGTTGCTATGATTGATTTAATTAAATTAACATTTAAAAATAACGTTGATATTTCAGTGATGTCTCAATTTCACAACGAGAATGTTCTCTTTTATGAAAAAATGAATGTTAGGTCTGTACCACCAGTTTGGGACATATTAAATCCAAAAGGATTCATAAAAAAGTATTTTACAGGTTTAAAAAAAGTACTTTTCTATAAGAAGCAACAAACCAATGAAATTGTAAATTCAGACTTAATATTGTCTGCAGGAGGGGGGTATTTATATTCATCAAAAATAGGCCCATTAGGAATTGGCTTTGTTAATGTATTGTATCATTTATGGATCTCTAAAAAATATAAAAAGAAGGTTGTTTTATTTCCTCAAAGCATAGGTCCCTTAAATTTTTCTTTAGATAAAATTATTTTAAAAAAGGTTTTTAGTAAGGTCGATGTTTTATATAGTAGAGAAGAAATCACATCAAACCTTATGAGAGAAAATAAAGTAAAAATTAAGCTTGAGCAATTACCTGATATTGCATTTATTTTAGATTCAAAAAAGCACACTTTATTAGATGGTAATCTTAAAGAGGGGAAAAACTATTTAAAAATAGGAATAACGGTTTTAGATTGGAGATTTGCAATAAAAGGAAGTAACTCACGCGACATCGAACATTATCTTTCAAAAATTTCAAATACAATTAACGATTTAAAACATATTACCGAACAAAAGATCAAAGTTTATATATTTCCACAAGTAACTGTAAGTGATTTAGATGGAGATTTTGCAGTCTCACTAGAATTACAGAAAAAAATAAATGAAGAGTCAGAAATTGTTAATCTGGATAAAATTCAGAACCCGAAAGAGTTAATTTATTTGTATTCTAAAATGGATATATTTATTGGTAGCAGAATGCATTCAGCTATCTTTTCTTTAGTAGGTAATGTTCCAACAATAGCGTTAGCTTACCAACCAAAAACTTTAGGTACTTTTAATTTAGTCGGCCTAGAAGAGTTCGTTTTAGATATTCGAACTTTTCAAAAGAAAGATTTGCAAAACAAAATCATTGAATTAATAAAATCAAAAAGTAAAATAAAACAAGATGTTCAAGAACAAGTTGCTAAAATTAGACAAAAAATTATCAATAAGCTTAGTGAGGAAATAAAACAGTAGAAGTATTTTGAGTTCAATATTTAAAAAACAATATAAAGAATATAGGTTTATCGTCGCATTTATAATACTAGAGATTCTGTTAAACATAATTGCTAAGTATATAGATGCAAAAGGTTTTGCACTAACGCCGTATTTTAGAATTATACTAATTTTATTTACGGTTGCTTTTTTTAGTCTAGATATTTTAAAACTAAAGTTTAAGCTAAAATTTAAAAAGATATGTTCTTGGAGAGAGTTGTTTGTGTATGGATGGTTTTTTTTCGCTCTAATTTCAATCTTAATTGGGGTTTTATATAAAAACCCTATTGTATATATATTTACAGATTTTATATATATTTTTTTAGGTGCATTATTATTTTATATTTTTAGAAATAAGCATAATGATGAACTTGACTTTGTAAACTTATCTAAAACAATTTTTATAATAGGCTTAGCTTGTGTTATTTTTAATCTGAAAGCTCCAGCAATATTATTAGTTATAATGGCCGCTTTAATGTTTTTAAATATCTTAAATAAAAGATATGTACTCTTTTTTTTGTTTTTTATACCTTATTCAATTTTAGTCTTTTCTTCCAATCGTACTCAGTTGGTTGTTTTCTTTTTGATGGGATTCTTACTTTTATTGAAAATATTTAGACCTTTTTTTAGTAAAAAATCAGTTATATTTTTTGGGCTATCCATTATTTTATTCACTTACTTATTTAGGCAAGAAATAATTTTAGGAATGTTAAACTTCATCAACCCTAAAAGCAATATTGGGTATAGAATAAATCAAATTGCAATAATATTAGAAGAAGGAATAGATTACTCTGATCCTTTTTTCACTTCAATTTCTCAAAGAATGATTGAAGCGCAGGTAGTTTTTGAAATGTGGACCTCGAGTATTGCTTCTTTTATTTTTGGAACTGGTTCTGGAGGTGTGATTGATGGTGGTAAATTATTTCTAGATAATTCTGTTCTTGGATCTTCTCTTTTAGGAAAAAGTAAAGTTCACAACATACATATACTTCCGTTTTCTATGATTTTTAGATATGGATTAGTAGGACTAATTCTATTCTTAGTGTTATTAAAAATCGTGTATAAGACAATATTAGGAATACTTAATGAAAGCAAAAGTGAACAAGAAATCTTTTGGAGTTTACTCTTAATTTTTTGGTTCTTTTTTTCTATACCCGCAGCATCTTTTCTTTGGAGTATGCCAGTTTTTTGGATAAGTTTAACATTTATTAATAAAACCTAACCATGATTTTTTTTAAAAACACACACTTATTGTTTTATTTATTTATAATCTTTTCTTCTTTTCAAGAAATTCCTAAAAGTGAAATTTCAATAGTTTGGTATGGCGAGTCAACAACCCAAGGGGCGCATGTGAGTAAAGATAAGCCATGGAACTCTTTTATGTGGAGGGTGTCAGATTTCTTTAAAAAAAATTAAAAGTAAAGACAATAAATAAGAATTTAGGTTTTCCAGGATGGTCTGCAAAAAAAGCTTTGATTAATATAGAAGTTCTTTTAAAAGAAAAATTAGATTATGTGTTCTTAGAGTTTGCTTTAAATGACACAAATATTGACTCAGAGCAAATAATTGTTAACTTAAAGCAAATTGTAAAGCAAATAAAAAATAAAAATAAAGATGTTAAGATTTGCTTAATTCTGTTAAATAAAGTGGAAGGATTACAAAAAAGGAAAAATAATAAGATTGATTCTACATCGGAATCTTGGATAAAGGCTGGGAAAGAACTGAATATTCAATTAATTGATGTGGGGAATTATCTGCTTAAATTATCAAAAGATAAAGAGCTGTTCAATGCAATAATACCAGATGGTGTTCATCCAAATGATATGGGACATTTTATATATTCTACTATTATAATTAATGAGCTTCTAGATAAAATTTTTTTTCAAGAAGAAATAAACTAAAAAAAATCACAATTGAATTACTCAGTGCAGTTAAATAAAATATTACCAAGACTGTTTTTAATTATAACAGGTTTATTTCCTATTTTGCCATTTAAGATAAAAGGAATAGTGGGCCTTTTTTTCATTGTAATAGTCCTGTTTTCTTTAAAAAAAAGAAAGCTAGAGATCAATTACCTTTTCTTATTGAATGCTTCTTTATTTGTTCTTTATTTTATCAGTTTAACCTATTCAGACAACTTTAAAGAAGGAATCTCAAAATTAGAGACAACACTTTCTTTATTTATTTTTCCAATAGGTTTTTTATTATTAATTGCAAATAAAAAGGCAATAAACAATATCGTAGAATATGGAAATATTTTCAAATATACATTTATAGCATCCTCCTTTTTGTTATCGATACTTATATTTATGCTCTCATTTAACTATGGAGATTACATTACTCAAAAAGTAAATATAAATCGATTTGTATATGATTTAAGTGAAGGGTTTTTATGGATGAAAGATCATCCTATATATTTATCCATTTACTTATCAATTTCACTTTTCTTAATTGCTGAGCTCTTTAATCAAGCAAAAAGGAAATATCAAATTATGCTTTTATTAGTTGGTATATTTGAGGTAATAGTTGTTTTTATTTTATCTAGAAAAGGAGTTATAATTTCTTTACTGCTCTCATTTTTGATTTTTAGTTTAATGAAAATCAAAAATAAAAAGAAAGTCTTACTTTACTTTTTCATTTTTATGACCGCAATTTTATTTTTAAGTCAAAATTATTTTCCAGATACAGCAAAAAGATTTAGGGAAGTTCTTGATACAAAAAGCTACGATGAAGTTGTAAGTTACTCTTCAACTAGCATAAGACACGGAATATATAAATGTTCCTTTGAAAAAATAAAAGAATCTTGGCTTTTTGGCTACGGAATAGGGGGTGTAGGAGAGGAGCTAAGAGAGTGTTATAAGGATAAGTCTGAAGTGCTCTATATTGGAAACTTTAACTCACATAATCAATATCTTGGAATTATTTTAAGAGTTGGTGTTTTTGGACTACTTTTGTTTATTATGTCCATAATACTAAATTTAATTTTTTTATATAACAGAAAAGATTATTCTGCATTTTCAATTATATTACTTCTTGTTTTCGTTATGCTAACAGAAAATATTTTGGATAGACAAAATGGAGTGATTTTATTCTCTCTATTGATAAATTATTTTATTTATAGGAATCTAATCCTCAAAAATTAATGAAAAGAATACTACTAATAGGCCCTTTTCCAAAACCAATTTCAGGGGTTTCTATATCAAATCAGGTTGTAAAAGAGATCATAGGAAATTCTAATGATTTTATAGTAGATACTATAAATACTTCCTACAATGTTTTTGAAGATGCAATTGGAAGCTTTTCTTTTAAAAAATTTATTTATTTTTTGAAAATTAACTGTAGTATTTTTAAAGTTTTTAAAAATGACATTGTATATATAACTCCTGGTCAAACTTTTTTTGGGATCACAAAGTATACATTGTTTATTTTATTTTCTTCAATTTTAAATAAAAAATTAATTATACATGTTCATGGTAATTTTTTAGGAACTCAGTATCAACAGTTATTAGGAATAAAAAAGAAGTTTTTTCATTTTCTAGTATCAAAGTTTACTAAAGGAATTGTTTTGTCTATTTCTTTAAAACAAAATTTAACTCCATTTTTAAAAGAAGAGAATATACATATTCTAAACAACTTTGCTCAAAATTATTTGATTGATAAGAATCTAAAGGTTGATACTAGTATTTTAAAAATTTCTTATTTAAGTAACCTTATGGAAGAAAAAGGAATTTTTTTGCTACTAGATTCTTTACATGAGTTAGAAAGAAAAAAAATTAAATATGAAGCAAAAATAGCAGGTAATATCGATTCTTCTTTAAAAAATGTTATTTTAAGTAAAATTTTAAAGTTAAAGAATACCAGTTATGTTGGTGTCGTGTATAATGAGGAAAAGAAAGAGTTGTTAAATTGGAGTAATATTTTTGTGCTACCAACCTATTACAAAATGGAGGGTCAGCCAATATCTATTTTAGAAGCTTTAGCAACAAAAAACGTTATTATTTCAACCAATCATGCAGGGATAGTAGATGTTATTGAAGATAATAAAAACGGATTTTTAGTTGAGAAAAAAAATTCTAAAAGTGTAACAAATAAGTTAATTTTCTTAGATGAAAATAAATCTAAAATTTTAGAAATATGTAATTATAATAAAATGTATTTTATGGAAAACTTTACAATAGATATTTTTAGCAGAGAATTTATAAAAATAATTAAAGATGATGCAGCAACTTAACACATTTAAATTACCAAAAAATTTTAGAGGTAGAAATGCTTTTGTCGTTCAGCTTTGGTGGATTGTTCAATCTATATTTTTTAAAAATTCACCTCAGTTTATGTACGGGTTTAGAAGGTTTTTATTAGGCATTTTTGGAGCGAAAATCGGTAAAAAGGTAATCATAAGGCCAACAGTAAGGACTACCTATCCATGGAAAGTATCTATTGGAGACTATTCTATGGTTGGAGATGATGTTGTTTTATATTCTTTAGGGGAGATTGAAATAGGTAAACATGTAGTTATTTCACAAAAATCTTATTTATGCACGGGTTCGCATGATTATTTACAATCAGATTTTCCTATTTTTGCAAAAAAGATTACAATTGAAGATGAATGTTGGTTAGCGACAGATGTTTTTGTTGCTCCAGGAATTACCATTGGAAAAGGAACTGTTGTTGGGGCTAGAAGTAGTGTCTATAAAAATTTGCCTACAAACAAAGTTTGCATCGGGAACCCCGCTAAAATTATAAGAGAACGGTTAAGTGAAAAATAATAAAAATATATTAATAATATCTCCTTTTTTTTACCCTGAACCAATTTCTACAGGGAAATTTAACACAGATTTTGCCATTGCTTTAAAAGATGATGGTCATAATGTTACGGTGTTATGTTATCATCCCTTTTATCCAAACTGGAAAATAAAAGAAAGCCAAGAAGAATTAAACGGTATTAAAATAATTCGAGGAGGAAAGTATTTAGCTTTTTCAAAAAAAACGATTGTAAGAAGAATTATTTTAGAGCTTAGCTTCGCATTCTTTATTTTGAGAAAAATAAGAGAGCATCAAAAAAATA
>Ga0115562_1003796_pt1 | contig 9981 bp, 12 predicted proteins | sample COGITO_mtgs_1105_6_FD_87200 | JGI IMG/M metagenome (GOLD analysis project Ga0115562, IMG submission 87200) | Pelagic marine microbial communities from North Sea - COGITO_mtgs_110516 | ecosystem: Environmental > Aquatic > Marine > Epipelagic | place: Germany:Helgoland, sampling site Kabeltonne...
CAGGCAAAGCTCAGCGCAATTGCAAGGCAACTTAACGAACGTCCTCGCAAGACCTTGCAATATCAAACTCCAGCAGAGAAGTTCGCTGAGTGTGTTGCATCGACCGGTTGAGGTCGCCGCCGTTTAGGTCGGGTGGCCAGCCTTGCAAAGCCAGCCACCCAGCTCCGGAAATCAGGAGTGTCGGTGGGGTTCTTCTCGACGCACAAGGCGTTCATTGAGCCAGTCCAACACTTCAGCCTCAACCCAGCCTACCCGGTTTGGGCCTAGCTGTACCCGCAAAGGGAACGAACCGGCCTTCTCCAGACGTGCGATGTGTTGCGGTGAATATAGAACCAACTCTTTGACCTGACGTTTTGAAAGTATCCTCATCACAATGTTCTCCATGATTGAAGAGCATCGCGATGCCCTAGGGTTAGACATACCTAGGCAGGGTCAGGTTAGCGGTTGATTCTGATCTGACCAAGGCAGAACATGGCAACACGCTGTTTCGCATTCGTGGCGGTGGGCCAAAAGGTGGCCTGTAAATCAACAACGAGACTTAAGTTACTTATTTAATGTGGTAATTTAATAAAAAATGGTGCCCCCACACGGACTCGAACCGCGGACCTACTGATTACAAATCTTACGGTCCAGATTTCTATCAACTACAACAAGATACCCTGCCCTACCACATACCCCTTATAAATATGAATAAAAAGTAAAGTCACCTTCGACGTGAACCTTTGACTCTCTATCAATTTCCATCAAACTAGCTTACCTTTTGCTTACCCAATCTTGAGGTCAAGCCCACCATGCCTAAACTTCGTTTATCAAAAACAGTTGTTGATAAGATCACCAACCCACAAGCTGAAACCATCTTCTGGGACGAAACTCTATCTGGCTTCGGTTTACGTGTAAAAACTAACGGAACCAAGTCTTACGTCATTCAATATAGAACACGTTCCAGCGGCAGATCACGACGTAAAACCCTCGGGCAGCACGGCCCGTTGTTGTCTTTCAACGAGGCGAAAAAACTAGCTACTGGGCTTCTCTCGGACGTGCTGAGAGGCGGAGATCCGGTAGCAGACGCTGTTACAATCAGGAATGCGCCAAGCATCGCTGACCTCGCCGAGCAATATTATGAAATCCACGCGTTGCCAAAGAAACGTGAGAAGAGTGCCGCAAACGATAGGTCTATGCTGGACCGACTGGTCCTGCCTCGTCTCGGCAAGCAGAAGGTCCTAGAAGTTTGCCACCGTGACATTCAAACGTTTCACAACTCGCTGAAAGCCACACCATATCAGGCCAACCGCGTCTTGTCTTTGTTGTCAAAGATGTTTGAACTGTCGATCAGTTGGGGCATGCGCGGTGAGAACCCAGCCAAGGGCATTGAGAAATTTCACGAAGAGAAACGGCACCGCTGGCTATCTGCAGACGAGCTTTCCCGGCTAGGCGCCGCACTTGATAGACATCGGAACCAGAAAGCCGCTAACGCTATCAGGCTTCAATTGCTGACAGGAGCGCGGATTGGCGAGGTCCTGTCTGCGCAGTGGGAAGACTTCGATTTGGATCGGGGCGTTTGGGTCAAACCATCTCATCACACCAAACAAAAACGCACCGAACATTTACCGTTGGCCAGAGCAGCTGTCGCGTTGCTGGAAAAGGTTCATTTGGATCAAAGAAGTGGTTCCAGTTTTGTTTTCCCTGGCAAGTCGAAATTCAAACCACTTGTCGACCTTAAGAAATTCTGGAAATCCTTAATCGCAGACGCTGATATTGCTGACTATCGCATCCATGACAACCGGCACACACATGCGTCACAACTCGTTTCCAGCGGTATGAGCTTGGCAATCGTCGGGCGCCTACTCGGCCATACGAACCCAATGACGACCCAACGCTACGCACATATAGCTGACGAACCGCTACGCGCAGCAGCTGAGGTGATGGCCAGCAAGATGAACCATAGATAGGTTTCGTGGCCCGCTGCATTTGCAGTGCGGCCATTGGAGCCTTGCGCAGCGAACGGCAGCGTAGAGCCCATACTAACCCATGCTGCGAGATGTACGAAGGTCGGCTTTTCCTCAAATTGCGAGTTGGCTTACGCAATTATGCTCGTAAGTAATTGCTCTGTCATGGATGTCGCGTCAGCCCAGGGGTAATCGAGGATCGTATTCGCACAAAGAGCGATACCGATCATTCCTGATATGAGCGTGTCGGTCCTCACTTTAGTTTCAAGTTCATCCGGAAGAACCTCTTGGATCAAACCCGAAAACATCAAGAAGTGTGCCAATGTATCTTCGTCCATAACGAACGTACTGACATCCGCCCGCGTTACGTAATTAGACATGAAGACAAGGCGAAAATGATCAGGGTTATCAATCCAATAATCGACAAAGGTTTGTGCAGCTGACCGCAGCCGTTCACTTGGACCAACGGCCAATTTCAGCTTCTTCTCAATGTCATCAGACATGTCCCTGAGTATGTCTGTCCAAAGGTATCTTAGAATATCCGTCTTGCCCTCAAAATGAGCATAGATTGTCATTGGCGCGCAGCCGACCTCCTTGGCCAAACGGCGCATTGAAACCGCTCCGAAGCCTTCTGCCCGGTAAATCTCGAGCGCATGTTTCCCGATCTTTGACCGGAACTCCATAATCTCAGTCTTGCTGCGGGGTGGCCTGCCAGCGGTTCTAGCCATAGTCGGTCCTCTTAAATTTAATTTAGCACGCGTCCCAAATAATAGTTGCCTCGTCAAGATTACATTAATATAGAACGCGTACCAAATATTTATCGTCCTACTGGGCACGTATTTAGGAAAAGTGAAATGAACAAGATAAACTTACTTAACTCGGTTGTTGTGATCATTGGCGCTACCATTATCTTCCTAGGATTGAATATCGGCCTGGGAGGGATCAAGACACTGGGATGGCAATCAACGCGTGATTTTGTTTCGATCACAGATGCTGCAACATTCCATGCCCAAGACAGCCACATACGGTTCATTGGCGGGGTCTGGTTTGGCGTCGGCGCTGTGTTCGTGATTGGCGGCTTTGCAATGCGAAGGTTTCGCTCAACCTTGATTATTCTGTCGGTATTGATCGCAGTCGCGGGCCTGTTTCGACTGAGCGGTATGAACACTGAAGTAATTTTTAGCGCTGCAATAGCCCCTTCACTGACATTTGAACTGTTGGGTTTTCCGCTACTTGCTTGGTGGCTGATGGAATCTGACAAACGAGACACACAGATTCTCAAGGGTGTGCAATCTTGATATCGGACATTTGCTCGATTGACTTGGACGTCAGTTTCGTCCGCATTGTGTGAGTGCATGCGCCGTGCAGCGAAGGTCGGCTCACCCTAGACCAGCCGTTCATGCAACGCGGAGCTTATGACCGCCCTGAGCCCACTTTGCCGATTCTCTGTGCCGAAGCTAAAGTCCGCTTTCGGGGAACCAAAAAATTACACGCGGAAAACCCGACACAACCCTGCCGTTGACAGATCAACCGAACGCCCCGATGTGGCTTTCGTATTACCGGCATTCGTCCCGTGCGCAGCATCTAATTAGGATCAAACGTCGGTGTGCGGACAGACCGAAACTTCCCTCTTCAAGCCATTGCGGTCGGGGTTTTCCATTCTGTCTTTATTCGTGCGAGACTGGTCGCATCTTCTCGCGATTTGGAATCGAACCGTAGCTACGCCAGATAGGCGCCCAAGACTCAAACACCGATTGAAAGGAATCTTGCCATGATCCTCTATCCAATGATTGAACTGCTTGATGGCCGATGTGTTAGCCTATTTCGCGGTCGTACTGAGGAGCCCCAAATCTGGCACCTCGATCCGGTAGAAAAAGCAAGGAGTTTCGCCGCAGCTGGCGCGCAATGGCTACATATCACGGATTTTGATGCTATGTCAGGTGATGAACGCAACGCGGATATCATCCGTAAGATTATCCTTACGGCAGGCATTCAAGTGCAATTGGGTGGTGGCTTTCGAAGCTTGGAGCGCATTGCTTACTGGATCAACCAAGGTGTCGGGCGCATCGTTGTTGGAACTCTGGCCTTGCTTCAGTCTGACATCGTTAAAGAGGCCGCACAGCTTTTCCCCGATCAGATCGTGCTCGCGGTTGATGTATATCAGGGGAAGGTTGTTAGCGATGGTTGGCGAGAGAAGAGTTCCTTTACGCCTTCAGCATTCCTAAAAGCATTTGAAAACGTTCCTTTCGCGGCGATCATCGTGACCGACATTGATGCAAACATTGGCGATGCCGAGGACAGTCTTGCCTTGATCACGCAACTCGCTAGTGAAACGCAGACACTGGTAATCGCAAGGGGGCTGGCGCGGACGCTCGATGACTTGTCGCGATTGAAATACGTGCCGTTTGTCTCAGGGGTCTTGATTGGACGTGCCTTGTTTGATCGCAGCATCGATATCGACGCAGCGATGGAGGTTTTCAAACCCAACGCAGAGGCTTCGGCGAAATTTATCTGAGATAATTCTGGCGGCTCGGCCACTTGTTCTGCGATCAGGCTAGGTAAGTTTAAAACCCCAATGGATGAGCTGTTCTTGCCTGCCGCAAACGGTTCACAGCTGCATTCTGTCAGCTCACTCGTTCGCGTGAGGGACAAACCGGAACCTGTTGAGCGGCATAAGAGAGCGGCAGGTTTACATCGAATTTAACGAACCACGTAGACAGTCATTGGAGCGTGGGAGGCGACATAACCCGCGTTCGATGACAAAATGTGATCTTTGAAACCGGGCATGTGGCTTGCCATCACGATCAAGTCACACTCGGCCGCTTTGGCCGCTTCAATGAGATCTGAGCCAACGTTTAAGCGCAGGTCGCTGCGCAGTGCAACATGAGCGGTGGTCTGGACCCCATATTTCTCTGCCTGATTTGCGACAAAGGCCTTGAGGCGCTCCGCCATACGGTCACCTTGCGTGCGAGCAGACGTGGTGGGGACCGCGTCGACCACATCAACATAGACGACTTCGGCGTTGTTTGCCTTTGCGGTCTGACCGGCGAGATCAAGCGCCTTGGCGAGATTGTCAGCGTTGTCCAGATCAACGGGCACTAGAATTCGTGAATACATTGGGCGTTCTCCTCAAGTATCATCATAAGTTAGCGGTCTGAGTTCCAAATGCGTTGATCTTTATCAAGGCCATCGAAATTGTCGTTGTGCCTACTGATTTATGCCTTAGCTAGACAGTCAATTTGGGCTCGCTGCCGGCTTTGGGCGCATTTGCAATTGGTTAGTTCAGAAGCCCGTCTGCCAATCAAGAATGGCCCAAACCGGAATTTCATGAAATTCGCAGCGAACGGCAGCAAAGAGCCCTTGGTGCGATATGCTGCACCTCGCACGAATGTCAGGTTTACCTAATCGAGAGAATAACCCCCGTTGACCCAAGTCCGGACGAGGTCGGTGATTTCGGCGCTTTTGTCTTGATATAAAAAGTGGCCGGAATCCGTGAAGATGGACAGTGCGCTCTTGGGGAGCCGCGCATGCAGCCGTTCGGCGTTGTCAGCCGTCAGGAAGGCATCGTGTTCGCCCCAGAGCACGTGGACAGGGATATTGAGCGTCGCAAGATGCGGATCGATGTCTTTGCACCCTTCCGGGTAGCGTTTGAACCATTTCGTGACCGGTCCAATCCGGCCAGAATATGAGGTGACATAGTCGGTGACCTCAGCGGAGGATGGGCTGTAATTCAAATACCCCAATTGGTTTGCGCCACCGATAAAGGCAGGCGCGCCGGTCATTGTGAAGACAAAGCGCCAGAATGCCGAACCAATCATCTTTCGCACGAGGCTGCCATCTGCTGACGGCTGCACGCTAGGGCCCGCGCCAAGCAAAATACTCTTGGCTTTGCTATCGCGGTGCAAAACATAGTGAAGCGCCACGGGCATCCCGACATCTGGTGCCACAATATGAATGTCAGTCAGTCCAAGCTCGGCGATGAACTTTTGCAGGAACGCGCTTTGTGCGGCAAATGTCATATAGCTGATGTCGCCTTCACTTTGCCCGAACCCCGGCAAATCTAATGCGATCAGATTGGCAGTCGCGGAAAGTGCGGCCCATGTTGCATCGTAACACAGGATGCTTTGCGGAAGCGGGCTAAGGAAGAGAACGGTTGGCCCATCTGCGTTTCCGCCCGTCGCATAGCGGATATTAAGGCCATCCAGCTGCATGAATTCGGGCTTCATCGTGAAGTGTGCAAGATCATGATTGATCTTGCCTGCCGCCTTCCCACGCTTTGACCAAAGCCCGTAAAACTCCGGTGTAATCATCATCAAGCTGGCCGCATTCAATCGGCCGAGCACCCCAATGGGATCTTTTGGCATGGTGTTTCCTTCAGGGTTGGCAATTTCGTGATGTTTAATGTAACTAGAGGTACGAAAAGGTCTGGTCAATTATAAAATACCCACGAGTACGATAATGAACAAAGAACCCGCTCCGACACGAGGTCGCCCAAAAACGCTGGATCGGGATCAGGTCTTGCAAACGGCATTGATGGCCTATTGGTCCAAGGGGCCAACGAACGTCTCAATCAGCGGCATTTGCGGTGTGACGGGTGCGTCCAAGCCGGGGGTGTATCGGGAATTTGGCAGTGATGACGGGCTGAAAAAGAGTGTGCTCGACACGTATCACAGTCTTGCGGTTCAACCCTTGATCGACATTCTTGAGAAAGATCAGTCGACCACGGACACCATCGACGCGTTGATCGGTTTCATGACCCAAGACCACACGGCCCTTGGCATTCCGCAGGGATGTTTGTTTGTCATGATGCGCGCGCAATCCCAACAACTCGGGCCGTCCACCTGCGAGAAACTGCATGAGGTACGCCGCGATCTTCTTGGCGCTTACGAAGCATGGATCGAACGCGCGAAATCGCGCGGTGAATTTGCGGATATCCCCTCCGACATTGCAGCACTATTTATTGATGCACAGCACGGCGGTGCCATGCGGATGCAACGCGAGGGTGTTGCCAATGACACTATTGCAAGCGTGCTTGAAACAGCGCTGGGAGTGCTTGCTGCCGGAGAGAGGGCTGGCGCAAGGGCCCATTAGGTCGTGAGCTGCGCGAGGATGCTTTTGAAGTTATCGACGCCCTGCGCGCCAGTAACCAGATGCTGCCGATCAAAGACCACGGCGGGCACCCCGTTGATCCCCTGCTGAATCCAGAACTGCTGCTCTTGACGCACGGCATCTGCAAACCTTTGATCGTCAAGAACGGCTTGTCCCTCAACCCGGTCCAGACCGATTTCCCCTGCGATTTCGACCAAGACTGCATCATCAGACAGGTTCCGCCCATGGGTGAAATGCGCGGTGAACAGCGCCTGCTTGAGGTCGTTCTTACGGCCCTGCTCGTTCGCCCAATGCAGCAACTGATGCGTGTTGAACGTGTTGTGCATACGAAAGCCATCGGCAAAGTTGAAGTCGAACCCAAGCTCCTTGCCGCGCGCTGTCATCATCGCACGGTTGGCTGCTGATTGTTCCGGCGTCGTTCCGTATTTCTCGGCCAAATGTTCGCCGATGTCCTGCCCTTCGGGCGGCATGTTCGGGTTCAGTTCAAACGGATGCCAGTGGATTTCGTGATCCACATCGCTTGCCTCCAAAGCCGCCGCAAGTTGGCGATACCCGATGATGCACCAAGGGCACATCACGTCCGAGACAATATCAATACGCAGCGGGGATTTTGTATCGTTCATGATGTGCGCCTTTGGCTTTAAGAGTTCGCGTCGGTGCGTTTTAGCAACGTCGTTGCCGCCAGTCTGCCGAAATCATTGGCAGCTTGCGGGCTTGCGCCTGTTACAAGGCGGCGGTCAACGTGGACCGAGTTGTCGGCCTTTTTGTTAATGGTCTCCACGCCAAGCGCTGTCAGTTTTTCACAGACCCACCATGGCATCGGCCCAGGCAAGTAGCCGATGATCGGCGTTTGCTTGTCTACTGCATCAGGGAACACAGTGATCTTATAGCCGTCATACAAGAAACCCGCGTCGTTTTTGGCAGCCAGCAGCGCGGCCGGACCGTGACATAAGGCAAGGGTGTGAAGCCCCGTGTTATGCGCCCAATGCAGCACTTTCCCAAGGTCGACATTGTCGGGCAATCCCAGCATTGCGCCGTGGCCGCCGGGAATGAATACAGCCGCATAAGGCGCATCGTCTGTCATGGGGTTTGCGGCGAAATCGGCAAGGCTACCGGGGTTTTGGAACGTGTCGGCAAAGTCGCGGTACAGTTTTTGGATGTCCGCGTCGTCTGCGGGCATTGCCCATTCCTCGATCGCGACGGGCGCGCCCGTAGGCGTGACGACATCAATCTCGAAGCCTGCATTCATCAGATGCAGCATAGGCAGCCCCATCTCGACGGGGTGGTTTCCGGTCGAGAATTTCTTGCCATTGGCCATCGTCATGTTGCGTTCTTCGGTGCAGACCATCAGCACACGGTTCTTGGTGCCCTCAAAGCGTTTTGCATATGCACCGCCGTCATAATCGGTCGTGGATGACGTGCCCAATTTGATCGCCAGCGGTGACGGGCTGAACGCCCCGTCGGCTGTTGGCGTCGGTTGGGCACGGAAGAGTTTGCGTAGGATGCCCATATCAGTTGACCTCCGTGACGATGGTGTCGCGGGATTTGCGGACTTTGCCCATTGGCAGCAACCAGTCCCCGCTTTCGTCCCGATAGCCCAAAGGCATCAACACAACCGACCGCAAGCCGCGCCCCTTCAAGCCAAGGATCGCATCCACGGCATCGGGGTCAAAGCCTTCCATCGGGGTGCTGTCGACCTCTTGATCGGCCGCGGCGACCAGAGCGATACCGAGCGCAATATAGGCTTGGCGTGCGGCGTGGGCATAGTTTACGTGCGCCTCACGGGGCAGGTAATTGGATTTCAGGTTGTCATAATAGGCGTGCAACATCGGCAAATCGCCACGCGCTTGCACGTTCAGATCGACCACGTTGTCGATGCGGTCGGCGGTGTAGTTGTCCCACGCCGCAAAGACCAAGAGATGAGACCCATCGGTGATCTGTGCCTGTCCGCCGGCGGCCTCGGCGATCTTGCTGCGAATGTCTGGGTTGGTGACAACAATCAATTCAAACGGCTGCGTGCCGCTGGATGTCGGCGCCATGCGGATGGCCTCGATGATCACGTCGACCTTGTCTTGCGGGACGGTTTTGGACGGGTCCATCTTTTTGGTCGCGTAACGCCAGTTCAGAAGGTCGTTGAGTGGTTTGGCTGTCATGTGTCTGGTCCTATTGTCAGCGCCCGAATTGGGCAGTATATATTTGTTACCGACTACCTAAGGGGAACCAATTTGAGCCACAAGAAGGCACATGTTTGAACCCCAGTCACATAAAGGGAACCACCATGTTGGACGACGACCGCTGCCCCGACTGCAAACGCATCAACGAGGTTCTGTCCCGCGTCGGTGACAGGTGGAGTGTGCTTGTCGTGATTTCCTTGGCGGAATACGGAACGCTGCGATTCAATGAACTCAAACGCAACCTTGGCATCTCGCAACGCATGCTGAGCCTGACGTTGAAAGAGCTGGAACGCGACGGTCTTGTGAACCGGACCTACCATCCGACAATCCCGCCAAAAGTGGAATATAACCTGACTGAGATGGGGCAATCGTTCCGCGAACCGGTTAATACCTTGGGGTATTGGGCCTTGGAAAATCTGTCCAAGATCGACGCCGCACGCGAAGTATATGACGCGAATGCAGCGACCACAGCCAGTTGCCCCCCCCCCTTTGAGAGGCGAGGTCGCTATTGATCGCCGCGGGACGGTTCAGGAAGAACACTACTTAAGGCCCACCCATTTTTTATAGTCTACTGACGATAGTTGCCTAAAGCAGACCTTAAATATCTTGGGACGAACGGCGGCTTTGTCCGGTGGCCTCAACTGGTCGACGCAACACTTTAATCTTTAGAAAGAGATGGAGTGTTTTGAATGAAGTATCGTCGCAGGATTTACTATTCAGCTGAGCAGCGTGCCGAGATCTGGGATCGATGG
>Ga0115562_1003800_pt1 | contig 9973 bp, 7 predicted proteins | sample COGITO_mtgs_1105_6_FD_87200 | JGI IMG/M metagenome (GOLD analysis project Ga0115562, IMG submission 87200) | Pelagic marine microbial communities from North Sea - COGITO_mtgs_110516 | ecosystem: Environmental > Aquatic > Marine > Epipelagic | place: Germany:Helgoland, sampling site Kabeltonne...
AAGCAGCACCGTCTTTAAGATTGTTTGCCTTGTCAGCGACCACAAGAGCCGCCGCGGCATTCAGCAGAACGGCATCACGGTATGCGCCCTCTTCACCGTCAAGAAGGGCTATCATAGCCGCTGCGTTTTCCTCGGGCGTGCCGCCAAGGATGTCACGGAAGCTATGGACGGGTAGGCCTGCATCCTCGGGGTGGATTTCACGCGAACGGATCTTGCCGTCTTCCAGTGCTGCAACAGCAGTTGGTCCACAAATTGTGATCTCATCCGTGCCGTCGCTGCCGTGAACAAGCCATGCTTTTTCGGTGCCAAGCTGTTGGAGAGTTTCGGCCATCGGGAAAATAAGGTCGGGGGCGAAGGCGCCGGTAAGTTGTCGCTTTACATCAGCCGGATTAGTCAATGGTCCCAATATGTTGAAGATCGTTTTTGATCCCAATTCAACACGGATAGGCCCCACATGCTTCATCGCAGGGTGATGCATCGGTGCCATCATAAAACCGATCCCTGCCTCTGCGATTGCGCGTTCAACCACCTCTGGCCCTACCATCACATTGATGCCAAGCGCGCTTTGCACATCAGCCGTGCCGGATTTGGACGACAGGTTGCGGTTGCCGTGTTTGGCGACAGGTACGCCAGCACCTGCCACAACAAATGCAGTTGCCGTTGAGATGTTGAGCGTATGTTTACCGTCGCCGCCAGTGCCGACGATGTCCATCGCACCCTCTGGGGCTTTGACGGGAATGCAGTGGGCACGCATCACAGCCGCGGCTGCGGCATATTCAGACACAGATTCACCCCGCGCGCGCAAAGCCATCAGAAAACCGCCGATTTGTGCGGGCGTTGCAGCCCCTTCGAATAAATATCCGAAAGCCTCTTCCGCTTGGGCGCGTGACAACGGGCCTTCGGAGGCTGCGAAAATTAGGGGCTTCATTGCGTCACTCATGCGGGCACCTTTGTCGTCTTGAGGAAGTTTTCCAGCATCTGATGACCATGCTCTGACCGGATGCTTTCAGGGTGGAATTGCACGCCATGAATGGGCAATTCGCGGTGCTGCAGGCCCATGATGGTGCCGTCTTCCAGTTCGGCTGTGATTTTGAGGCACTCTGGCAGGCTTTCGCGTTCGACGATCAGGGAATGATAACGTGTCGCCTCAAACGGGCTGGGCAGATCGGCAAACAGACCTTTGCCAATGTGCTGCATCGTGCCCATTTTACCGTGCACGATCTCGTGGCAGCGCACGACTTTGCCGCCAAAGGCCTCGCCAATCGCTTGATGGCCAAGGCAAACACCGATCAGAGGTGTTTTCGTCTCGGCTGCGGCATGAACCATGGCCAGACAAATACCTGCCTGTGCAGGCTCGCATGGGCCGGGCGAGAGCATGATCGCATCGGGGCGCATCGCCATCGCTTCTTGCACATCCAGCGCATCATTGCGCTTTACGACCACATCAGCACCCAATTCACCCAGATAGTGGACAAGGTTATAGGTGAAACTGTCATAGTTATCGATCAAAAGCAGCATGGTGAATTCCCGCGCAGGTGGCAAAAAAGGGCTACCGTCTCCCCGCAAGTCGACGGTATAAGCACGCCATACATGGGCCGGGACGCAAGGTGGCGTCAAGGTCGAACAAAAAGGTGTGGGCAGATGCGGGGCTTCTACAAAGGCGGTCTTTGGGGATTGGTATTGGGCGGGGCCGGTCTGGGCTTTGCCTCGCTGGTCAATGACCTGCCTGAATACGCCGAAGGGCCATCAGCGCCACAATTAGTCACGCCAGAGCTATCCCTAGCCGTGCCAAGCGCTGCAGTCTCGTTGCAGTCTGGTAGTGATTCCTCTCCGGGTTTTTCGCAAGCGGCGCCGTTGGCGGTGACGCTTGATGACGCCGAAGCAGCACCTGATGTTTCAACGGAACCTGCCGCTTTACCGCAAACTGCCGACGTTGGGGTCGCAATTGAAACACCCGCGGTGACGCAAGGGTCGGATCTATCGCCTACCACCGATGCGCCGGTGACAGGGCAAGTCGAAACAGAGCTTGCAAAAGCTTTGATCGAAAACGAAGCGATTGTCGTCGACACGACACCTGCGCCAGCGCTTCCCGTCGCACCAGTCGCAGAGGTGGCCCCTGAAGAGGTGGCGCAGCAAGCCGAGGCCGTTGTGCCGGATGCCGTGGTTGAAGACATCCCTGTGGAGTCAGCTGGAGTTGAGACGGAAAGTGTTTCTGAACTGGTTGTCGTGCCTGAAGAGCCAAAAGTTCCGGATGCGCCCGTCACACAAACCGAAGCGGTCGCAGTAGAGAGCGAGACACCCGCAACCCAAGCACCCGCTGTGGTGCCGGAAGAGGAAAGTGCGCCTGTGGTTGCCGAGACTGTCGTTTCTCCCTCTGACGCACCGCAAGCCCCAACTGTTAGGAATTTGGTTCCAACGGAGCCAGAGATTTCAGAGCCAACGGTTGCGCAAGCGTTGCCGCAAGTCACAACGACCGTCAGAATCAACCGTCCTGGTGCAGCTGATGCGCCAGAACCCACACCAAACGAGACGGCAGAGGAAACGGTCCTTCCTGATGATGCGCCCGCACTCTTGCGGTTTGCCGCGCCCTTTGAGAACCCTCAGGGCGTCCCGCTAATCTCGATCATTCTGATTGATGATGGCGAAATGCCGGATGCCGTTGCGGCTATTGCAGACCTCGGGTTCGTCCCGACCGTTGCAGTCAACGGCTTATCGCCATCCTCAACAGCATTGGCAGAGGCATATCGCGCCGCGGGGGTCGAAGTTGCGATGCGGGCAGACTTGCCCGATGGGGCACAGCCGACAGACGTTGAAGTTTCCTTTGAAGCGGCGTTGGGACTGGTTCCAGATGTGGCGATGCTGTTTTCTGACGGCACAGGTGCGATGCAAAACCGCGCGGTGACGGCGCAGGTGATGCAGATCCTTGCCGACAAGGGGCACGGGTTTGTGGCGGTCCAACGTGGATTGAACAATGCCGCCCGTGCGGCAGAACAGGTGAATGTCCCTGCTGCAACTGTGCTGCGCGACATTGATGGGGCGGGTGAAGACAGCCGCGCGATCCTGCGTGCGTTGGATCAAGCGGCATTTCGTGCGCGCCAATCTGGCGATGCGGTTCTGTTGGGTCGTGTGACCCCTCAGACCCTGAGCGCCTTGCGCGATTGGGCCGGTGATCTGGATCGCGATACGCTCATGATTGCCCCAGTTTCGGCCATTCTGTTAACGGAATAGAGTAAGGCGGCGAAAGTTCGGACGTTTTAGTTGCCGTTTCCTCGGAACATCGTTGCATCAGCTGCAGCTTTGCGGATGGCGTTCGATTTATGGACCGTTTCTTGATATTCGGCCTCGGGATCGCTGTCATAGACGACACCACCACCGGCCTGAATATAGAGTTTTTCATCCTGTAGGACAGCAGTTCGCAAGGCGATACACATGTCCATATCGCCATTGGCGCTGAAATAGCCGCAGCCACCACCGTAAACGCCGCGCTTTTCAGGCTCCAGCTCGTCGATAATTTCCATCGCCCGCACCTTGGGTGCGCCAGACACGGTGCCAGCAGGCATACCTGCAAAGAAAGCGCTCAAAGCGTCCTGATCATCGGCCAGCTCGCCAACCACGTTAGAGACGATATGCATCACGTGGCTGTAACGCTCGACAATAAACTGTTCGGTCGGGCGCACGGTGCCAATCTTGCTGACCTTGCCCGTGTCGTTGCGGCCCAGATCAAGCAGCATCAGATGTTCGGCCAGTTCTTTCTGGTCGGCCATCAGATCTGCTTCGTTTGCGTTGTCTTCCTCTGGTGTCGCGCCACGGGGACGGGTGCCTGCGATGGGGCGAATCGTAACCTCGCTCCCAAAAACCCGTACGAGGATTTCCGGGCTCGCGCCGATCACCTGAAAGCCGCCGAAGTTGAAAAAGAACATGAACGGCGACGGATTGGTGCGGCGCAAGGAGCGATAGAGCGCAAAGGGCGGCTCGCGAAACTCTTGTGTCCAGCGTTGTGACGGCACCACCTGAAAGATATCGCCAGCCTTGATATAGTCTTTGGCTTTCTCAACCGCGTTCAAATAGGCGCCATGCGAAAAATTCGAGACAGGCGGCGCCACAGCAGCAGGTTCGGCCAAATCACGGGCTTCGCTGGGCATCGGACGTTCGAGCGCGCGTTGGGCATCCATCACACGTTCCGCCGCCTGCGCGTAAGCTGCGCGCGCGGAAAGACCAGAATTCACATAAGCGGGTGCAACCAGAATCACATCGCCTTTGACCCCATCAAGCACCGCAACAACTGAGGGCCGCAGCATCATCGCATCGGGCAGGCCGAGAGGGTCGGGGTTCACATCTGGTAGATGTTCGACCAAGCGGATCATGTCGTAGCCCAGATACCCAAAAAGTCCGGCAGAGGCTGCGGGCAGACCAGTGGGCAAATCGATACGCGATTCTGCGAGAAGGGCGCGCAGCGCTGTCAGCGGGTCGTCATCCAGCGGGGTAAATGCCGCTTCATCAAAGCGGGCAGAGCGGTTGACGCGCGATGTTGTCCCGCGACATTCCCAGATCAGATCAGGGTTCATGCCGATGATCGAATATCGTCCACGAATCTCTCCACCGGTCACGCTTTCGAGCATAAAGGCGTTCTTGCCCGCACCAGACAGCTTTAACATCAACGAAACGGGCGTATCCAAGTCAGCCGCGATACGCGTGTAGACGACCTGATTGGCGCCAGCATCATACTGTTGGGCGAAGCTGTCGTAGTCGGGCAAAAGTGCCATGGATCCGCCTATTGGAACTGCGCGTTGACCGCATTGATAGTGTTTTGATTGATGTTCTGTTCGGTGCGCTGTTGAACCGATGTTGCATAAGCATCAAAGATATCTTGTGCGATCCCGGCACGCGTGCTTTCAGCAATCGCTTCGCGTTGTGCAATCACGCCCTCATCGCTGAGGTCAGGGGCGGCGGTGTTATCGAGACGGACAATGATGGCACGGTTTTCGGCATCAATGACCCGAACCTCGCCTACAGCCATTTCAAAGATTTGGCCGTTGAAATTTGGCGGCGTGCCTTCAACAAAGCTGCGGCGCGAGAGGTTTTCTTCGACCTGAGGCACAAGACCAACCGTATCAAACCCCGTCAGAGGTAGAATGTCGGCTGCGATTTCCGTTGCCCTTGCCATAATCGCCTCTTGGCGGGCCTGTGCCTGCCATGCGGCAGAAACCGCATCACGCACATCATCAAGTGGTTGCAGGGTTGGGGGCACGATACCGTCGAGCGTCAGCGCAAAGATACCACCATCGGCGAGATCGAAAATCTCGGCGAATTGACCTTCCTGAACAGCCGCAGCTTCGCGGCGGAACGCGTCATAGGCCGCGATTCCGTCAGTGTTTTCTGGCGTCCAGTTGATGGTACCAAGTTGCAAGTCAGTGCGCTCTGCCAGATCAGCCATGGTTGCGCCGCCTGCTAAGAGGTCGATGATCGGATCGGCGCTATCGTTGATATATTCACGCGCGGCATCAGCGGCCAACTCGTCACGCAGTTCCGGTGTTGCTTCTTCCAGCGTCGTCTCTTGCGCGGCGAGGACCGCGTTCATGCGAAAGAGTGCAGGGCCCAAAGTGGAATTGAACGGGCCAACCATGTCGCCTGTTTCGGCTGCGAACACTGCTTCACCAGCGCTGCGCAGATCTTCTTGGCTTACATCGCCAAGGTCCACATCCGTTAAGGTTAGGCCGCGTTCGATGACGAGGTCCTCAAACGTCGCTTCACCCGCTGCAACGCGGTCGGCCGCCTCCTGGGCTAAATCACCATTGAGATAAACCAACCGTTCTACCAAGCGGCGCTCTGGTTGGACAAACTCAGCGATCCGTTCATTGTAAAGCCTTTCAACTGCTTCATCCGGAACGACCATATCGTCGATGATCATTGTAGGTGTTAGCCAGACATAGGTGATGGCACGGCTTTCGGGCAGCGTGAATTCTGCGGAGTTAGCATCGTAGTATTCTTGCTGGGCAGCAGGCGTCGCACCGGGCACCGGCGCTGTAAGTGCGGCTGCATCAACTTCGGCCCAAGTAATGCTGCGGGTTTCGCTGATGAATTGCACTAGGGCATCGGCATAAGCTTCAGGGGCAGGAATGCCGCTGATGACCGCACCTTGCAACAATGTCCGCGCGGCTTCTTCGCGGATGCCCGCCTCGAATTCAGCAGCGGATTGGCCGGTTTGCTGCAGGGCCAAACGGTAAGTTTCGCGATTGAAACCACCGGCACCTTGGAAAGATGGAATTGCCTGAAGCTGTGCAAAGACACGTTCGTCACCGACCGAGACGCCAAGCTGTGCTGCCTCGTTATCCAGTGTACGCAGCAAAACAACTTGGTTTAGGGCAAGCTGATCAATGCCAAATGCCTGTGCTTGTTGGAATGAGATCTGCTGCCCGAACTGGGCAGAGATGCCACGGATTTGTTCATTCAGCGCGCGCTGATAAGACGTGACCGATATCTCTTTTTCGCCCACGGTGCCGATACTGCGGATGTTGCCGCTTAACCCTCCGGCGCCGAAGCCCGCAAGCCCGAGTAGAACAACACCGACGACGACCCATGCACCGTAACGAGGTTTCTTTTTATCTGCCATTTGTGACTGCTCCACCCGCTGGTTTGCGCCTGAATACGGGGGCTGGCGCGGGGGTGCAAGTGTTAGAGTTTAAGCGATGACAGCCTGTTGAAGAGAGCAGAGACCCCAGCGCGGTCGATGTTGGCAAATGCAATGCGCAGTTGGCTTTCGCCGCCGGGCAGATCGTCGGGCATAAACATGGTCCCTGGAAGCAGCAGAACACCGGCTTCGCGCACCAAAAGTGGGGCCAGATCCGCCGAAGACATGGCAAACGGGTGTTTTACATAAGCAAAATAGGCACCACAGCCCAGAAGCGTCCAGCCTTGATCGGCCAACAGATGAAAATGCTCTTCAATGGCGGCGCGCCTGTCGAGGATTTCAAGCCGCTCACCTGCGAGCCACTCGCCAAGGTTCTGCATCCCCCAAAGAGCGGCACGCTGGCCCAGCTGGTTGGGACAAATCGTGACGGTGTCGAGGAATTTTTCAATTTCCGCCAGACGCTTGACGCCAGCGACGACAGCGCCCACGCGGTGACCGGTTAGACGGTAGGCCTTGGAAAACGAGTAGAGCTGGATCAGCGTATCGTCCCAATCCGGATCGGTGAAAAGATCGTGTGGTGCGCCGCTGCGGCTGTCAAAGTCGCGGTAGGTTTCATCGACGATCAGCGCGATACCGTGTTTGCTGGCTAGATCGTAGAATTCACGGAGCGTTTCGGATGGATACTCCACACCGCATGGATTGTTCGGGCTGACCAATGCGATGGCGCGTGTCTTGGGGGTGATCAGCTTTGCGGCATCTTGCGCATTCGGCACCATCGTGTCGCCCGCAAGAAGCGGTACGGTTTTGACACCCGACATATCCAGCCACATGCGGTGGTTGAAATAGTAGGGCACAGGGATAATGACTTCGTCGCCTTCTGTGCAAAGTGTGGCGATGGCAGCGGCAAAGGCTTGGTTGCAGCCAGATGTGATTGCCACCTGATCCGCCGAGACCTCTCCGCCATAGTTGGCGGTCCATTGCTTTGCGACCTCGGCCCGGAGTTCCGGTAGCCCAAGTACAGGTCCGTAGAGATGCGCCTCTGCGTCATTTAAGACAATTTGCGCCATTGCTTCACGCAAAGGGGCAGGGGGCGGATCAACAGGTGCGGCCTGGCTGACGTTGAGCAAGGGGCGATCGAGGGAATGTGTGACCCCATCAAGCCAGCGCCGCGCCTCCATCACTGGTGGGGCGAAAGTGGCAGCTGTGCGCGATTGGGTCATGGCATTTTCCAAAAGGAGCGGCTGCGCCGCACGATATTATGGGGCCCTCTGGCGGAGCCCCGGATGACATTGAACATGAGAAGTGGGGTGTTAATCCTTCCCGCGGTAGGGCTCGACGTATTGCAGCGCCATGTCCCATGGGAAAAAGATCCATGTGTCCTGGCTGACCTCGGTGATGAATGTGTCGACTTGCGGGCGGCCTTTGGGTTTGGCGTAAACCGTTGCGAAATGGGCGTTCGGATAGAGTTCGCGCACCAGTTCCAAAGTTTTCCCGCTGTCGACCAGATCATCGATGATCAAGATGCCAGTGCCGTCGCCCATCAATGCCGCATCAGGTGCCTTTAGTACTTTGGCTTGCGATTGATCCTGATGGTCATAGCTTTTGACGCTGATGGTATCGACGGTGCGAATATCCATTTCGCGTGCTGCAATCATGGCAGGAGCCATGCCGCCACGGGTGATCGCAACAACAGCGCGCCAAGCGCCATTGTCAGGGCCTTGTCCATCAAGCCGCCACGCCAAGGCGCGACTGTCGCGGTGGATTTGATCCCAGCTGATATGGAATCCTTTTTCATGCGGCAAACGGTCAGTCATCGCAGTTACTTCCTATTCTTTAGTAATGTCGGGGGCGTCGACGGCTTTCATCCCGACAACATGATACCCTGCATCGACGTGCAACACTTCGCCCGTCACAGCACTTCCGAGGTCTGACAAGAGATAGAGTGCGGAATTGCCTACTTCCTCTTGTGTGACCGTGCGCCGCAGCGGCGAGTTGTATTCATTCCATTTCATAATCAGACGGAAGTCGCCGATGCCGGAGGCGGCCAGCGTCTTGATCGTACCCGCGCTGATCGCATTGACCCGAATCTTATCCTTGCCGAGGTCTTCGGCCAGGTAGCGTACCGATGCTTCAAGTGCCGCTTTCGCGACGCCCATCACGTTATAGTGCGGCATCACTTTTTCGGCACCATAATAGGTGAGCGTCAAGCAAGAGCCCCCGTCTGTCATCATCTTTTCGGCGCGCTGAACAACGGCCGTGAAGGAATAGACAGAGATATCCATTGTGGTCAGGAAGTTGCCTCGCGTGGTGTCCACATACCGCCCGCGCAATTCATTTTTATCAGAAAAACCAATAGCATGTACGATGAAGTCCAACTTCCCCCAGCGCTCTTCGAGGGATGAAAAGAGCGCATCAATCGACCCTTCATCATCCACATCGCAAGGCAAAACGATGTCGGAGCCGACCGATGCGGCCAAGGGGCCGACACGCTTGAGCAGTGCTTCTCCTTGGTACGAGAAAGCAAGTTCAGCGCCTGCATCGGCACAGGCCTTGGCGATACCCCAGGCGATCGACTTGTCGTTGGCCAAGCCCATGATCAAGCCGCGTTTGCCTTGCATCAGTTGAGAAGTCATTGCGCATATCCTTTGTGGTTTGCCTTTGCGGCTCGCTCACCATTTAGGCGATTGCACCGGATGCAGCAAGTATCTGAACAATCGCGTTAATTACTTGCCACTGTGTTTAATTGCACATAGCCTGTCTATGGGGGTTTTGTGTAAGGATCAGCTATGTCTGACCGTGGCGGCATTTTTGCGGGACCAGACCCGTTTGTGATTGCACAGCAATGGCTTGATGCTGCAAGCAAAACAGAACCCAACGATCCCAATGCAATTGCTCTGGCGTCTGTTGATCCTGATGGGATGCCCAACGTGCGCATGGTGTTGCTCAAAGACATCGTATCGGACGCTTTCGTGTTTTACACCAACTACAATAGCGTTAAAGGGCAGGAAATTGCTGTTTCTGGCAAGGCTGCGTTTGTTATGCATTGGAAATCCCTTGCAAGACAGATACGCGTGCGCGGCATAGTTTTAAAGGAAGATGGTGAAGTCGCCGATGCCTACTACAAGTCGCGCTCTTTAAAGAGCCGGCTAGGCGCATGGGCTTCGTCGCAATCACAGCCATTGACGTCGCGTGCGACCTTGATGGCAGATTTGGCAAGAGTAACAGTACAAAAAGGATCGGACCCCGAACGGCCGCCTTTTTGGGGTGGTTTCCGGATTGTACCTCTGGAAATTGAGTTTTGGTCCGACGGTGCATTTCGTCTGCATGACCGGTTTCGGTGGTCGC
>Ga0115562_1003805_pt1 | contig 9968 bp, 7 predicted proteins | sample COGITO_mtgs_1105_6_FD_87200 | JGI IMG/M metagenome (GOLD analysis project Ga0115562, IMG submission 87200) | Pelagic marine microbial communities from North Sea - COGITO_mtgs_110516 | ecosystem: Environmental > Aquatic > Marine > Epipelagic | place: Germany:Helgoland, sampling site Kabeltonne...
AACATCCTCACCCGTTAAGCGCCAGAGCCCCATCCAACAGTCACTAAAAAATACGGGCATCAATCTGTGCAAAATCAAGACGCGTCACACTCTCATGTCGTGGGTCACCTTTGATCTTAACAATCAGCTTTTGAAGTGTACTTTCAGGCCCTTCAACGTACTGATAAGATTACCATCATTATAAATGAGGATACCTGATACATCCCGCTCCGCATTGTTGTTCTGAGCTCGAACCAGCAAGCCTTCCAATTACTCGTCATTCATGGGTACGGTACAACTGCTTAAATAGGCAAGCGCATACAATTGCTCAGCCTCATTCGTCATTATATCCTCACCGTATCTTTTTTTATTATAACTTGTGCGCACTTTGCGTGCTCATTAGACCACTATTCATTCCATAACGATAAACCAGAAGATTTTATAACTCTTTTGCCGCCTCCGCGATGGCATTGACCGTCTGATCAAGATCATCTGACGTCAGCGCTAACGACATATACATTTTACCTGGAGACTTGAAAATTCCCTGGCGGCGCAGTCCATCGTTGAAGGCCGCAGCTTTTTGGGTATCACCTTGTGTCACATCTCGATAGTTATACAGACGCATATCTGTAAACATAGTATCGAACAGTGACGCATGCCCACTAACACAATGCGCATGACCTGCATCGCCCAAATGCTTATTTATTGCACCCGTGATCATATCACCCGCAGCAAAGAGCTTATCGTACTGGCCTGGTCTGCGAAGGATTTCCATCGTCTTCAGTCCAGCAACGGCAGCAACGGGGTTGCCACTTAGTGTGCCAATCTGCATTAGGAATGCCTCGTCGCCTACTTGTGATTTATCAAAATGCTTCATCATATCCGCGTTCCCCGCGATCGCAGCGAGCGGAAACCCACCACCAATCACCTTGCCCAAGGTGCATAGATCAGGCGTCACACCGTAAAGTTCCTGTGCGCCGCCATAGGCCAAACGGAACCCTGTAACAACCTCGTCAAAAATTAGAACAATGCTGTGTTTGGTGCATAAGTCTCGCAGCCCTTGCAAAAACCCGGGCGCTGGCGGGATGACGCGCTGCAAAGGCTCAACAATAATTGCCGCAATATCCGTTGCATGCTCATTCAACAGCGAACTGACAAATTCGAGATTGTTGTATGGCGCGATCAACATTTCATCACGCACGGCATCGGGAATACCGGCTGAGTCAGGAACCGCAACCGGAAAATTGACGAGTTTTTCTGGTGCCAGACTCATTTGGGCTTCGGCCGACATGCCGTGATACCCACCTTCGAACTTAACAATTTTGTCTCTGCCCGTGAACGCGCGCGCTAAACGCATCGCATACATATCGGCTTCGCCGCCCGTAGAGACAAAGCGGACTTGTTCTGCGCACGCCATAGCATTGCAGATTTCTTCAGCAAGCTCGATGCCATGCGGGTTGTTGGCAAAAAACGTCATACCTTTTTCGAGTTGTTCATGAACTGCGTCGAGAACTTCTGGATGACCGTGCCCAAGCATCATCGGGCCTGAGCCGATCAGGTAATCAATATACTCATTCCCATCCATATCCCAAACGCGCGAGCCTTTGCCCTCACGAATGATAATGCCGGGATTGAAATTACCAAATCCACCACCAGGCAAAACCTTCTTAGCGCGTGCGATTAAGTCACTTTGTGTCATGGGGTATGTCCTTCAAATAAAGTCATCTCCCTCGACGATAAAACAAAAAAAGTGTCACATCAAAAAGTATCACGCCCTCACACACTTTCATTCCTGGGTCTAAACAGAACGATTTTAAGTGCTGACGATGCCAAAAATCATCGCCATTAATTGATAGAATGAGTTTAGGTTCTGAGGTGTTAACCTTTATCAAAGATATAATATCCGCTATCGTTTGGCCATTGAGTTTCCCGACCTCTGGCCGCCAAGGTATAAATGCACACAATGACAAGCAGAAGCATGAAACCTCTGGAAACAATCTTTGACTTGGCTGTCCGAGCCCTATGTGGCAAACAGATTGCCATTTTCTTACGCGATCAGGATGTAATCGTTTCACCATGATAGCACGACGCACAGCCGCCATCGTTCTTGCCGCCGGTCACGGCACGCGAATGAAATCAACAAAGCCGAAGGTTATGCATTCGATTGCTGGCCAGCCAATGGTTTTGCGCGTATTAGCGACGCTCAGGCGCGCTGGTATCGATCAGATATGTATCGTGATTGGCCCAGATATGGACGATCTCGCCAGCGGCGTCGCACCACATAAAACTGTTATACAGAAGGATCGCCTCGGAACAGCACATGCAGCTTTATGTACAAAAGATGCCTTTTTAGACGGTTTTGACGATATTTTGGTTCTAAATGCAGATAATCCACTAATTCCTGAAAATCAGATTACAGCTCTTTTGGACGCCCGCCAAGGTAAGAGTGACCCTGCTGTCGTCGTCCTTGGTTTTAACGCCGCTTATCCTGGCCCTTACGGCCGCATGGTGTGCGACACAGACGGCGCATTGGCGCGCATTGTCGAAGCCAAAGATGCAAACCCTGAAGAGTTAACAATCACATTGTGTAGTTCCGGCATGATGGCACTAGATGGCCGTATTGCGTTCGATATGCTGACTAAGATTGATAATAAAAATGCTGCAGGGGAATACTATCTCTCCGACGTCATCTCTGTTGCTCAATCGATGGAACGGACATGCACTGCGATTGAAGGCAATGAAGCTGATTTGCAGGGGATCAATTCCAGAGCAGAGCTGGCGCGGGCAGAAGCCTATGTGCAATCTCAATTCAGGCTATCTGCGATGGCAGGTGGGGCAACGCTGGTTGCTCCCGAAACCGTTTTCTTCAGCTTTGATACGCTTGTCGGTCAGGATGTCATGATTGAACCCAATGTTATATTTGGTCCTAATGTCCAAATCGCAGATAACGTTACGATAAAGAGTTTCTGTCACCTTGAAGGCGCAATCGTTGCGTCTGGCGCAATTGTGGGTCCGTTTGCCCGCCTGCGGCACGGCACAGTTCTTGGTGAAAATGTAAAAATTGGTAACTTCGTCGAAGTTAAGAACGCAACCTTTGGCACCGGTGCGAAGGCGAACCACCTCAGCTATGTTGGCGATAGTGACGTTGGACAAAATGCTAATATCGGCGCGGGTACAATTACCTGCAATTATGATGGCATCTTCAAATGGCGCACAACGATCGGTGAAGGTGCTTTCATTGGATCTAACTCAGCCTTGGTTGCACCAGTAAAGATCGGCGATGGCGCGGTTGTTGGTGCTGGCAGCACGATTGCCAAAGATGTCAACAACGATGCACTTGCTGTAACACGCGCACCTCAACGCGAAATTAAAGACTGGGGCCGGCAAACTTTCGTGAAAAAGAAAGCTCTCAAAGCCAAAGGGGAAAAAGGCTAATGTGCGGCATTATTGGCATCGTTGGTAACAACCCTGCAACACCGCGTCTGCTCGAAGCCTTAAAGCGGCTCGAATACCGAGGCTACGATTCAGCTGGGATTGCGACGCTTGTAGACAGTGGTATTGATCGCCGCCGTGCCGAGGGAAAACTCGTAAACCTCGACGCGCGTATTACTGAAGCGCCTCTCTTTGGCACCACAGGTATTGGCCACACACGCTGGGCAACCCACGGTATTCCGAACGAGCAAAACGCACATCCGCACGCAACAGACAAAGTTGCCATTGTTCATAATGGTATCATCGAAAATTTTTCTGCGCTAAGAGCAGAAGCCGCAGCAGCAGGCTGTAACCTTGCATCAGAAACAGACACTGAAGTCATCGCACATTTGGTCACACTGCAACTCGACAAAGGACTGAGCCCAAAGGATGCGGTTTTTCATACGCTTCAACGCCTACAAGGTGCATTCGGACTTGGGTTCATCTTCGCAGGCGAACACGATTTGATGATTGCCGCGCGACAAGGTAGCCCGCTTGCGCTCGGCTTTGGTGATGATGAAATGTATTTGGGTTCAGACGCATTGGCGCTAGCCCCACTGACCAATCGCATTCTTTATATGCAAGACGGCGATTGGGCTGTGTTGACGTCAAACTCCGCCGATGTTTATGACGCCGAGGGTAATCCTGTTGAGCGACCGATCCGACTGACAGAGTTATCTGGTGCTGCCATTGGAAAAGGTGGATATGATCACTTCATGCTCAAAGAGATTTATGAGCAGCCGCAAGTTATCGGTGACACGTTGCATTCTCTGGTCAATCCAGCTGAACGTCGGATCATTATGCCAGACACGGACGTTGATTTATCCAAAGCCGAAAGATTGACATTGATCGCATGCGGTACATCATATTACGCCTGCATGACGGCAAAGTACTGGTTTGAAAGTTTGGCGCGGATCCCGGTTGAAGTTGATATCGCGTCTGAGTATCGTTACCGCGATACCGTCCCATCAGAAAATGGTACTGCGGTGTTCATTTCTCAATCAGGCGAAACCATCGATACATTGGCTGCACTACGCCACGCCAAATCAATGGGCCAAAAAATCCTATCGATTGTGAATGTACTTGAAAGCGCCATCGCACGCGAGTCCGATGCGGTCCTGCAAACCTTGGCGGGGCCAGAAATCGGCGTCGCCTCAACCAAGGCATTTACAACACAATTAACTGTTCTTGCATGTCTCGCCGTTGCAACGGCCGAAGCACGTGGCACCATTACGCAAAAAGAAGTCGGAGATATTGTTGGCGCTTTAACTGAAATCCCTGCGCGCGCCGCAGAAGTACTCAATCATGACGATGCCATTCGCGCGTTAGCCGTCAGCATAGCTGAAGCCCGTGATGTCCTTTATCTGGGTCGTGGCACAAATTATCCCATCGCTCTCGAAGGCGCACTCAAACTTAAAGAGATTTCTTATACCCATGCTGAGGGGTATGCAGCTGGCGAAATGAAGCACGGCCCCATCGCGTTGATCGATAAAGATGTGCCAATCATTTGCATCGCACCTACAGATAAATTGTTTGAGAAAACAGTATCAAATATTATGGAAGTTCGGGCCCGAGGCGGCCGCGTTATTGTGTTTTCTGATAGCGCTGGGGCTGAACGTTTACGTGAACACGCAGAAGCCGTTATTGCCCTGCCCTCAGTGAATACCTTAGTTTCTTCTATATTGTATGCCATTCCTGTACAGTTGCTGGCATACCATGTTGCCGTCATTAAAGGCACTGACGTGGATCAACCACGCAATTTGGCTAAAAGTGTAACCGTCGAATAGATTTAGAACGACCTTTGGTGGTTACAATAAAATATTCCTTAAGTTAAGTATCATAATAGAAAGTAACGATTTAGGATTGTTCAGAATTGGAACAGATAGGTTGTTACGATTAAAGTTAATGAAAAAATTAAAGGATGAAGGATATAACTCAAAGGAGATACCTGAGTTCTTAAACATTAACGGTATTAAACCACTTCGAACTGATAACCCATATACACCTAAGTTGGTTTGGGTAACTTTGAAAAAATACCAAAATAGGTTGGATAGATTAGGGAATAATAGAATTACTCAATTCAAAGAGGGATTGTATGTATCAATTCAATAAAAAAATGAGCAATCGAAAAACCTCAAATCCTTATTCAGTATCTGTAAAAAATTGAAAAATTTTAAAAAATATATTATAAAAATCAAAGATGACATATTCAGTTTTATGATTTTTTTATTGGGTAAATACATTGTGAAAATTAACTTATTTCCTGTAATTATTCTTTTCCTTGTTAGTTTGGTCGATCCAACTATTTCTTTCAGTCAAGAAGAATTAAATCCGCCTAAGTGCAGTTTTAACTGCGGTAATTCGGACACTAAATCACCCTGGAATTTTGTCGAAAATTTTGAAACTAATAGTTGGAAAAAGAATTTTCAACCTACTCCCTCCAAAATAGGATGGTCCCCATTTTCTATAAAAGAAGAAAAGGAAAACAAATTTTTGGTGGTCAAGGTTCATCATAATTTGGGTGGAGATGTGGGTTTGCCAATTAAAAAGACGGGCAAAAAAGCGCAAAAAACAGAACGCGCAGAGTTGGGAATGCATAGAAAGAAAATTTTTGGAAAAGAGATTTGGTACTCCTTCGATGTAAAAATTGCCGAACAATTTCCTAAAATAATGGATAGGCAGTTATTTACCCAAGTAAAAACAATGAACAATCAAGGAAAGACTACTCCACTATTTGCGTTACATTATCGTGGTTTTGGAATGCTAGACGTTTTCAAGGCGCCATGTAATGTCAATTCAGGGCATGATTTTAGAGTTTCGGGTGCTGGAATTGAAGTTGAAAAAACATTTGCACCGATGATGAAGTGTAATGGAAAGACAATTTATGCTCAAAAAGACAAGTTGCTTGGTCCCAATGGACAAAAATTTATTTTTTCACCAGGTTCCAGTGAACGATGGACAAACTGGAAAATTGGAATCTACGTCACCAATAGATCAAGTGGTTTCATAAGCGTCTATCAAGATCATAAATTAATGTATAAATTTTTAGGTCCTACATTTGGATTTAAATCTGTTGACCCTGAATCGTGGGTAAAAATAGGTCTTTATAGAGACTCGGATCCGAAAGGGATTGGATATCCGCCTCAAGAAATATATTTCGATAACTTTAAGATAGGTTCATCTAAAAAATCTGTAGAATAAATTGAAATAGGTCATTCTAAATTTATTGGGTTACTGTGGAGTGATATGATAAATTGGCGTTTCATACTTGTTGTTGCAATGCTGTCGCTGGTCCCATCTGGATCGAACGCACAATCCAAAACGAACAAACAATGCGCCGGTGATTTTGAATCGTGCCTAGCAGAATGTGATACAAAGTTTGCAGATGATGCGGGCGGGAAAGCGAAATGCGTGCCTCAATGCTCGGTCCGCTATGCGGCATGTGATGCAGGGGCTGCTTATGATCAAGCTAAGCCTTGGATCGAAGAACAAGCTAAAAAATCTAAAAAGTTTTTTGATGATTTGATGAACGACCTCAAAAAAGACCCTCCGGCTGATCCTGCACCCAAAGATAAAAGTATTAGAGCATCTGTGGGAGCATTCAGACAGAGGGCCTACATCAGAAAATTAAAGGAAATGCTGATTCTATCACTGTTCGACATATTCGCCTGAACACTATGTTCTGTGAAGCTTTGAAATATAACGAGCAAACCTGGCTTAGGTTTGATAGGCGTAGTTCTTGCCGTGTGGGGTGAGGCTTCCAGCACTGGTGGGCTTAGCATCTGATACTTGAAAGGGGAATGTAGCACAAGGTGGCCACTACTTTCTGGTACGGCTACATAGTAAACACCACTGATGATATGATTGGGATGAACATGCGGTTCCTGAGAATGCCCTTGTCCATGAATGTTAACCCAACTCTCACTCAACTTTAGTGGGTAATTTTTTATATCTAGCCGCAGGAATTGTGCATACTGATGCACCTCATGGATAACGAATGCCTTTAGATCTTCGAAACCCTCCTTTTCTAATAAATTGAAGTTTGCCCACAACGTCGAGTAATGATCGTTACTCGATCCTTCTGGCAATGAATTTGGAATCGTTTTCTTAACCGCATAGCACGCCTTGCTCACCGTCTCGTTTATTTTTTTATAGTCATTATGTTTAGCAAAATGAATGGGGATAGGAAAGAAACCTTCAATTGATCGCTCTGTCTTATCCATTACGTTCGAAGCCCTTTTTGAAAAAATTCACAATACACCCAATCCTTATGCAGGCATAGACCTCTAAAAGTACTGAGAATACATCACTATGAAAGACTGCCTTATACACAATAAAAAAAAGGGGGAAGCAAATTATGCGTCCCCCTAATCTTTAATAAGTTTTCTAAATCAAATTAGAACACGATTTTGGTACCAGCGAAGACCGTTGTTACGTCTTCGTAACTAACACCGGCGGCTTGATCAGCTTGGTGAACTTGGGCACCAGCATAAATTTGCATGCCAGCTGCAATGCCCTGATCAACACCAACCATGTAACCAACTAGCTCATCACCAGTTGCTGAACCATCTTCAGCTTCACTGCGAGCGATACGGAATGTAGTTTTTCCCGCTGAAGTCAGATCTGCGGCATAGTTAAGGCCAACACTGTAAGCTGTTGGAGTACGTGCACCAGCAGCCTTAATATCTATTTTTCCGTAGTTAAAGTCTGCAGCAAGACCGCTAGTGTGACCAACTACGATACCACCACCCATTTGGTAGTCGTTAGCGGAACTAGCAGCAGTGTTCTTATAACCAATACCAGCTTTTACGCTGAAGTCGGCAAACTTACCAGAGAACTTCGCATCCACAGCTGAGTTCTGCTCGTTTGTATGTGATACACCGAGTGTAACACCCTGAAAACTAGGTGTGTTATATTTGAAAACAGAAGAACGAGTACCGTCAACAGCTACAGCGAGTCCTCCGACATCTACGTTTGCGGCTGTACTTCCAGTTGTTGAATTCTCGAGTGTTACAGAAGAAGCGAACAACATACCGGTACCATACTGAAGATTACCAGAACCACCATTTTCGGTTATGCCATCAGTCGCTTCAGATGTGTGACCAATTGAAAGAGCACCAAACTGCTTATGGTTAAGTTTTAAATAGTTGTGACGGACTGTGAAAAAACTATCCGTTCCAGCTTCCGTGCCGTTAATGCCAGTTGCACCAACGCCATCGGCTGGATCAAGTGAGCTTTCATTGGAAGCTGTCATTGCCCATTCGCTAACACCAGTAACGTCAACAGCTTCGTTGACTTTACCCTTGAAAACAATTCTCGCACGAGTCTGCGAGCCACCGTTGTCTGCTTGATACAGGCCGGACTGGCTTCCGCTATCATAATAGACGCCCATTTTGTTCATATGACCAGAAACAGTCACGCTCATGTCGTTGCTATTGCCGATTGTGCCAGCTTCTGCGACTGGAACAGCAACTGCAAAAAGAGCAGCAGCAGCAACAGATGCCTTGAGAGTTAATTTGATATTCACTTTGGTTTCTCCTTCACCAAATGAGTTGAGGAATTTTCCCCGAAAAGTACGGGAAGCCGCCTTAACGGCGGTCGACCCAACCGCAGGTGCGGCTTCCATTTTGCATTCTATGTATTTTTATCCCGGTGCATAGCTAAATTATGCGATTATAAGGTTTTTGTGTGTCAGTGTGACAAAAACCACACATTCGGCGTAAAGCCCAGAAAACTAACGATTTATTAATCATGCTGCCTATTTTGTGATAAAATAGACGCAGGTTGTAGTCTGATTGATTTGCATAAAAAGATTGGAGCATTATGCGCTGACACAGTCAAAGTCGAGGCAATCAATCAAGTTTTTGTTTACATGTGAAAGAGACTACTAATTTAAATATGTAGTACTCACGGATTCTCAAATTGCCGCCAATAAACCACATCATGCAACAAGAAGTATTTATACGATTTTAGAATCGTAGCCAGGCTCAGCACCTATGTATTATGTCGTAATGCCCCAGCAATTTGAGGAGACCTGATCAATGTAACTTCGCGATCCAAAGTTATTTCGCCAACCAAATTATGTTAATGGCACGTGGGAAGATGCCGACAACGTTGCGACAATAGATGTCAACAATCCGGCGACGGGTGAGAAGCTGGGCACAGTCCCTAAGGCTGGAACTGCGGAAACCTGCCAAGCCATTGAAGCTGCTGACGCCGCATGGCCTGCATTGCGCGCGAAAACGGCAAAAGAGCGTGCCGCAATCTTACGCAAATGGTTTGAACTCATAATGGCCAACCAGATTGATCTCGGCGTTCTCATGACAGCCGAGCAAGGCAATCCCTATAGCTGAAGCCAAAGGCGAAGTCGCATACGCCACTTTATTTATTGAATAATTTGCCGAAGAAGGTAGGCGTATCTATGGCGACACGATCCCGCAACATGGTGCGGATAAGCAAATTGTTGTAATTAAGGAGCCAGTTGGCGTCGTTGCTACGATCACGCCATGGAACTTCCC
>Ga0115562_1003811_pt1 | contig 9957 bp, 7 predicted proteins | sample COGITO_mtgs_1105_6_FD_87200 | JGI IMG/M metagenome (GOLD analysis project Ga0115562, IMG submission 87200) | Pelagic marine microbial communities from North Sea - COGITO_mtgs_110516 | ecosystem: Environmental > Aquatic > Marine > Epipelagic | place: Germany:Helgoland, sampling site Kabeltonne...
CAGCCACAACGGGAAGCATCATAAACAAGAACATGACGACATAAATAATGAGTTTAGCCCGATCTGCTTTTTTTTGCACATCCGCTTGGCTCACCGCTTCGTCTAAATGCTCCATAGTTCTAGGATTATGCCAGAAGCGCAGCCTCGAAAGCAACTCGAACTTGCCCCCGTTAAGTTAATTAAATGTTAATCGACGAGCACCACGATCCGAAACCCAGTCAATCGATTACGCTCGCCTCGCGGTGCGCTGCGCATCGGCACGCTGAAAATCGACTCGAGTCGGTCTTGGGCGTGCCCGCCAATGTGACGTGCCTCCTCCGAATCGAATCGATCGCCCGACTCTAACCATTCGCTGACATTACCTAGCAGATCGTAAAACCCACTCGCAAACGGCGCTTTTTTGCCAACCGGCTGCGCCACACCATCTGCATCCAAAATGCTCCATACATGTTCTTCAAGCACGACATAACGCAAACGACCCAACGCTTGACGAAATTCATTCTCTGATGGCAACCGGACTTCTTTACCTAAAATCCACGACATCCGCTCACAAAAACTTTTAGCCTCGGTCCAGCTCACCGAGTCCACTGGATTAACATCCCCTTGATTACGACTCGGATTCGTGCCCATCATTATAGCATAGAGCGCCTGAGGTAATTCAGTGCGGAGCATGCGCAAGCCTTCCACCTCCGGCACAGGAAGCAACGCATCATACACGCGGTCCTGAATGTAGCCGAGGTCGCTTTGCACTAAGTTCAAATAGCGCACCTTCACCTCAAGCTCTTCATCATTGAGTGAACTGCGCGGGAATGCATTCTGCATGTGCTTAATATCGCGACGCAACGCCACAATCACTTCTGCAGCCTCATACGTGCGGCGCTCGGAGAGTAAGCGCTTCAGCAAGTCGTGATTCGTCTCGATCTCCAAGCCGAGCTCAACGCTCTGAGCTGTCTCACTCTTGCGCTGAAACTCTGCCACTCGCTCTGAAGATGCGTAAGGACTGTCAGGATACTCTTTATTCAACAGCTTCTGTAGGCGTGCCACTTCTTTATACAAGCTCGCCGCCTTCAGCGTTTCACCTTCCGCACGACTCGTATCCGCCAGATTCGACACTTGCTCGATTTCGAGATGATCTTGCCCCGACTCGATCCCAACCCATTTCACCTTTAAGCGCTCCAGCCTAGAAACACTCGCTTGGTTGGTGCCGCGGTACTCACGATTGAGCTCTAACTGAATCTGTATGGCTTGCTGCAACAAGGCCGCGGCAGACTCCCACTCGTTTTTTGCAATAAGGGCATCTGCATCCCTCTCAAAATGCAGACTTTGTTGCAACATCGGTTCAGCCGCGAGATAGCGCGCCTGGCGCTGTAAGCGAGTGGCACGCCCGACATCGTAGGCCGAACTCAAGGGGAAGTTCTCATTGATTGCTTTCTGCTTCTCAAAGGCCTCTTGGTACTTATCCCGCGCGGCTTCATACGCTTTATCTTGCGCGAGGCTCTGCGCCTCAGATTCGGATGCCGCACTTTCGACCTTCAGATACTCTGCTGATAGATCTTGATACTGCTCCTCCAAATCCTCCACGCGTTGCGATGCCTCTGCATTATATCCGGGTAGCGCATCGACATACTGACGTTGCAAATCCAGCGCACGCTTCAACAACAATGCATCCTGCGGCTCCGCCGAACGCATCGCCAACACTTCCTCAAATTGCGACTCAACATCGAGGCTCTGCTCGCGCAGCGCGATCGCCTCAGCTGGGATCTCTACATCCGCAGTGAGCGCGCTATAATCGACTTCCTTAGGCCCAAATTGACTCAAGAACCAGAATAGCCCAAGGACACTCGTACAAACCATGACGATGAGCAACACGATCATGAATCGCTTAAGACCACTAGTTTCGTAGGATCGGCGGGAGCTGAGAGACTTCTTCAGGTTGACCATAAGGGAATTGGAGCTGGCACTGTAAACACGATCTGCCTAAATGAACCTTACGCTTCCCTCGCCGCAAGGCTAAAGGCTCCGTCAGTTGTCAGTTGTCAGTTCTCCAAGAAAGTGCATATCACGTTCTATCTCTTTCTTTCTTCTCACAAAATCGAAGTTTTCCATGTTTCAGCAGATTACGATACTCGGGCCAGGGCTTCTTGGCGCCTCCTTAGCTATGGCCGTAAAAGAACGCGGACTCGCCACGCGAGTCGTGACATGGTCCCGACGACCTGAGTCTCGCGCGAAATGCCTGAACCAAAGCTGGTGCGATACGGTGTTCGACTCCCCCGAAGAGGCCGTCATTGGCAGCGATCTAGTGGTACTCTGCACGCCCGTCCAAACCATCGTTCCACTCCTAGTGCAAATCAGGTCGGGACTCGCCGCAGATGCGCTGATCACCGATGTTGGTAGCACCAAGAGCCTGATCTGCCGCGAAGCGCTCAGCGTTCTCGAGGGGCACTCGGCCAGTTTTCTCGGCGCACATCCCATGGCTGGCTCTGAACAAGCAGGCATGGAACATGCACAGTCCGACCTTTTTGAGAACGCGGCCTGCATCCTCACACCACTGGACGATGCCGCCGCTGAAGTAATCGCCAAACTCAGCGCTTTCTGGGATGCAATCGGCATGACTGTCTCAACCGTATCGCCCGAAAAACACGACGAAATCGTCGCCCACGTTAGCCATCTACCGCACCTGCTCGCCTCCACACTCTGCGGCTACCTCGCCGCGCAAGACGGCACTTGGCGTAATCTCGCCGGTGATGGACTGCGCGATACCACTCGCATCGCTTCCGGCGATCCGCAGCTTTGGAAGCAAATCCTCGAACAAAACAGCGACGAAGTCGTACGTGCCATCGAAGGCTTCGAGCTCCAGCTTCATCATCTCAAAACAGCTCTTCTTAACCAAGACTCACTCGGCGTCATCGCGCAACTCGAACGCGGCAAAACCTACCGCGATCAATTGTAAGTTGCATGGGCGCCACATTTTACAAAAAACAGCCATATTGACCGGGTTCGCGTCACGGCCAGCTTGGTCGTCACTTCGTTCCTCAGTACAGATTTTCTATCGTAAGACGCATGACTGATCCACTTCCCATCAAGCCGTTTATGCAGCAGCTCGACAACACCATCCAGTTGCCTGGCTCTAAGAGTATTACCAATCGTGCCCTGATTCTGGCCGCGCTCGCCGAAGGCGAAACTCGCCTCGAAGGTGCGCTGTTTAGCCGCGACACCCGCATCATGCTCCAAGCGCTCACTGTGCTCGGCTTTGAATGCACGGCCGACCAGACCGCCGCAACTATCACGGTTAAAGGTCAAGGTGGCCGTATTCCAAACAGCACGGCAGAGCTGCACGTCGGCAACGCCGGCACCGCCGCGCGCTTCCTCACCGCCTTTCTCGCATTGCAAGCTGGCGGCACTTACACACTCGACGGAGATCCTGCCATGCGCGACCGCCCGATGTCCGGCCTGCTCGATGCACTGGTCGCACTCAATGCCGCCGAGTTTGAATTTCACGGGATGCCAGGGCATTTCCCATTCACGCTTAAAGCCAAAGGCTACAACGGCGGCACTGCCACAGTCGATGCGAGCGCCAGCAGCCAGATCCTCTCCGCACTGCTCCTCGCCGCACCCGCAGGTTCAGCCGATGTGAAAATTGCCAGCCCAGGCGTGCGACCCGCTTATGTCGCAATCACTCTGAAAATGCGTGAAGCTTTTGGTGCGGCTCCCGCCACCAGCGATGCTGAGGGTAACTATTCGCTCAAAGCACTTCACTATAAAGCTCCAAGCACTGGCATCTACTCGATCGAGCCTGACATTTCTGCAGCCAGCTACTTCCTCGCCCTCACATTACTTCAAGGCGGCCAGCTCACGATTCCAACTCTCAGCCCAGAACCACTCCAAGGCGACGCCCGCTTCGCCGAAGTACTCGCCCACCACGGCCTGCGCGTCGATGCCGAATCCAACCAATGGATCGCCAACTGTGCCGCTCCAGAGGCAATCGCCCTCGGCCATCGCGAAATCGATTTTAATCTCTTCTCAGACACCTTTTTAACCTACGCCGCGATTGCACCCCTACTCAGCGGATCCGTTCGCATTTGCGGCATTGGCCACACCCGCCACCAAGAGACTGATCGCATCGCTGGCATGGCCAACGAACTCTCAAAGCTGGGCCAGCTCGTCAAAGAAGAGGACGATGCCCTCACCATCAGTACCAAGCCTAACGAGCTACGCGCACGTGCAATGAAAGCTCGCAATGCAAGTCAACTGATCGAAATCGACACTTACGAAGACCACCGCTTCGCGATGAGCTTCGGGATTCTTGGCAGCTTCGACTTGATTGGCGATGGCAAGCCGTGGCTCGCCATCAAAAACCCAGAGTGCTGCGGTAAGACCTTCCCCGGCTTCTTTGCGGCCTTGGATCAATTGCGCGGATAAGTGACAAAGGAGTGTGGCCGACTCGCCCACGTTGAACCCATATTGACGCAAACGAGGGCGAGTCGCCCTCACTCCTTTGAGTTCAGAGCTCGGTTGTCGTCTGCTCCGTCCATAGGCCGAGCTTCGTCGCCGTCGCCGACACTGCAGCCACACATGCCGTCTCGGCACGCAGTACGTGTGCGCCTAGATGCGCGAGCCTCCAGCCGTTTTTACGGAACACATCGCGCTCATAAGAAGACCACCCACGCTCAGCCCCAAGCGCAATCACTGCGCTCGCAGCGGCATCGGGCAACACATCACCTAACGAACCACCCGCCTCGTAATTATCCAACGCCACATGCGTGTCCGCACCATGCAGCGCGGAGATTGCCGACTGCAGATCAGCATGTATCGCAACCTGAGGAAGATAGGTACTAAAAGCCTGCTCCGCGCCCAGTCGGATGCGATCCCGCCACTCATCTGTTTGCCACAGACTACTCTGCGCATACGAAGGTTCGCTGCGTTCGGCTTCGAAAAAATGAATGCTCGCCACGCCAAGACTCGCACCCTCAAACAGAATACGCTTCGCCGTATGTGGCCGTGGCAGGCCTATCAGCAAAGTCACCGGTAACGCGGCAGGTGCTGGCTCCGTGCCAACCACCTCCAGCTTGTAACTACCATCAGACTCCACGGCCACCACTTTCGCCCGCGCACGCGGCCCATTAACGAAGCCCAAAAATACCAAGGTGCCAACCTCTGCGCGCAGTACCTTACGCAAATGCTGCGCACGAGGATCGCTTCCTTCGAGTCGAACCGACTCAAAGGCTTCATCAAAAAGCATCAAATTCATAAACGAGGATACACTTTTGTTATTTGCTGGAGGACTACCGTCCTCGGCGTACTCAAATAGGGACAATATTCAACCGACGCAGCTAGACTGCTCGGATGCGGTCTCACCAAATAAAACAGAAAGCCACACTCGCCGATTAACGACGACGCCCGAAACGGCTCGATGCCGAATTGCGCTTACGACGCTTCGGCGGAGCAGCAGACTCACTGCGAATGATCGGTTCGTGAAAATAATTAAAGTCGTCTAGCTTACGCTGCTTAATCGGCTGATCGATAAATTTCTCAATCGCATCGAGCTTCGCCTGCTCATCGGGAGCGACCAAAGTCATGGCATCGCCTTCACGCTGCGCACGACCAGTGCGTCCGATCCTGTGTACGTAATCTTCCGCATGCTCCGGCACATCGTAATTGATGACGTGCGTCACGTTAGCGATGTCCAGACCGCGCGAAGCAATGTCCGTCGCGACGAGAATTTTCATCGTGCCGGCCTTAAACTGCTCCAAGGCCTTAGTACGAGCCTTCTGCTGAAGATTTGAGTGCATCGCGACACAACTGTAATCGCGCTCCTGCAACCAGCGAGCGATACGATCCGCACCCACTTTCATGCGGCAGAAAATAATCATGCTATCGACTTCCATGCTATCGATCAGAGCGATCAACAGGTCGAACTTCTGCATCGCGCCGACTGGATACACTTCGTGCTTCACTGTCTCAGCGGGCGTCAGTTTGATCCCGATAGAGACTTCGACTGGATCTTTCAGGCTCTTCGCGACTAAGCGTTTAATGTCGTCCGAAACAGTTGCCGAGAACAGCAACGTTTGGCGATTTGTGTTACACATCTTAATAATGCGCTGCACGTCGTCGATGAAGCCCATGTCGAGCATGCGATCCACTTCGTCGAGCACCAAGACTTCGACTGAGCGGAGGTCAAAATTGCCCTGTTGCAAGTGATCGAGTAAACGGCCAGGAGTGGCGATGACGACGTCCGCGCCTTCGCGCAACTCATCGAGTTGCTTACCATAGCCGACACCGCCGTGAATTAGGCAGCACTTCGGAGCACAATATTTACCATACGATGAAAATTGATCTTCGACCTGCGCAGCAAGCTCACGTGTTGGCCCAAGAATGAGACAACGAGGCGGAGCGCCTTGTTTGTGACCGCCGAGCCGATGTAGGATAGGCAGCGCATAAGCAGCAGTCTTTCCTGTGCCAGTCTGCGCAGAGCCGATGACATCCTTGCCCTCAAGAATGTGCGGAATGGAACCCGCTTGAATAGGAGTCGGCGTCGTGAAGCCGAACTCGTCGATAGATTTAAGAATAGACTCGTCGAGTCCAAGATCGTGAAACGTCATTATATGTGGTCTGGGTGAAAAGCCCGGCCAACTTACGCATCCGGGTCCAATTAAGAAGTCGCGTAGCGTGCGTGTATTTCTTTGAGAATCAAGGAGAAAGCACATACTCGAGTATCTAGAGGTCAGTCACCCCAGCCTCGATCATAATCCTACTCATAATCCTACTCATAATCTTAATCATAATCATAATCATAATCTTAATCATAATCATAATCGCCCAAGCCATGCCCCCGAGACGATGAGGAGAGCAAGATTAACAGTCGGATACAGACTCTGCACTATAATTTCCCTAAAACGGAGAGCCGACCGACAAGTGCAGCGCGTCATGCGAGTCCCTATCGTAAAAAGCACCAACGAAATATCTGGCATCACTCGCGATCTTCGGTCCTGAAAATTTGTGATGCTCGACATCTGCGGCTTTAGACATAGCTTGGGCCATAAATGTCTGGTCTACGATCAACTCGAAATCTAGCCACTATTAGTATCGTCGTTCTGCTGCTATTAAGCGGGGGCCTTGCCCATTTGGACAACCCGTGGCTTTCGCTCGTCCCTAGCGGCGCAGCGCTCATCATCGTTTTCATTACGCGCAGTGCGTTGATCGGGCTGTTAGTCGGCGCGATGTGTGGCGCTTTACTGGTGAGTAATGGAGCACCGCTTGCCGCGGCTGAGCAGCTCGCGTTGCAGCAGTTCTGGCCGATCTTTAGCTCTTCTTGGAAGCTGAGTGCGATTCTTTTTACCTTAATCTTGGGAGGCTTCGTTGCGCTGGTCGAGGCGGGAGGTGGCCTGCAAGGCTTGGTCAAACGATTGCTCGGCTCTGGGCGTGCGCCGCACAAGCGCATGCAGTTTACGGTGTTTGGATTTGGGCTGTTGGTGTTTTTCGATGGCTTGGCGAACACGATGTTAATTGGCCGACTGTTGCGCTCGGCAGCAGATCGCTGTGGCGTGTCGCGGCAGAAGTTGGCCTATCTCGCCGATACGACGGGGTCTGCAGTCGCGTGCTTGGCTTTTATATCCACGTGGATTGCCTTTCAGCTATCGATGATCCACGAAGGCTTTGCTTTGGTCGGCCGCGAAGTCAGCGCTTACACCTACTTCTTTAAATCCCTGCCCTTTAATTACTATTGCTGGTTCGCACTGCTACTGGCCTTGGTCTCGATTGCGCGAGAGTTTAACCCAGGCTCGATGGGCAAGGCCGAACGCTTGGCGCGAGACATGCCGGTTCGCGATGAGGATACCTCGCCCATTCACGCCAACCACTGGGGCTTAGCGATTGTGCCGATCTTAGTGCTCACGTTCTCGATCCCTTTGCTGACTTATGTGATCGGCGCGGAGTCGCTGTTGCCGTTCAGCCTGAGCAAATTCGCGCAGGCCTACGGAAGCGCCGAGACTTATGTGCCGCAGATTCTCGTGGCCGCCAGTGTGCTGGCTACGTTAGTGGCTGCCGCTGCGCTAATGAGGACCGCGAAGACGCGCGTACGATCCTCAGCTGGCACGGTCTTTCTGTCGGGCGTGCGGGAAATCGCAAAACCAACGGTGGTGTTGATCGCCGCGTGGATGTTGGGCGCGGCGATTAGCCAACTTGGAACCGCGGACCATCTGAGTGCCTTATTAGAGGGGCGCATTTCGGCGGGATTTTTACCAGCGATGATCTTTCTATTGGGCGCGGTGATTTCATTCTCCACCGGCACCTCGTGGGGCACGATGGGTGTGCTGATGCCCCTGGCGATTCCGGTCATCTTTGCGGTCAGTGGTGAGAGCTCGGACGCGGAGCGGGATCGCACCGTCGCCGCTGCGATTGGGGCAGTCTTCAGTGGTGCGGTGTTCGGCGATCACTGCAGCCCTTTCAGCGATACCACGATTGTCGCATCGATCGCATCAGGCGTTGAACCGCTAGATCATGTGCGCACGCAAATGCCGTTCGCATTGATTGCAGCACTGGTCGCGCTAGTGCTCGGATTTTTACCGACGGGGTTTGGCTTGCCCGCTTGGGCTGGTCTCGGACTCGGCGGAGCTTGCTTGGTATTGCTGCCCAACTGTTTCTCGCAAACGCGATGAGATCACCCCCCCCGTGACTATTTTGCATGCAGGGATCAGAATAATGTGCGCTGCTCGTTTTTAAGCGACACCTCCGAAAGCTTGCGCTCACCCTACAAACTTCATTAAGTGATTCCCTATGACATCGTCCTACCGAGGCCGCATCGCACCGACTCCCACAGGTTATTTACACCTTGGGCATGCGCGCACGTTTTGGATCGCGATGGAGCGCGCTCGTGAGGCTGGCGGCAGACTGATTTACCGCGACGAGGATATCGACCCCGACCGTTGCAAACCAGAATTTGCCGAAGCAGCGATTGAAGATCTGCAATGGTTCGGCTGCAACTGGGATGAAGGTCCTGATGTCGGCGGCTCCGTTGCCCCCTACCGCCAAAGCGAGCGCATGCCACTATTCCTCGATGCTTGGAAGCATCTTAAAGAAGCCGGCGTCATCTACCCCTGCGATCAATCCCGCAAAGATGTGCGCTGGGCCACTCAGGCGCCGCACGCTGACGAGGAAGGCGGCGAATCGATTTACCCCGAGCATCTACGTCCGCCAATCGGCACCGGTAAAGCCGCCAAGGCTCCTGGCGACACAAATTGGCGCTTCCGCGTGCCCAGCGATCGGACGATCAAGTTCGACGACCTTTGCCTAGGCCCCTGCGCCTTCGAATGCCTGCGCGACTTTGGTGACTTTCTAATCTGGCGCAAAGATGGCCAACCCGCTTACGAACTCGCCGTCGTGGTCGATGACGCCGCGATGGCCATCACCGAAGTCGTGCGCGGCGAAGACCTACTCATCTCAACCGCCCGCCAATTGCTGGTCTACGAGGCCCTAGGCCTGCGTGCACCAGAGTTTTACCACGCCCCCCTACTTTGCGACTCTAGCGGCCAAAGACTCGCCAAGCGCAACCGCTCTCTCAGCATACGCGAACTACGCGAAGCCGGGCAAACACCTGAAACACTACGAAAGTCAGATGACTGGTGGTCAGGCTTGGACGACTAAGCGCGCATTTCAGACTTCCGCTTTTCAGCTTTGATCCGCCCTTCGACTTCGTCGAATCCGGTCTTGTCGCTACGCTCGGAACAACCTTTTATAAGAATCATGATCGACCAAGAAATACAGCAACTGGATAAATTGAAGAATGATTTAATCGCATGGCTCGCTGAATCGGGCGCTTCGCTGTTGGCCGCTGTCGCAATTATCGCCCTTGGGTTCTGGGTGGCCAAAAGGATCGCCAACCTAATCATCAAACTCTGCGATAAGCGTGAGATCGATGTCACCCTCGCGCGCTTTTTCGCTGGGTTTTCGAAGATCGTGGTC
>Ga0115562_1003813_pt1 | contig 9955 bp, 9 predicted proteins | sample COGITO_mtgs_1105_6_FD_87200 | JGI IMG/M metagenome (GOLD analysis project Ga0115562, IMG submission 87200) | Pelagic marine microbial communities from North Sea - COGITO_mtgs_110516 | ecosystem: Environmental > Aquatic > Marine > Epipelagic | place: Germany:Helgoland, sampling site Kabeltonne...
CTTTGAAAAATTGACAAAACCGTAGACACCTGAGTTGCTTTGCGCTCGGTGTAACTCGAGATTTAAATCGAAAAAACTTTGGCCAATAAGCAATAAAACACCAATCTTAATATATTGGCTCAAGCTAGGAACACAGCTTGCCAAAATATATGAAGAGACCAGAATAAGAAGAGTCGTAAGGCAATACACCTTAAATATAAAAGCACCCACATGCTTACTGTCATATTCTTTACTGTTATAAAAACGCAGAAGTGATGCCTTAAGCCACTGATAAACAAATACGTTTACCAAGCCTACATAACTAACAAGCATTATATAACTGCCATAATCTTCAGGTCCCATCATTCGGGTAAAAATAAAGATTATTAGCAAATTTACTATACCCGGCCCGCCCCTAGCCACAGTATATTTTAGAATTTGATGGTGGAGCATTTAATTTTCTTTTATGTTAGCTATATACCAAGGCATGGCCACTTGAACACCATTTTGTATACTGAATTGTGGTTCATAGCCCAATTTTTTTTGTGATTTTGAAATGTCTGCTTGCGAATGCCTAACATCTCCAATCCTGAATTCTCTATAGATTGGTGCTTTTTCAATACGTGTATGATTTTGTATTAGAGATTCTTTTAATGATGAGTATAAGTCATTTAAGCTGGTTCTATCTCCAACAGCGACATTGTATATATTGTCTTTGGCACATTCTGGTGCAGTTGCAGCCAAAATATTCATTTGGATAGTATTTTCGATAAAGCAAAAATCGCGACTTGTCTCTCCATCACCATTAATAAATACATCTTCACCATTTATCATGGAAGCCGTCCATTTTGGTATTACAGCAGCATATGCACCATTTGGATCCTGACGCTTTCCGAACACATTGAAATATCTCAATCCAATTGTTTTGAACCGATAGGTTCGGGCATAAACCCCAGCATATAATTCATTAACATATTTTGTAACTGCATAAGGCGATAAAGGATTACCAATATTTTCTTCTATCTTAGGGAGCGCAGGATGATCACCATAGGTAGAGCTACTAGCAGCATAGGTAAAGCTTTTAACTTTCTCCTCTTTTGCTGCATCTAGTATATTCAAAAATCCTGTAATATTAGCTGCATTCGATGTTATGGGATCCTCTATTGAACGCGGAACAGAGCCGAGGGCAGCCTGATGAAGCACATAGTCAACGTCTTTAACCGCTAACTGACAGTCACCATAGCTTCTAATATCGCCATTGATGAATTTGAATTGACTCCATTGCTCTTTTGAAACTGAATTCTTTACCTCATCAAGGTTGTGCTGATGACCAGTTGCAAAGTTGTCGAGACCAATTACCTTTTGATTAAGTTTTAATAGACTTTCAAGTAAATTAGATCCGATAAAACCCGCCACACCGGTTATTAGCCAGGTCTTTGGGTTACTGAGAATTTCTGTTTTTATTTCTTCATAACGACTCATATAAAACCTATCTAATTTATTCTTAAAGACGAATATCAACGTCAGATTTACTAAGAATGTACTTTAAATCAAAAAGTACATGTTTATTTTTTCCTAAATTTCTAATGGCATTGGCACCCATTTCTTTAAATTCCTCATGGCCCACGGCAACTATGATTCCATCATAGGTATCATCCTCGACATTTTTGTGGACGCCAAATCCATACTCACGCTCAGCCTCCTCAGTTGAGCACCAAGGATCGACTACATCAACCGTTATTCCGTAGCTTGCCAACTCTGTGACGATATCAACAACTTTTGTATTTCGCAGATCTGGACAGTTTTCCTTAAATGTCAAACCCATCACAAGCACCCTAGCTACGCCTACATCTATACCATGCTTAATCATTTCCTTAACTAATCGAGCAACAACATTTTTACTCATATTATCGTTTAGTCTTCTGCCAGCTAATATCATTTCTGGATGATATCCAGCAGCTTGAGCCTTGTGCGTTAGATAGTATGGATCAACGCCAATACAGTGTCCTCCGACCAACCCTGGGCGAAATGGCAAGAAATTCCATTTCGTACCTGCAGCCTCTAAAACCTCCAGAGTATCGATATCTAATCGATTAAATATAAGTGATAGTTCATTAATCAAGGCGATATTGACGTCTCTCTGAGTATTTTCTATGACCTTTGCTGCCTCAGCGACTCTGATGCTAGATGCTCGATGCGTACCTGCAGTAATAATTGAAGCGTATAGCGCATCAACAAATTCCGCAACTTCGGGAGTAGAACCAGAAGTAACTTTTAAAATATTCGTAACACGATGCTCTTTGTCACCTGGATTAATACGTTCGGGCGAATAGCCTGCAAAAAAATCTTGGTTATACCTGAGGCCAGAAACGTTTTCAACAATTGGTATGCACTCTTCCTCTGTTGCCCCTGGATAAACTGTTGATTCATAAATAACGACATCCTCCTTATTTATCACTCCACCCAACATTTCACTTGCCTTGGTCAGAGGGGTTAAATCAGGCTGCATATATTTATCGATGGGCGTGGGAACCGTCACGATGTATACATTGCAATTCTTTAAATCATTCTTATCAGCAGAAAACTGTAAATCTTTCGCATCGAGTAGCTCCTCAGGAGAAATTTCCAGAGTGGCATCTTTTCCAGAATTTAACTCATCAATTCGACCCTGATTGATATCAAATCCTAATACTTTATATTTTTTACCAAACTCTACTGCCAGTGGCAGTCCCACGTATCCAAGACCGATAACGCCTATTTTTGTTTCTGATAAATTAAACATTTTTCCCTCTTTTAGGATTTAATTGAGTAATTTTCTTTCGATATGGATCTTTTATGTTCATAACATCTGTCAACTGATTTTTTAGAGTTCGATAAGAGCACTTATTACTCTTCAACCGCCAATTACTCCACCGTCACCGACTTGGCTAAGTTCCTCGGCTGATCCACATCTGTACCCTTTACCAGAGCCACATAGTAGGACAGAAACTGTAGTGGGATGCTGAACAAAATTGGAGCGATAAGGTGATTAGCGTGAGCCGTGTTCACCACATACAGTCCCGGCCCAGACTCAAAGTGGTCATCACTGTCGGCAAATACATACATCACTGAACCGCGCGCTCTTACCTCTTCGATATTAGACTTCAACTTATCCAACAGGTCATTGTTTGGCGCAACCACTACCACCGGCATATCGGCATCAACCAAAGCTAGCGGGCCATGCTTTAACTCACCTGCAGCATAGGCTTCAGCATGGATATAGGATATCTCTTTAAGCTTAAGTGCACCCTCCATGGCGACCGGGTACTGATCGCCACGACCCAAGAACAGTGCATGATGCTTGTCAGCAAACTGCTCGGAAAGCGCTTTAATGGACTGCTCCAGACTAAACGCTTGTTCCACATGTCCTGGCAGCGTATTTAAAGCCTGTGCCGCCTCCACACAAAATTCCTGATTAATCGCTTTAGCTTCACATAAGGCCTTTGAAAGCAGCAATAAAGCCGTTAACTGCACGGTAAAGGCCTTGGTTGAGGCCACACCAATCTCTGGACCCGCCTTCATTAGATAAACCAAGTCTGATTCTCTTACCAGGCTTGAAGTTTCGACATTGCAAATGGTCAATGAAGCTGAATAGCCTAATGATTTAGCCAGCCTTAATGCCGCTAGGGTATCAGCAGTCTCACCCGACTGAGAGAGTGTAACCAGTAGTGAACCTTTGTGAACAAAGGACTGTCTATATCTAAACTCTGAGGCAATCTCGACACTGCAGCTTATACCCACATACTGCTCAATCCAGTAACGCGCTACCATGCCTGCATTGTAACTGGTGCCACAGGCGACGATCTGCACATGCTTTAAATCTTTAAACAGCTCTAGCGAGCCATTACCAAAGGCATTATCAGCAACCCTGCCTTTAACTATTCGGTCTTGAAGTGTTCTTCGAATAGCGTCTGGCTGCTCAAAGATTTCTTTGAGCATATAGTGCTTATAACCGGCCTTACCACCCGCATCAGCTGTAATATCAGATTCTTCAATGTGGCGTCGAACCGACTCTCCTGAGGCATTAATAATATTCACTGCCTCTTTGGTGATCTGCGCCACATCGCCCTCTTCTAAAACAGCAAAACGTCGCGTTACCGGCAGCAGAGCTAATTGGTCAGAGGCAACAAAATGCTCACCTAGACCATAACCAATAACTAGGGGACTACCCGATCGAGCAACGACTAACTCGAAGGGTGACTCACTATCCACGACCGCCATGCCATAGGCACCCACCAATTGATCGGTGGCGGCAAATACGGTTGATCTTAGATCTTGATGATCCGCTGACAGCTTATGAATAAGATGCACAATCACTTCGGTGTCAGTGTCAGAATTGAATACATAGCCATCAGCAATGAGTGATTCGCGCAGCTTCTGATGATTTTCAATAATGCCATTGTGCACTACTGAAAAACGGTTACCTGACTGATGCGGATGTGCGTTGCGCTCGGAGGGTGCGCCATGAGTTGCCCAACGAGTATGAGCAATGCCTGTGGTGCCGTGAGGCGCCTGTTCTTTAACAGCCTGACCAAGCATCTCTACCTTACCCTCTCGCTTGATACAGGAAGTGTTTCCCCGCTCATCGACCACTGCCAAACCCGCAGAATCATAGCCGCGGTACTCTAGCCGCTTTAAGCCTTCAATTAAGATTTCTATAATCGGCCGCTCTGCAACCGCACCTACAATTCCGCACATAAATTTACATTACTCATGTTAATTAGTATCGAGAAATATTTATCTCGAAAGAAAAATCGGATGCCACGCGATAATAGCCTTTATCATTACCTAGGCACTCCATCCGCCATAAGGCTTTTCACTTTACTAATATTCTGCCAAAGAAGCGCCCGAGGGACTGAAATATCCATAGCCTTCATGCAACGCTCAAGCAGACCATTCTCCTCACCCAACCTATCAATCACCCTGGCAAGATCTTTTAAGATGGCTTCACCATAGGCCGCTTTAGATTTTGTGGCCGCCTCAAAAAATTCTGTCTTACTAAGATTAAGCATGGCAAGGTCTATGACATCCCGGCAATGCATTCCCATATCCAGGCCCCGATCAGAATTGGCGAGCAGCTTACTTGCGGCCATATCTAGCGTGGTTAATGTGGCGACGCCTAAAATGCTATCCTTCTTTCTCGGCTTTGCTAGCGCAATCCGCCCCTCAAGGACAATCTCAAACTTGATCGGCTTTCCTTGGACAAACACTTTGGTTCGGATACCGTACTGGTCACTGCGAATATCCGACGCTTGAAGCTGTCCGGCATCGGTACTTCTCATTAGCGATTGAAGGCCCTGCTCACGGACTAGATTGCGCAGATGTCGATATGAGGCCAAGTCCGACACCAAAAAATCTATATCAACCGACTCACGGTACTCACCGTATCTCAGGGCGATTGCCGTGCCCCCCGCAAAAAGGCAGTTATGCTGCTTCAGCAAATCCCCATCCAGCGACTCAAGGACTTTCGCTATACGCTGGTGATGTGGACGGTTAAACATCAAGACAGCGCTCCCTCAAACGCAACGCCAAGTAGCTCGATAAGCGCCTGCTCAGTGTCACTTAGATTTTCGGTATCCAAGAAGCGCTTGTTACGCTCATAGATTGAGTGGGCCTCAACAAGAGATAGCTCATCGACCCCTTGCACATGCCACGCCAGCTCTTTTAACTGGGGGTATTCTGCAAGCGATAGTCGAACCGGCAGCTTGCCGACGCTGCCTGCATTAGCTGTATTCCCTTTACCAGTTTTTGCAGAGAGGTGCAGATTCAAATCTAGAGCACTGATAACATTTAGGTAGGCACCCATACTCACGGTGGACTCACCCTTCTCAATACGATGCAGTGTCACCCGCGATATGCCCGCTGTCTCGGCGGCTGCATTTGCCGTGATCTTGAATGACTTGCGGTGCTGCATTATCAACTGCCCAATGTCGGCGAGCTGACTAACCGCGTCATCTGATATTTTTTCTATTTTTTTCTTCATAATGTTTCATATAATATACATATATGCAGGTATGTCAATTATATGGAACATAATTAAGCTTTTATATAGCGCAAGCGCTTACTGTAATTGATAAAGCCATTATCGCGCCCCACTCGAAGTCCTGCCCTCAACCTCCGACTTAAGCGCCTCAATCTCCAGCTCAAGCCGCCTGTACTCATCCTGCTTGCACGCCAAAAAACGTACCGTGATCGCTGCCTTCTCTTTTATCCCCTTGGGCGTCAACAGATAGGCATAGCCCCACTTGTTATCAGAGCGCTGAAAGTTATCCAACTTAACAAGACCTACATCAATCAGTGACTTCACAATGTAGTGAGTCTTGCCCAAGCTCACTCCGAGCTCGGCCGACAACTGGCGCTGGGTTAGCTGTGGATTTTGCTCTAGCAGTCTAAGCACGCTGAGCTGGATTTCATCATTGGACATAGGCTTTTACTATTTGTCGGGCAGGCTACCGCAGGGCCATAACATCGGGACCTGAGTAAATGACTCATTTAATTTTGGTGTTCATACAATGAACAAGGCGGGATAATACCAGAGAAAGGACAGATAAACAGCTATTTCATGCCGCGGTTCTGCAGGGTGTCCATCCCTCAAAAATCAAGCCTTCCCTGCCCTACACCACGCCCGCCAACTTGTTGGCTCGCTGCGTAAATAACCACATACCCATTACATACATCGCAACTTCAAACACAAACACCCAGACCCAATCGCCACTATGTGCAGCGCGCCAGCCTGCAGCATACCCAGCCAGCACAAGCCCAGACGTACAGCCGCTGATCAACAAACCGGTGAATGAGTTGGCCATCACCTTAGATTTCATGGCTAACTTTAGACGTTGATGCAAGTGATTGTGCAAATGACCATTATCTGCTGCGAATGGCGACAGGCCCACACTGACTCGCCGCACGACACTGCCAACAAAATCAAGGCATGGGTACGCAAGCAAGGCCACCATAAACCATATGGAAAAATCCCCCGCCGCTACGCCATTGAGACCATAGCCCAGAATAATAGCCCCGAGCCCATAGCTTCCTGTGTCACCCAGGAAAAACCAGCCTGAGATCACATTGAAAATAAGAAACATCGTACAGATAAACATCAGGATGCCATCCGCAGGGCGCCCGTACTCCATAAAGAAAATGGTGCATACAACAGCACTAATACCGGGCACCAATCCATTGGCGCCATCGGCCATATTAAAGGCGTTGATAAAACCAACACAAAAGACAGTCGTCAACGCCCATGCCAGCAGCGGGAATTGAAGCAAGGCATCAACCCCTACAACACCCAGTTTCGCTGGCACCAATTCTGGCCAGGCCCACAAGAGGCTGCCTAACACGGCAAATTTCGCAGCCAACCGAAGAACCGGGGTCAAGAAGTCCGGCTTTAAGTCTTCAGCAAAGCCCAGCAATGCGCAGGCCAGGATGGCGAGCCAAAGATACAACTCACGCTCCAGGCGAATGACACCCGGCGTGTAAGGAGAAAGGAGGGTCAACCCAATTATGTAGGCACAAAACAATATCCCAATGGCCACGCCACCCAACCGGGAGGACTCAACTACGCTAATACCATGGGATACCGGGGAGTCACGCCCCACTGACAGAAATGACATGAGCGCCATCAAAAGGATAACACCTACACCAGCGAGGCCATACAAGACACCAGCAATAATGCACATCAGTGCAATCTTACTATGAGTTTTTGAGAACCTTGCCTGACCTAACCAACGAGTGACAATCAACAATTTTTACCCTTCTCTATAGCCGCTGTAGCAGCGGCCTTTAAAAAGAACCTGCGGATTGATTTACCAGGATTCGACTTTACAGTGATCCAGACTCGACAGCAGTCTCTTGAATAATAGTGTCCCGCCCATTTTCTATAATTATTGTAATAACCTGTGAGCCCACAATACCCACTGCGATCCGCTCAGGAAGATGCGGCAGAGCATACGCTGCCCGGATCCCACTAGACTGGACATCCAAGGCACTTAACTCAGCGCTTTGAATAATACCAATTGCAGTGAAGGATACGGCAGCCAAAGATAGCGCCACTCGGCCTGTAGACATACGACTATTCCAGAGAACTTTGGTGAAGAATGATACAGCAATTCAATTCAAAAACGAATAGGTATTAACAGGTCCGAATATTACAACGTCGTCACGCTCGCTAGCCAGTTACAGACTGATTCAACGATCGCTTACGCCCAGCAAAGTAGTAAGCTGAGCCATAAGCCAGGCACTGGGCAATAAATATGGCCGCCCAAATAGACTCTGACTTGACGGACCCACCGAGCAAATATCCAGTCAGTGCAACGCCTGAGCTGGCAGCGGTAATAATAAGGCCAGCCAGCGAATTAGCCATTGTCTTTGAGTCCAAGCGCGCGGAAAGATGAAAATACAGTCGATTATGGAAGTGGTCGTTATCTGGCAAAAACATCGAATGGCCTGAGAAGCTTCTTCGCAGCATGCTAACGATCAGCTCAATACAGGGATACCCGAAAAGCACCGCTAAAAAAGATACTGAAAATGTGTCAGTGCTGTAGAGAATCAGTCCGGACAGCGCTGCCACTGTACCAAGGCCATAGGATCCCGCATCCCCCAGGAAAAGACGCCCTGAAATGACATTAAAGATAAGAAAGAACCCTGTTGTAGTGGCCAATATAGAATAAATTGCTGCATCGCTCTCAAGAGAAAACACCAAGAAAGCGATAAAGAAAATGCCGGGCATTAAACCATTGGCACCATCAGCCATATTGGTTGCATTCAGAAAACCGACACAGAAAATCACGGTCATTAGCCACGCCACAGGCGGATAGGCCAGCAGCATATCTAAACCAGGAACCCCAAGCGCTGATGGCATCAGGTCTGGCCAAAACCCAATCGTCACCAAAAACACCAGGGCCTTAAATAGCAGCCTAAATCTCGGCTTGAGACTGTCATTCTGGATATCCTCTAACAACCCAAGAAATGCACAGGACAAACAAGCCAACCAAGCAAACAAATGAACACCTAGAGGGCCGTTACCAAGCCCAGAGCCGTTAGCCGCGAAATCAACCAACAACAAAACAACACTGCAGCCTATAATCACTGCGCCACCCAAACGAGATGCTTGCGCCTCTCCAATCCCATGCTTGTCTACCTGATCGACCGCATAGCTCTGCCTTGTAATCCACTGCATCAGCATCATGCCAAACAGCCCCGGCAAACCAAACAGAGTGACTGACAGAATAGTCATCACAAACAGCTTCGCCAATTCCTTTTCAGATAGCAGCAATCTATTCATTCAATAATCCTGATACGTTGACCATACAAAACCAATGCTCTCGATTGCACTCAACCATTGGGCGACTTTGGTTTGTAAAGACTGTCAGCAGCCTCTTTACTGAGCTTTTAATCGGCGTTGACACTAGCATAGAAGCGGCGCTGAGACATATTTACAGAGCCCCAATTATAATCAGTACAGGAATATGTAAACAATAAGATTTTGACGATACCAAGCAATAGTCTTGGTGATATCCGACGGAAGGTTTTATCTGGCTGCCAAGCCAAGTCTGCCACCACAGAGTTTTACTGCTGCATCACCGCTGCGTTTTAAAACAAGCTCTTGGATTTGTATCTACGTTATGTCTGGACCTTAACTAAAAGCAACGCATTAAATCATCCTGAGCTTACTCAGCCGCTGCATTCAACTTTAAATCGCGCAATGGCATTGAGGCTTTAACCTGCTGATTGAGCAGTTTAATCAGAATAATTGCCCGACTATTGCCATCAGGCTGAGAAAAGACACCATTGAGGCCTCGAAATGGGCCGTCCAATATTTCCAACTGGTCTCCAGGTTTGGGCAGGCTGGGGGAATCAATTCCTTCTTCGAGAGCAACTCGCTGCTTTAATCCACTGATAAGCTCCTCTGGCACATGCGCCGGCTTGCCGGAAAAGC